>Ga0255340_1000021_pt1 | contig 311605 bp, 198 predicted proteins | sample wastewater_treat_7_FD_192417 | JGI IMG/M metagenome (GOLD analysis project Ga0255340, IMG submission 192417) | Wastewater microbial communities from Lulu Island WWTP, Vancouver, Canada - plant10 | ecosystem: Engineered > WWTP > Wastewater > Unclassified | place: Canada: Vancouver, British...
ACGGGTTCCGGGGTACGGGGTACGGGGTACGGGGTCACGAGGTACGGGGTACGGGGTTCGGGTTCCGGGGTCACGAGGTGCGAGGTGCGGGGTCCGGGGTAGCGGGTTCCGGGGTTGGATTCTCGCAGATTTTCGCGGATTGTTGGACACTTATGAGATACTATCTCGTATTTTAAAAAGTATAACCTAAAGCCACCCCACCCCAAAGATGTACTAAATAACTTGATTTTCCTTTAAATGGATCCATTAAAAGAGGCGTGTAGGCGACTTTAAAGAAATAACCATTTTTCTCAGGCTGGTAACGATATCCTATCCTGAATGGAATATGCCAATAGTTCTTATAGGAGGAGTAGTCATTCCAACGCCATCGTATTTTATTGTCAAAATTATACGTCAATCCCACACCTACTTCAAGATAATGGTCTTTCCCGTATAAATAACTGACTTGCGGCGAAATACTGCTCCCCTTATACCAAATCAAATCTCCATAATAAGTTCTCCCTTCAGGAGCTGTCGCGCTTGTCATAAGCTTTATTGCCCCAAATTGGAATCCGCAATTGCATGATGTTTTATGCATTTTTCCCAATGGAAGCACGTAATCATATCCTATACTATTCACTCCTACATTTCCCCAAAACTCCACATATACAGAATGTTGCCCTTGTTGTTTGTCAGTACTTTCTTGTGCAAAGCAGTTATTGTTTATTAACAACATGAATGACAGACAAAGGATAATTGATAAAAGTTTTTTCATGATGGGAATTATTTAATTTTACTTGAACTTAGCAGGGTAGATATTCGATTATTTTTTATTTTTAAACGTATAACCCAGAGCCACCCCACCCCAAATGGGTATAAAATTTCTGGATTCTCTCTTGAAGGGATCTATTATAATAGGTGTATAGGCAATTTTAAGGAATAGACCACCTTTCTCCCGTTGATAGCGGTAACCTACCCTAAAAGGAATATGCCAGTAATTTTCAGGGGGATAATCATCATCTGCATCAATCCACCGCAGAATATTTAAATAATTATATGTTAATCCAATTCCTAATTCAAGATGATGGTTTCTCCCATACAAATAACTGATTTGTGGTGAAATGATAGCATTCTCATCCCAACCCACATTTTCATAATAAGTGACCCCTTCAGGTATATTTGTATAACGGGAAGAACGTGGCATCCCCAAAAAAACTCCGCAATTGAATGATATTTTATGCATGTTTTTAAATGGAACCACATAGTCATATCCTATGACAGCAGCTCCTGCATTTCCAAATAATTCTGCATATATCGTATGTTGTCCGATTTGCTTGCCAATGCTGTCCTGGGCGAAACAACTATCATGCGTGAATATCATGAATAATAAAAAACAAATAATTGACAAAAATTTTCTCATGGTTGGGATTATTTAATTTTCACTTTAACTAAGTAGGGCAGGTGGTCACTATTTGTGAATGTAGTGTCAGCACAGGAAAATGGTGTCAATATGCTGTGTGTTCTCTACGTATATAATGTAATTTGGTGGATCATTTTCAAATTCAATAAATACTGAATAATTGTTCGAGTTGTTTAATTCTCCAATGCTTATTGTGTCAATAATTATTGATGGATTGTTTTTGTATGTACGTGCTACTTTAAGTGTCGCAGAACTTGAAAGGTTAGGATAGCTTACAGTAATACCTGCAACTGAATACGGGTCTTTACAACAAGAAGTGTAAATCATTGAACTTAAAATGATTGAGAGAATTGTTACTAAAGTTTTCATATCTGTTTGTTTTTAAGTTATTATCACTACCTAACGTATAATTTACGAAACAAATATAAAACATTTGTAAATATAAAACTTATGACATTCGTTTATCATTTCAGTAATAATTTTTATACATACGTCTATAAATTAGAAACCTCCGAAAACCTCTGAAACCCTTATTGGCTATGCCGCTTGTTAGCAAACGTGGCTATTTCAATCTATCAAAGTAGGTTTCCAATTTATCTGCTCTTATTAAATCATTTATCATTGCCGTATCAATCCCATATGCTCCATTTTCATCTCTAAATGTACCATCGTCATTGCGCTGGTAATATTCAAGATATGGGTCTTTTTCAATCAATAATTTATATAAACTATCAACTCCCGGCTTAGGGTTTACTGTGTTGTACTCTTCTATGGTATAAGATAAATATCCGGAATTGACTCCCATTGAACCATTCAAATAATATCCTGAATCAAGTTTTATAGGCCATCTATCATTTAGTCTACTTGAGTTTGATATAATTTTTGTTTTATCCACGGATAGCTCTACAGGAACATTATTCGAATAATCCTTCACAGTCTTAAATTTGTAAATTTGGATGGTTGTATCCTTATCTTTAATTTTTTCACAAGAACAAAAAATATTAAAGACACCTATTAATAAAATAATTATAAACCGTATCATTTTTCGAAGTTAATTTACTTGCAATCTGTTGCTCTGTCATGTTTGCTAACGTATAATTTACGAAACAAATGTAAAACATTTGTAAATATAAAACTTATAACATTCGTTTATCATTTCAGTAATAATTTTTACACATACGTTTATAAATTAATTAAATACAATAAGTAAAATTAATTAAAAGGCGGTGTTTTTCTATTCTTTCAGTTGAATATTTGTTTTGAGATAGCTTCAACATTCGCAAAAGCACAAAAAACCATCCCTATGAAAATAATAAAAATAATCTCGACTATTATAACGGTAGGCTCCTGTATGTGGAACATAAATGCACAAGTACCTGACCTAAAAGATCTATCTCTTTCTTTCAGGAATAGTGACAGGAAATAAGATGATTTTGGCAGGAGGTGGAACGCTTGAATACACCGTAACCATGGTCATTACTTATACACCGATATTAGCGGATCGTGTGCTCAATCTTCACATGCTATATGTATAAAGTGATTGCCTTTATCGTCAATTACGTCGCCCGCAAAAATGATACGATAAACATTAGCTTTATCTGTAAAAGTTAGAAGTCTAAATTCCCTGTTGTCGTAATTAAAATCCACATTAATCTCTTCTTTGTCAACAGTATATCCTTTGCCACTGTAATGCCCTTCTGTTGCTAATGAATGCAATATTGGTTCATATCTTTTTATCAAAGAATCCAACGCAGAATTAAAATCATTACCAATTCTACTTTGATATGTTATTGTCGCACATCCATTGTCAATTGTAAATGTTTTATCCTCATAAAAAATAGATTCTTCTTTCACATTTGCAGGGCAATACCAGGTTCGTAAATAATAATTCCCTTTAGTGTCGATAACATCCGAATACATTGCACAATCACTCTGTATTATTCCATAGAATTTTCTATTGTCTTTATCAAATAAGACTTCTAATGGCTCTTTGACTATTTCCGAATAAATATTTTTAAAATTACGAAGGGAATCCAATGCTGTGTCAAAATCATTCCCGATTTTACCAATGTATTCAAGTGTTTCACAGGGCCTATCAGCAATTCTGATTTTAGTTAGATCCGGCTCAAAGTTGTTTTCACATGCAACAACAAGTGTCGCGAGTAATATGAAAAATGTTAAACGTTTCATGATGTCCTATTTATTAATGATTATTTTTTCTGTTTTTATTGGATACTTACTTTGAATAAATAAGCTTACTGTCCTGTTCATGTGTTTTAAGGTTGTCAATCAAAACAATTCGTCCATAGAAACATCATCACTAAAACTCATAGTATCAACAACGGCCCGAATATATAAAATATATTTTAGTTAAAAAATATTTTGAAAAATGATTTTGAGGTTCCGGGTTCCGGGTTCCGGGTTCCGGGGTCACGAGGTGCGGGTTACGTGTTCCGAGGTCGCGAGGTCCGAGATCGCGAGATCAAAGTGCTGCAGAATGCAAATAGACCTTGCCTGGTGAGCCAAAAAACAAGTGAGATTGACGTAAAGAATCGTTCATGTTTGAGCTACGCAGCAGCGAGTTTGAACGATTTAGTCAATCGAGCGCAAGTTTTTTGAGCAAAGCAGGCGCAGTCTTGATTTTTTTTTGCTTCGATCAAGTCAAAAAAATGAAGAAAGGTTTAAAAGCTAAATCCAATATTTGAAATCACAAAATTTTGTACTATCAAAGATAATATATACTTTTGTGAACTGATAATACAAATAATTCATATGATTAGTTCACGAAAAAACAACAATTTATTGTTTTCGATATACACGGATGAAAGAACTGTGTTTAGTAAAAACACGATTGCCTTATTGACGAATAATTCAAATCGTGAAAAACTTAACAGCAGTCTTAACTATTACGTTAAAAGCGGTAAATTACTCAATCCGCGTAAAGGAATTTATGCAAAAACTGCCTATAATCCGGAAGAATTGGCATGTACACTTTACACGCCTTCCTATATCTCTTTGGAATATGTTTTACAGCAGGCAGGCGTGATTTTTCAATATGATGAAAAAATTACCTCTGTCAGTTATTTATCGCGTCAATTGGAAATTGACAACAAAACATACCAATACAGAAAAATTAAGAATGAAATATTGGTAAATTTTGAGGGGATCAATCGGGAAAATAACCTGAACATAGCAAGTCCTGAAAGAGCCTTGTTAGATACACTATATTTAAATCCAGAATATTTCTTCGACAATATTAATCTGCTGAATAAAGACTTAATTTATTCATACTTAAATAATTATAAATCAAAGCGATTAATTGAAAGAGTTCAAGCATTATTCAAATAAATATGGATACGAATAAACACAAATATTTTCTTCTTCAAATTCTGAAAGATATTTATTCTGATTCGGAATTGGCTGTTAATCTTGGTTTTAAAGGTGGAACAGCATTGATGTTTTTCTATGATTTGCCGCGATTTTCTGTTGATTTGGATTTTGACTTAATAGACAAATCGAAAGAAAAAGTAGTCTATGAGAAAATACGCAAGATCATATTGAGATATGGTAAAATTCATGATGAAGCCATAAAATTTTATGGATTGATTCTAGTGCTTGATTATGGAGCAGGCGAAAGGAAATTGAAAATTGAGATTTCGAGTAGAACTTTTGACAATCAATATGAAATAAGGAATTTACTGGGAATTGATGTGAAAGTAATGGTTGCCCCGGATATGTTTGCCCATAAACTTTGTGCCCTATTGGATAGAACGGAAATGACCAACCGTGATATTTTCGATTGTTGGTTTTTCTTGCAACGAAAAACTCCGATCAATAGAAAAATAGTTGAAGAAAGAATGCAAATGTCGCTGAATCAGCACATTCAGCTTTGTATTGAGAGTTTGGAGAACAAAAGTGACAGGGGAATTTTGAATGGTTTGGGCGAATTGACTGATCCTGAAATTAAAAATTTTGTGAAAAACAATCTTCGAAAAGAAACGATAAGCTTATTGAACTTTTTCAAAGAATTTCCAATAGAAAAGATAGTAGTTAGTAGTTAGTAGTTAGTAGTTAGTAGTTAGTAGAAGTGAAAGAAGTGAAAGAAGTTAGGGAAGTTAGCGTGTTCCGGGATCCGTGATCGCGCAGAATAAAGAGTTAATCTCTCGCTGATTCGCGCAGATTGAAGGTCGCAAATTTACACGGATTGCGGGTTCACGGGATTTTGTAAGGCCTATTGTCCGTAGGACAAACACGTGAATAACCCCCGGATTCATCCGGGGTGGAAAGGTCGAGAATGATAAATAAAACTCTGTAAGAGTTTCCCTAAACCCAAATTGTTAAACGCCTACAGCGTTTAGGTAGTCGTGAGTTCAATTGCCCCCAATTAAAATTGGGGGTTATGCACGTGGAACTTCTACGAAGTTCACATAGCGACTTTTTCGAGCGAAGCGGACGCAGTCTTGATTTTTTTTTGCTTCGATCAAGACAAAAAAATGAAGAGAAGAGGGATGACGAAGTCATATTAAGTTTGTTATATAAAATCGAAAATAATAACCTAAATTTGCAATGCAAAACAGAAAACACCATCCATATGAACGAATTATTCCAAACTCGCCATGTCGGGTTGTCGCAGACTGACGTCGCAAAAATGCTTAAAGAGCTAAAATTAAACTCTTTAGATGAGTTAATACTGCAAACCATTCCGGAGGATATACTGCTAAAAGAAGAATTGGAGCTTCCGAATCCCATGACGGAAAGACAATTCCTCAATCATATCCATGCATTGGGTGCTAAAAATAAGCTTTTCACTTCCTATATCGGACGCGGCTGGTACGATACAACCATGCCGGCAGTCATTCAACGAAACATTTACGAGAATCCCTCCTGGTACACCTCTTACACGCCCTATCAAGCAGAAATTTCTCAAGGACGATTGGAAGCCCTGCTGATCTTCCAAACTGCCGTGTGTGAGTTTACAGGCATGGAGATAGCCAACGCTTCTTTGTTGGATGAGGCAACTGCAGCGGCTGAAGCTGCCACCATGATGTTCAACCTGCGCAGTAGGGAGCAAGTCAAAAACAATGTCAATCAGCTTTTTGTGGACAAAAATATTTTTCCGCAAACTTTAGCCGTACTGAGGACTCGCACCAAAGCACAAGGTATCCATATGATCATTGGTGATTATGAGCATTTTCAACCCACCAATGATTTTTTCGGTGCGATCTTACAATATCCCAACGCCAATGGAGCAATATGTGATTATACCGACTTTGCCGAACAGGTTCATCAAAAGGGAATCAAACTCGCGGTAGCTGCTGATATTTTAAGTTTGGCACTATTGACCCCTCCCGGAGAATGGGGCGCCGATATCGTTTTCGGTTCCACGCAACGCTGGGGCATTCCCATGAATTACGGCGGACCGTCGGCAGGGTATTTTGCTTCTAAAGAGGTTTACAAGAGAGAAATGCCCGGCAGGATCATCGGCATCAGCAAGGACGCCAATGGAAAACCTGCTTTGCGCATGGCTCTGCAAACCCGGGAACAACACATCAAACGGGAAAAGGCGACTTCCAACATCTGTACTGCACAAGCCTTGCTTGCTACCATGGCTGGCATGTACACCGTTTATCATGGGGCAGAAGGCATCAAAAGGACAGCCTTACGCATCCACAGCATCGCCAATTATATCAATGAAATGTTGATGGTTTACGGCTACGAACAAACCAACCATCAGTTTTTTGACACTCTGAAAATTACTTTGCCCGAAGGAATTACAACAGATGAGTTCCGCAAGATAGCCTTGAAACATCAGGTTAATTTCTACTATTTTGAAAGTGGTGAAATAGGTTTAAGCATAGATGAAACAACCGACATCAATGCATTGAACACGCTTCTGGATATCTTTGCAGAAGCCGCCGGCAATCAAGCCGTTTATGCTTCGGAAGATGACATCAAATTGTTTATTGCTTTCGACGAAAGTTTGGAAAGGAAAACAGCTTACCTGACCCAGGAAATTTTCAATCTTTACCGCTCTGAAACGGAGATGATGCGCTATATCAAAAAATTGGAAAGAAGGGATATTTCCCTCACACATTCCATGATCTCTTTGGGTTCATGTACGATGAAGCTGACTGCTGCTGCTGAAATGATGGCGCTCTGCAAACCTGAATTCAGCGGCATTCATCCCCTGGCTCCTAAAGATCAAACCGAAGGATACAACCAACTGATCACGGAACTCGAATCTTATTTATCAACCATCACTGGCTTGTCAGCTTGTAGTTTACAGCCCAATTCAGGAGCAAATGGCGAATTTACCGGACTGATTACCATACGTTCGTATTTTCTTGCCAGGGGAGAAAATCAGCGAAAAACCGTCTTGATCCCTGCTTCTGCACACGGTACCAACCCTGCCAGTGCCCGCCAGGCCGGTCTGGATATCATTGTAACCAAATGTGATGAAAACGGTAACGTGGATTTGGATGACTGGAAGGAAAAAGCAGAGCAATACCAGGATGTGTTGTTGGGTTGTATGATCACTTATCCCTCCACCCACGGCATTTTTGAAACCCAAGTCAAAGAATTGTGCGATATCATCCATCAATATGGCGGACAGGTGTATATGGACGGAGCCAATATGAATGCACAAGTCGGCATGACTAATCCTGGTACCATCGGAGCAGATGTATGTCATTTAAATTTACATAAAACCTTTGCCATTCCTCATGGCGGCGGTGGTCCGGGCGTGGGTCCGATTTGTATTGCCGAACATCTCGCCGAATTTCTTCCCGATAAAGCTTTCGGTAAAAATGTGGTTGCCGCCGCACCTTACGGAAGTGCAGGCGTTCTCCCCATCACTTACGGATACATCCGCATGCTCGGGACAGAAGGACTGAAGTTGGCTACCCAAATTGCCATTCTAAATGCCAATTACCTGGCGGCTAAATTAGGCGCTCATTACGATGTTTTATATAAGGGAGATCGAGGACGTGTCGGCCATGAACTCATCATTGATTGCAGAAACTTCAAAGGCACGTCCGGCATAACAGAAACGGACATCGCTAAAAGACTGATTGATTACGGTTTTCACGCGCCTACCCTCTCTTTTCCGGTGCACGGCACCTTGATGATCGAGCCGACTGAAAGCGAATCTTTAACTGAACTAGACAGATTCAGTGAAGCTATGCTCCAAATTTTTAAGGAAATCAAAGAAATCGAATCCGGGCAAGCAGACCGTGAGGATAATGTATTATTACATGCTCCACATCCGGAATATGTGGTGGTTGCCGACGAATGGGATCATGCCTACTCACGTCAAAAAGCAGCTTTCCCGGCTCCCTGGCTTCAAGATAATAAATTTTGGATTAACGTTGCCAGGATAGACAATGCATTCGGTGACAGAAATTTAAATTGCATCTATCCACCTACCATGGATTATGAAATGAATCTGTAAATTACCTGAGAAAAGTTGGATGTAGCGGCAACATAAAATTTTCAAGTACCCACAGAAATCTTGAATAATCGCATGATATACAAATTGTTAAAATATGTGTCATATCATTCAATTATTTAAAATTAAATGCACATTTAGCAATTTTTGCATGAATTAAAATTATCTTTGTCCCCCAATTCAAGAAATGATGTTCAAAGCTTTTATAGTTTCAGCAATTCTGCTTTTCATCGGAATTTTGCTTCTTGGAGTACGTGTATTTTTTGTCAAAAACGGCACTTTTCCAAATTCCCATGTTGGCGGCAACAAAGCATTAAAGGAAAGAGGAATTAACTGTGCAAGATCTCAAGACAGAGAAGCACGAAGAAAATCAACTAAGCCATCCGCCGTAAAAATGGCAGATGATATTTTACAAAATTTTTAATTCATTGTATGAAGAACATTTCACTCATTTTCAATGCGGTATTACTGGTCGCCGTCATCGTTCTTTTTGTATTGGTTTGCAGACTTAACAAAATCCATTCGGTTGATGGAGAAATGTACGGACCTGACTCTACGCTGAGCGTTCAACTTCCTGTAGCATACGTAAACGTTGATTCTTTGTTGTTGAACTATCAGTTTGCAATTGAATCCAACGAAATCCTGATGAAAAAACAAGAGGATTCCCGACTGGATTTGAATGTTAAAGCTCGTCAACTTCAAAATGAAATGGCAGAATTTCAACGTAAGCTTGAAAACAACGCTTTTTTGAGTCGCGAACGCGCCGAGCAGGAGCAGGAAAGGTTAATGAGGAAAGAACAGGATTTACAGCAATTGAACAATAAACTATCTCAGGAACTAATTGATTTACAACAAAAAGTAAGCGAACAGTTGCGCGACTCTATCAATTCTTACTTAACTGAATATAATAAAGTTAAAAAGTTTGAATTGATCTTCAGCAATACTTCCAATGACAATCTACTGATCTCAAGCCAACGATACAACATTACCAAAGAAGTGACAGACGCGTTGAACAGCAGATATGGCAAAAAGAAATAATACGATAATTATTAAGTGTATTTAAATAAAAGCATTTTTTCTCTCCTAAAACTCCCCATCATGTTATGTGTGGGGAGTTTTTATTTTAAAAACATGTTATAAAACATACTTTTATCTATAAAAAAGATATATCTTTGCGTTTTCTATTTATAGAACATATTTTTAGCTCAAATTTAACTTTATTACAAACATATGAACATTAAAATTAATGCTTACAATGCAGAGAATTGGAAAGAGATTACCGTAAAATCTTCTCTTCCTGAGAGTATCAAAAAATTAGAGGAATTAGCTCGTAATATCTGGTGGTACTGGGATGCAGAAGCCAAGGACTTATTTCGTAAAATTGACTATAATACCTGGATAGAAGCCCAATCCAACCCTGTGTTGTTATTAAATATACTTTCACATGACCAGTTGGTTGAACTGGGTGAAAACCAGGAGTTCATTCAAAAACTGAACAGCATCTACGAAAGATTTTCAACATACATCAACGCTCCCAAAAAAGCTGACAAACCTTCCATTGCCTATTTCAGCATGGAATACGGATTAACGGAAATCCTCAAAATCTATTCAGGTGGATTAGGCGTGTTGGCAGGTGACTATCTAAAGGAAGCAAGTGACTATGGTGCAGACATGACTGCAATCGGTTTTCTATATCGCCACGGATATTTTACACAATTGCTTTCCGTTGACGGACAACAAATTGCTTCTTATGAACCTCAAAACTTCAACACTTTGCCCATCACTCAGGTAAAAGATGAGCATGAAAATCCCCTGGTAGTGGAAGTGCCCTTCCCTTACAGAACCGTATATTCCTACTTGTGGAGAGTAAATGTAGGACGTGTTAAGCTCTATTTGTTAGATACTGACAACGACATGAATAACGAGCAAGATCGCAGCATTACGCATCAACTTTATGGAGGTGACTGGGAAAACCGCCTGAAACAAGAAATCATGTTGGGTATCGGTGGTATGCTGGCTTTGAAAAAATTAGGTATCAAGAAAGATGTATATCACTGTAATGAAGGCCATGCTGCCTTGATCAACGTACAACGTCTGGTTGATTACGTAACTGAAGGACTAAGCTTCCAGCAAGCATTAGAGATAGTCAGGTCGAGTTCTCTTTATACGGTACACACCCCCGTTCCCGCCGGTCACGACAGCTTCAGTGAGGATTTGTTCATTAAATATATGAATGCCTATCCTGCAAAATTAGGCATCAGTTGGGACAATCTGATTGATCTGGGTAGAGAAAATCCGGGTGACAAAAATGAAAAATTCTCCATGAGTGTTTTTGCCTGCAACACTTGTCAGGAAGTGAATGGCGTGAGTAAATTGCACGGCATGGTATCTCAGGAAATGTTCAATCCCATTTGGAAAGGTTATTTCCCTAAAGAGTTACATGTTGACTATGTGACCAATGGCGTTCATTTGCCCACCTGGGCTGCCTCCGAATGGAAAGCAGTGTATGAGAAATACTTCGATGCTTCCTTCTATGATGACCAGTCCAACAAAAAAATTTGGGAAGCTATCCATCAAATACCGGATCAGGTGATTTGGGATACAAGAATGGTCTTAAAAAACAAATTGGTGAACTATATCAAAGTGCAATTTCATGACAGTTGGCTGAAAAACCAGGGCGATCCCTCACGAATTGTTTCTGTATTGAATTCTATTACTACCAACTCGCTGATCATTGGTTTTGGTCGCAGATTCGCTACCTACAAGCGTGCTCACCTGATTTTCACTGACTTGGAAAGACTGGAGAAAATAGTAAACAACCCACAAAGACCTGTACAATTCCTGTTCACCGGAAAAGCACATCCGGCTGATGGAGGCGGACAAGGGTTGATCAAACGAATTATTGAAATTTCGCGCATGCCCCAATTCTTGGGAAAAATCATCTTCCTGGAAAATTATGATATGCGATTGGCAAAACGATTGATATCCGGCGTGGATGTTTGGCTCAACACCCCTACTCGTCCGCTGGAGGCTTCCGGCACATCGGGACAAAAAGCTCAAATGAATGGCGTGCTGAACTTTTCAGTATTAGACGGTTGGTGGTATGAAGGTTATGTAAAAGGTGCAGGCTGGGCACTGACCGACAAGCGAACCTACGAAAACCAGGAACACCAGGACCAATTGGATGCGGCAACCATCTACAGCATATTGGAAAATGAGATCATTCCGCTTTATTATGCCAAAAACACCAAAGGTTATTCTACTGAGTGGATTCAATACATCAAAAATTCCATCGCTCAAATCACACCGGTTTACACCACTAAAAGGATGATGGATGACTATTTCAACAAGTTTTACTACAAGTTGGGAAAACGTGCTGATTTACTAAAAGAAAATAATTATTCGAAAGCAAAGGAAATCGCAGCCTGGAAAGAAAACATGTCTTATCACTGGGATGCTATAGAAATTGAGCAGGTACAAATTCCTGAGGAACTGTACCACAATGCGCAGGTTGGAAAAAAATATAAGATGGAAGTTGCCATCAACACCAAGGCTTTGAACGATAAAGGTGTTGGAATTGAATTGGTGGTACTGAAAAAGTGCAAAAACAATGAAGATGCTTTGCATGAAGTGAAAGAGATGGATTTGATTGCCACCGAAGGATCAAAAATGCGTTTCAGTTTGGATTATAAATTAAATCTTTCGGGAACCATCAAGTATGCTTTCCGCATGTTCCCCAAGCACCAGGACTTGCCACATCGTCAAGATTTCTGCTACGTGCGCTGGTTCTAAACCTCAAAAATTAAAGTCTTCTGCCCAAGCGGGATACCATATCCCGCTTCCAGGAGGCGAATGTTCCGGATAAAATCTGTTGACGAGCCTCTTTCACAAGCCATAAATAAAAGGCTAAATTGTGAACAGAGGCTATTTGCATTGCCAACAGTTCTTTACTGATAAAAAGGTGACGCAGATAAGCTTTGGTATAGGCATGGTCAACATAAGAGGTACCATTGGGATCCAATGGCGAGAAATCATTTTTCCACTTTTCATTCCGCATGTTCATGATACCTTCGGAAGTAAAGAGCATACCGTTACGACCATTGCGGGTCGGCATCACGCAGTCGAACATATCCACTCCCCTTTCTATGCTTTCCAAAATATTGATTGGAGTTCCGACACCCATCAGATATCGCGGTTTATCCTGAGGTAAGATTTCATTTACCACTTCTATCATCTCATACATTTTTTCAACGGGTTCGCCTACCGCCAAACCCCCGATGGCATTGCCATCAGCAGCAACAGAAGCAATATGCTCAGCCGATTGTTTTCGCAAATCCGGATACACACATCCTTGCACAATGGGGAAAAAACTTTGAGAACAGCCATATTTGCCTTCTGTTTCCTGAAAACGTTTATAGCCACGTGTCAGCCATTGATGGGTCAACTCCATGGATTTTTTCGCATAATCATAAGAAGCATTTCCCGGGGGACATTCATCAAAAGCCATCATGATATCCGAACCTATGACACGCTGAATATCAACTACCTTCTCCGGTGTAAACAAATGTTTGCTGCCATCAATATGAGAACCGAAATAGGCACCCTCTTCAGTTAATTTACGATTAGCTGACAAGGAAAAAACCTGAAAACCACCGCTATCTGTGAGAATAGGTCCGTCCCAACCCATGAAACGATGCAAACCGCCGGCTTGCTCCAAAATCTCTAATCCGGGTCGCAAGTATAGATGATAAGTATTGCCTAAAATGATTTGTGCCTGAATATCTTCCTTTAGTTCACGAAAATGTACTGCTTTCACAGAAGCAACCGTACCAACCGGCATAAAGATGGGTGTTTCAACCTTCCCATGAGCAGTTTCAATCAAACCAGCACGTGCATTTGAATTTAAGTCTGTCTGTAAAAGTGTGAAATTCATAAAAAGGAAAGAGTAAAGCCAAGGCTTACTGATTCAAGAGCTGATTTTTAGCATTTGGAAAGATCAGCTTTGGCTTGAAGTTTTTCGCTTTTTCAAAATCCATCATAGCATAAGCCATGATGATAACCAGATCACCGGGTTGAACCAATCTTGCTGCACCACCATTGATACAAATATCGCCGGAACCACGCTCACCGGTTATTACATAAGTTTCAAACCGGGCACCGGTATTGATATTTACGATGGCTACTTTTTCATTGGCAATGATATTAGCAGCTTCCATTAAGTTCTCATCTATGGTAATACTGCCTACATAGTTCAGATTCGCTTCTGTAACAGAAGCACGATGAATCTTTGACTTTAATACTGTTACGAACATCTGATATTATCAATTAACCTTACACCTCCGCAATAAACTGCAATACATCCCACCGTGGGTTTATCCCAGTTTTGTGCCGGCTGTAAGCTTTTTGTATCTACTATTTCATAATATTCCAGGTCCAATCCCGGAATATTCCGAATCTTATTCTCAACCCACCTTTCAAGTTTTCGGGGTGAAAATGACGGTACAAAGTTAAGACTTTCAAACAATACTTTCGATATTCCGGCTGCGATTTCTCGTTCTTCCGGACTTAATCTCTCATTTCTGCTACTCATAGCCAGACCGGATTTTTCTCTAACAATCGGACAATCAACTATTTGAATATCAAAACCCATCACTTTGGTCATGTGATGAATAATGGCCAATTGCTGAAAATCTTTTTCACCGAAATAAGCCTTATTCGCTTCAACAATCTTAAAAAGCTTGCTAACAACTTGCACCACCCCATTGAAATGTCCCGGGCGATACTTGCCTTCCATCATTTTGTCCAGGCCGGCAAAATCGAATTCAAAAGGTGTCTTTAAATCTGTTTCCGAATATATATCAGATGTGGATGGTGCAAAAATCAAATCGCATCCGGTCTTTAACAACAAAGCTTCATCTTTCGCAAAATCCCTCGGATATTTTTCCAAATCCTGTGCATTGTTAAACTGTGTAGGATTTACAAAAACACTCACCACCGTAAAATCATTTTCAGCTACAGACCGTTGCACCAAACTAAGGTGTCCGGCATGCAAAGCCCCCATGGTAGGTACAAATCCAACGCTCTGTCCTGATGTACGAACATGTTGCATCACCTGTTCAACCTGATTAACTGTGTTAGCTATAACCATTTTAAATGCCTTGTGTAAATGATAAAATTTGCCAAAAGTACAAAAACTTCCTGGGATTCGTCCGCAAAATAAAATATTCCAACTTTTTTTTGTACCTTTGTACGTTTATTTGCCGGAATTCATACGCTGGCGCGTTTCACGATTCATGAAAAAAAATAAGAAAATTCTTTACATCTCTCAAGAGATTTCCCCTTTTTTACCGGAGTCCCCGGTAGCGGATATGGGCAGGTATCTACCGCAAGCAATGCAGGAAAGAAAAAAAGAAACCAGAACTTTTATGCCCAAATTCGGAATAATCAACGAGCGGCGCAATCAGTTACACGAAGTCATCAGGTTGTCCGGCATGAATCTGATCATCGATGATACCGATTATCCTCTGATCATCAAGGTAGCATCCATTCAATCAGCTCGCTTACAAGTCTATTTCATCGACAACGAAGATTTCTTTCAAAGAAAATTTACCATTTATGATGAAGATGGGAAAGAATTTATCGACAATGATGAAAGAACAATTTTCTTTGTGCGTGGCGTAATGGAAACAGTGAAGAAGCTGAGATGGACGCCCGACGTCATTCACTGTTTGGGTTGGATGACTGCTTTGGCACCTTTGTATATCAAAAGAGCATTTAACCAGGATCCCTTTTTCAGAAATTCAAAAGTTATTTATTCTTTGTTTAAAGATGATTTCAAGCAGCCTTTCAGGGATATTTTTGCGGAAAAATTAGTTTTGGAAGGCATCGAACCGAAGGATTTGGTTCACCTGCAAGGTAAAGAAATCGATTATTTGGCTTTGAGTAAACTTGCCATTGATTATTCTGACGGTATCATACAATCCGAGGCCGATACAAATCCGGAGATTCTTAAATACGTTGAAGAAAAAAAGAAAAATTTCCTTCCTTATATGCCGGATGAGGATTATGCTGATGAATACGTTAAATTTTATAATGGTGTTTCTCTAACAAAAACTTGATCATAAAACACGTATGAACAACCGCATACTGAAGCTCTTTGCATTCCTGCTGATCATTTTTTCTGCATGCAACGAAAGCAACATAACAGACATGGGCAGCAGCATTCAACCTCCCGGTGATAAAATCTCAGTTACATTCGACAGATTTGACATCAGTTCTGAAAATTATTCCGTCGATTATATGTATTCTCGTCCCGACTCATTTTTATTGGGCACCTTTTGCGATAATACTTACGGAACAGTTCATGCCGATATTTTGGCCCAGGTAGAATATCCCAAAAATCATGTCTACCCGGGTCATGCAAAAGCGGATTCAGTTCTACTGGTGATGTATTACAAAAAATTCTTTGGTGACCAATATTCTCCCATGCATGTCAGTGTATATGAAATGAATAAAAAAACCTTCGACTACACGACACCCTACCCCAGCAATTTAAACCCGGATGAGTATGTGGACAAATCCGATCCTTCCTTATTGATTGGTGAAAAGGTCTTTACTGCTGTTGATGCGAGTGGAGACGGTGCTGTTTCTTTTGTAATCATCAAACTAAGTGACGATTTCTTACAGCGATTCAGCAACGTACAACCTGACACTTACTCGGAAGATTCAAAATTTTTCGATTTTTTCAAGGGCTTGTACATTACAACCGACTTCGGTTCGGCCTCTATGCTTTACGTGCGACAAATTGACCTGGAATATTACCACAGTTACACCTATACGTTAAAAGATATGGCCGGACAAGATTCCATTGTAACTGTGAACAATTCGGTCACTTTCCCGGCAAATACATGGGTGCGACAAGTCAATCGTTTTCTCAATCCTGATAAGGCAAATATCATCAATCAATTGAACAATCAACCGGAACAGGTTCACCATATTTCTTCACCGGCTAATTTATATACACGTATTCAATTGCCAATCAAAGAGATGCAGCAAAAAATTGAAGCGGATGGATCAAGAATCTTTATCAACGATGCTAAACTGAGGGTTGATATCAACAACCTGAATGAGGAAAGTTTTCCTTTACCCATCCCAACTAATGTGTTGCTGATCAAAGAAAACTCCCTCGAAAGATTTTTCTCTAAAAGAGAGCTCCCTGCCGATACCTGTGCCATCATAGGCAGCTATGAACGTAAGACTAATCCCGACACCCAGGAAATTGATTATTTTTATTCCTTTGATGTTTCAAGATTGATTGCCCATGAATTTAAGCAGGCAAAAGAAAATAACCTGATACTCCCTGACAACATCAACTTTTTGTTGGTACCAATCAGATTAAAACTATCAAGTAACAACGTAATCATAGATGTGTCCCAACAGTTTTTACTCAATGGTGTGACCATTTGTGGTGGCAAACACAGCAAAAAACCCATCAAAATCAATGTGGTATATAGTAAATTCTAAGCATTGAAAAAATCTAAAATCCTTGCATTCAACCATATTGCTACATTCAACATTATTTTGTACCTTTGCAGCCGCATTTTTTGCGTTATATATTAATATATTGTCTAACCCACTAGTTATTTAGTAAAAAATTCAGAAATGAAAGAAAATCAAGATCCGGCATTAGAGCCACAACAAACAACACCTGAGGAAGTTAAGGCTGTTGAAGAAAAAGTAGAAACGACTCCTGTTGAAAAGGGGGAGGAAGAAGAAGTTAGGGAAGCTGAGGAAGTTGAAGAAGTTAAGGAAGTTAGGGAAGTTAAGGAGGAGGTTCCTGTTGAAGAGCAAGAGCCTGCCGCTGTAAAAGAAGGGAAAAAAGAGGAAGCTAAACCCGTTGAGGTAATTGAAGAAGCAAGCTCTAAAGCAACTGAAAAAGTTGAAGAACCCGCCCAGGAAGAAGAATTTGACTGGGATGCTTACGAAAAAGACGATTTTAGAGATGCTGCCGCAAAAGAAGAATTGCAAAAAATTTATGACAGTACACTGACTGCCATCAAGGACAAAGAAGTAGTTGATGGTACAGTCATCTCTATCAGCAAACGTGAGGTAGTTGTCAATGTTGGCTACAAATCTGATGGCATTGTACCTATGAGCGAATTTCGCTACAATCCTGATTTAAAAGTTGGTGATGTAGTTGAAGTTTATATTGAAAGCCAGGAAGATAAGAAAGGACAACTGATCCTTTCTCACAAACAAGCGCGCATGACACGTGCCTGGGACCGCATCAATGAAGCACTGGAAACACAAGAAATTGTAAAAGGCTACGTAAAATGCCGCACCAAAGGCGGTATGATCGTCGATGTATTCGGTATAGAAGCCTTCTTACCAGGTTCTCAAATTGATGTTAAACCTATTCGCGACTACGATGTGTTTGTTAATAAAACCATGGAATTCAAGGTGATTAAAATCAATCATGAATTCAAGAATGTGGTTGTATCACACAAAGCACTGATTGAAGCCGAATTGGAAAATCAGAAAAAAGAAATTATCAGCAAACTGCAAAAAGGTCAAATCCTGGAAGGTATCGTAAAAAACATCACTTCTTACGGTGTGTTTATCGACTTAGGCGGTATCGACGGATTGATCCATATTACCGACCTCTCCTGGGGACGCGTTTCTCATCCGGAAGAAATTGTCAGCCTGGATGAAAAGATCAATGTGGTTATACTTGATTTTGATGATGAGAAAAAGCGTATTGCACTGGGTCTGAAGCAATTGTCAGCTCACCCATGGGACGCTTTGGATCCAAACCTGCAAGTTGGTGACAAGATCAAAGGTAAAGTAGTAGTGATGGCTGATTACGGTGCATTCGTAGAAATTGCTCCGGGCGTAGAAGGTTTGATCCACGTTTCGGAAATGAGTTGGTCACAACACTTGCGCTCCGCACAGGACTTCCTGAAAGTTGGTGACGAAGTGGAAACCGTTATCCTTACATTAGATCGTGAAGAACGTAAAATGTCTCTGGGTATCAAACAACTGAAAGCCGACCCATGGGATTCAATAGAAGAAAAATACGCAGTCGGCACAAAACACACTGCCAAGGTACGTAACTTTACCAACTTCGGAGTATTTGCCGAAATTGAAGAAGGCGTTGACGGTCTGATTCACATTTCAGATTTATCATGGACGAAAAAAATCAAACACCCATCAGAATTTACTCAGATAGGTAGCGAGATAGAAGTTCAGGTACTTGAAATTGACCAGGCAAATCGTCGTTTGAGCCTGGGTCATAAACAAATTGAAGAAAACCCGTGGGACACATTGGAAACTTTATTTGTGGTGGACAGCATTCACGAAGGTACCATCATCGAAATGATGGATAAAGGTTCGGTTGTATCTCTGCCCTACGGTGTAGAAGGTTTTGCCACACCCAAACATTTGGTAAAAGAAGACGGTTCTCAAGCACAATTGGATGAAAAATTACCTTTCAAAGTGATTGAATTCAATAAGGATGCAAAACGCATCATCCTTTCACACAGTCGCATTCATGAAGATGAAAAACGCGCTGAAAAAGAAGCCACACCGGCCAAAAAGACCGGCAAGCGAACTAAGAAAGAGGATGCTGCCCCGGTAACCAGCATTGAAAAAACTACTTTGGGAGACATCCAATCTTTGGCCGATTTAAAGGATCAAATGGAAACCGCTGCCGTTGAAAAAGCTAAAAAAGCTGCTAAAACAAAGGCAACTGAAAAAGCTGAAGTAACCGAAAAGGCTGAAGCTACAGAAAAAGTTGAAGCAACTGAAAAGTCCGAAAAAGTAGCTGAAGAAAAAGCTAAAAAGACTGCTGAAAAGCCGGCTGAAGCCGCTGCAGAAGAAAAACCTGCAGAAGCACCGGCCGAAAAAGAAGCAAAAGCTGAAAAGAAGACTAAAGCTACAGCCAAAAAGGCTGAACAGCCGACTGAGGAAAAGGTAGAAGCTAAGAAAGCAAAAGCCGAAAAAGCACCGGCTAAAAAAGCTGAGAAAGCTGAAAAGGAGGTAGCTGAAGAAAAAACAACTAAAAAAGCACCTGCTAAGAAAACAACTACCAAGAAAACAGAAGAAAAGGAAGATACTGCCAAGGCATAATCCTTTGAAAGAGGGTTTTCAGAAGAGTGTAATACAAAAAAACTGTCTCAAAATTATTTTGAGGCAGTTTTTTTTGGGGATACTATTGGGGCTGTCTCAAAAGTAAATATTTAACTAGAACCCGCAAGGTGTCTTAGAAGTGTTCAAATGCAAGGCACTGAGATTGAGGGCAAAGGAGCATACTGAAGTATGTGACTGAGCCCGAATATCGAAAGTAACGTGGTTACTGAGCGAAGTCGAAGTGCAGCAGTTGGGCACTTATGAGACACCGCCGTACATTTTCTTTCTTCACACATAACCCAAGGCGTTGCCATTGGGCACTTATGAGACACCGCCATCTAAGGATTATACTTCTTCCTGTAATCCTTCGGACTCATTTCCGTTTCTTTCTTGAACGCTTTTGAAAAATGAAATTGATCAAAATATCCGAGTTTATAGGCTATCTCTTTAATTTTTAAGTCAGAAAATTGAAGATAGGAACAAGCTTTCTGAATTTTTAGCTGGTTGTAATAATCGTAGGGAGGAAAATTCGTTTTCTGGGTAAAGTAATTGCTGAAATGAGAACTTGAGTAACCAACCGAATTAGCAATGTCGTCCAATGTGATCTTATTCTCAAGGTTATCCTTCATAAATAAAATGCTTTTTTGAATAACATCAAGTTCCTTTGGTTTTTTTACTTCCCTATATTGAACCAAATATTTCAGTGAAGCCAAAAAGTACATCAAACAAAAGGTGGTATATTCCAGGTTCTCAACACTATATCCCATCTCTAAGTTTTGATAAATCTCCTCAAACAATAGAATCCTATCTAAATTTCTACTATCAAAAGAAACAGAGGTATCGACTATTTTATTGATTATCTGTGAAAACATAGAAGTTTTCGAGCCCATAAAATGTATCCAATATATGCTCCAGGGAGTTTTATCATCAGCTCCGTAAGCATGAGGTTGATTAGGTGGCAAAATAAATGTCATATCACGCGTAAGTCTGTGAATTTCACCGTTAAATTCTATCCAACCACTACCCTTTTCGCAATAAATTAGAATATATTGATTGGTACCTTTTTCGCGTTTTCTATAATGGTATTTCGCAAAAGGATAATATCCAATATGGGTAACATATAATTGTTCTGTGATTGGATTTGTAGCCAACAAATCTCTGATATTATAAGGCAGTATGATAGCCCTTTCTCCTTTAAAACCTTCTCCTATTCTTTTGCTCATTTTGTTATATGGTATGTGAAACAACTAATTTATGACAAAAGCCAGTAACATGCGGCATTCAATGTTTTTTTACATTTTTATTTGCAAATATAGTTTTTATTGAGTAAAAACAAATAAAAATATAGTTTTTTTTTACATATTTTACATAGTAGTGTACATTTTTTCATTAATCATTATCCCGTTACTTTGCAGTAACAAAATTAATTTTGGAGAACACAACAAATTGTCTTATGAAGAACGCTAGCACTTCAAGCATTAATACTGCTTATTTACTTTTAATGTCCCTGACCGCCGCATTGGGTGGTTTCCTGTTTGGATATGATTGGGTTGTCATAGGGGGTGCAAAACCTTTTTATGAAGCTTATTTCAATATCGGTCACCTGCCCTCTCTGCAAGGCTGGGTAATGGGAAGTGCCATCTTAGGATGCCTGATCGGTGTTTTAATTGCCGGAACTCTTGCAGATAAATATGGTAGAAAACCCCTGATGATGATCGCCGCATTGATTTTTATTGCAGCATCCATTGGAACCGGCTTTTCTCATAATATTTCTGTTCTTATTGCCTATAGGATTTTCGGAGGTATTGCAATCGGGATTGCATCAACCATATCTCCCATGTATATTTCAGAAATTTCTCCGGCAGCCATTAGAGGAAGATTCGTTTCCATAAACCAATTGACCACGGTGTTAGGCATCCTGTCCGCACAGATAGTCAACTGGTTAATTGCTAAACCTATTATTTCCACAGAAAACTTTCTCTTGTCCTGGAACGTACAAACCGGATGGAGGTGGATGTTTTGGGTGTGCGCTGCTCCCGCTTTGCTATATTTTATAATGGTATTTTTCATACCGGAGAGTCCCAGGTGGATGGCGATAAATAATAAGTCGGAAAAGGCTTTTGATGTTTTCAAAAAGCTTGGAGGTAAACAATATGCCGAAGCCCAGGTTAACGAAGTTTTATCCACAAAAGGTGAAAGTGATAAGGACAACACCAAGCTTAAATCTCTTTTCCAGGGTAAGATGAAAAAAATTGTTATCATAGGAATAGTGATAGCAGTACTCCAACAATGGTGCGGCATTAATGTGATTTTCAATTATGCACAAGAAATATTTTCATCTGCGGGATACCACGTATCCGATATGCTCTTCAATATTGTAATTACAGGTGTTGTCAATGTCATCTTTACTTTTGTTGGTATGTACACGGTTGACAGACTGGGAAGAAAGTCTCTCATGTTGCTGGGCACTGTCGGACTAACGAGTATTTATGCCATTTTAGGAGCCGGATATTACTTTAAAGTCACCGGAATCCCTATGTTGGTTTTGGTTGTTTTAGCAATAGCCTGTTACGCCATGACATTAGCACCTATCACCTGGGTAGTCATTTCCGAATTATTCCCAAATAGGGTTAGGGCAAAAGCTATGGCCATATCAACCTTTGCTCTTTGGACCGCCTGTTTCATTCTTACTTTCTCATTCCCGCTGCTGAACAAAGGGCTTGGAGCTTACGGAACCTTCTGGTTGTACGGACTGATCTGTCTTTCGGGTTTCTTTTTCTTAAAAAAGAACTTACCTGAAACCAAGGGAAAGAGCTTGGAAGAAATTGAAAAAGAGATTATTGGATAAGGCAAGTAATCCGCTGAGATTTTAAAACGCATTATTAACTACATAAAATTTTATTATGCAAGAAATAACAAAGTATTTGATCAAACCTACGGTAAATAAACTTGGAGAAGTGAAAGCCTGGGAAGAAAAAATTATGCTTCCTACCTATGAAACAGGAGAAAATGAAAAGAATCCGATGTTTCTTGAAAAAAGAGTTTATCAAGGTAGTTCGGGTGTTGTGTACCCATATCCGGTAATTGAAAAAATAAAAGACGAAAAAATTGAAAAACCCTATAGAGCCGTATTTCTCGAAAATTATTATTTGAAAATAATGATCCTTCCTGAATTAGGCGGAAGATTGCAAATGGGATATGACAAAATTAAAAAACGTCATTTTGTTTATTACAATCAGGTCATTAAGCCGGCATTAGTGGGACTTACAGGACCGTGGATTTCCGGAGGGATTGAATTCAACTGGCCACAACACCACCGCCCGAGTACCTTTCTGCCAACAGAAAGTTTGATTGAAGAAAATGAAGACGGCAGTGTAACTGTTTGGTGCAGCGAGGTTGAGAGAATGTTCAGGACCAAGGGCATGCAAGGGTTTACGCTATATCCGGATAAGGCTTATGTGAAAATCAAGGTGAAAGTCTATAACAGGACCAACTTCCCGCAAACTTTCCTTTGGTGGGCAAATCCGGCAGTGGTTGTACATGATTATTATAAATCGGTTTTCCCGCCTGATATTCATGCGGTTTTCGATCACGGCAAACGCGAAGTTTCTACGTTCCCGATTGCTACCGGAACGTATTATAAGCACGATTATTCGGCAGGCGTTGATATTTCAAAATATAAAAACGTTCCTGTTCCTACTTCCTATATGGCGGTTTTATCTAAATTTGATTTTGTGGGAGGTTATGAGGACGATGTACAAGCCGGATTATTACATGTGGCCAACCATCACGTATCACCCGGAAAAAAACAATGGACCTGGGGCTGTGGAGACTTTGGGCAGGCCTGGGACAGGAACCTTACGGATGAGGACGGTCCTTATATAGAACTGATGACCGGAGTTTATACCGACAACCAACCGGACTTCAGCTGGTTACACCCATTTGAAGAGAAGTCATGGTCGCAGTACTTTATGCCTTATTCCGACGTAGAATACGTTAAAAATGCAACGAAAGATGTATTGACAAATATTTATGTAGAAAAAGGAGTAGGTAATATCATCGTTTATACGACCTCAAAATTTGAAGACGTTCATATCCTGATCCGGGATAAATCCGGGAACACTGTTTTTGATAAAACGGTAGATATTTCACCTGAAAATACAGCTAAGTATCAGTTTGATTACACCGGTGAGGAATACCTGGTTCTAAACATTTTCGACAAAAACGAAAAACTTCTTCTTGAGTACAGTACAAAAAAATTACCGGAAAAAGAAACACCGGAACCTGCAAAAGCCGTATTGAAAGTCGATGAGATTAAGACAAACGAAGGTTTGTATTTATCAGGGCTTCATCTGGAACAATATAGACACGCAACTTACAATCCGGTTGATTATTATAAAGAAGCATTGAGAAGAGACGATCGCGATGTCAGATGTAACAATGCTTTGGGATTGTATTACCTGAGAAGAGGTCAGTTCAAAATGTCTCAACCCTATTTTGAAAAGGCTGTAAAGAGTATTACAAGACATAATCCTAACCCATACAATGGAGAGCCTTATTATAACTTGGGTTTTTCCTTGAAATATCAGGGTAAATTCGATGAAGCTTATGACGCATTTTACAAGTCGGCCTGGAACAGTGAATGGCAAGATGCAGCTTATTTCGCCATAGCCCAGATTGACTGTAAAAGAGGAAACTTTAAACTCGCCTTAGAGCATGTTGATAAGGCATTGATCAAAAACTGGCATAACCACAAAGCCCGTCAGCTAAAAGCATCCATCCTGCGCAAGCTTGGTAAAAAAGATTTGGCATTAAAGCTTATCGAAGGCTCTTTGGAAATAGATATGTTTAACATCGGTGTCATTTTTGAAAAATATCTGATAACCAAAGATTCAAAGGTATTGGATGAGATAAGATCGTTGCTCCAATCCAAGGTTCATACTTATATTGAATATGCCATTGATTTTATGGGTGCAGGACTTTATGATGAAGCTTTGACCTTGTTAGATATTATCAAAGATAGTTCATATCCCATGGTACACTATTTTATGGGATACCTTCATTTCTTGAAGAACGATACAAAAACAGCAAAAACATATTATGAAAAGGCTGAAAAAATGTCTCCTAACTATTGTTTCCCTAATAAGTTGGAGGAAGTTTTAGTGCTTGAAAATGCAATTTCAATCAATCCTAACTCAGCTAAGGCTTACTACTATTTAGGAAACTTCTGGTATGGACATCGTCAGTATCCGGATGCTGTGGCTTGCTGGGAACAGTCGGTAAAATTGGACAACACTTATCCGACAGCTTTAAGAAATTTAGCTTTAGCTTATTACAACAAGTTGAACAAAAAAGAAGAAGCCAAAGAACTTCTTGAAGCAGCGTTTGAATTGGATAAAACAGATTCGAGAATCTTTATGGAGTTGGATCAGTTGTACAAAAAAATGAATGTGCCACTTTCTCAAAGACTCTTGAATTATGACAAATATAAAGATCTTGTTGAAGACAGAGATGACCTTTGTGTAGAGAGGATTACCCTTTATAATCTCACTGGTCAGTATAAAACAGCTTACGATTTAATCAACTCCCGTCATTTCCACCCATGGGAAGGTGGTGAAGGTAAAATTGTCGGACAGTATGTGTTGAGCAGATTTGCTCTGGCTGAAAAAGCCATGAGGACCGGAGACTATAAAAAAGCGCTGCAACTACTGAACGAAACAGACAGTTATCCCCACAATTTGGGAGAAGGAAAACTTTCTACCATCGCAGAAAATGATGTGGAATACTACAAGGGATTAGTCTATTCAAAGCTTGGAGATAAAGAAAATTCCACAAAATGGCTTCAAAAAGCTGCTAAAGGCAATAAAGAGCCACAGCAAGCTTTTTACTACAATGAACAGGGTCCTGATAAAATTTATTATCAAGGAATGGCATGGAAGCTACTCGGAGATTTGAATAAATCAAATGAGAGATTTAATGCACTTATTGAACATGGCAAAAAACACATGGACGACCATTGTGTAATGGATTATTTTGCAGTTTCACTGCCTGACCTGGCTATTTGGGATGCAGATCTCAATAAGTTAAACCGAATACATTGCCACTATGTAATAGGTTTGGGCAATTTAGGCTTAGGGAAAACGGCAGAAGCCAAAAAATCGTTCGAAGAAGTGCTTAAGATGGACGTAAGTCATATTGGAGCCAACTGGTTCATATCTCAGATCAAGTAAGATGAAACCGACACGATTAAAATAATCATTAAACACATGAAATAATTATTTAAAAAATCCACAATCATGAAACGGTTTGTTATTTATTTATTTGCTTCCTTATTTTTTTCATTAGTTGTTGCTTTCGGTCAGAATGTTACAATTCCAATTGAGACGGCAAATGTATCGATAGTTTTACAAACAGATCATTTGAATAATCTAAGAATTGTTCATACCGGCAGATCATTGAGATCACAAGCTGATTACAGCAATATTTTTGCAAGCTACAATTATAATAATGAAGGAGCATCTTTGAATAACTCTGCATTCACCGTAGCCGGAATTGTCAATTTTATGGAACCGGCAATTGCTGTTGTGCATGCGGACAATAACAACTCGGTGGATTTGAAATATGTGAAACACTCCACTTCTTCATTGAATGGTGCTACATTAACGAAAATTGAACTGAAAGATCCGGTATATCCGTTCTATGTAGATCTTTTTTATAAAGCATGGAAAAATGAAGATGTGATTGAACAGTGGAGTGAAATAAGGCATACCGAAAAAGGAAGTGTTGTTCTTAACAAGTATGCATCTGCCAATCTTTATTTTTACAATAAGGATTACTACCTGACAAGTTATAACGGAGCCTGGGCAAAAGAAATGATGCCTTCACTCACCCATTTGCAACAAGGTATTCATACGATAGCATCACGCATGGGAACGAGGGAGAATTTGCATGTTTCGCCAAACTTTATGCTTTCATTGGACGGTATAAGTACGGAAAACACAGGTTCCGTTATGATTGGTCAGTTGGCCTGGAATGGGAATTTCTCCATACAATTTGAGACGGATGTGTACCGGAATATGCACATCGTGGCCGGTATTAATCCCTATCAGTCTGCCATTGAACTCAAGCCGAACACAACATTTGAAACTCCCCGGTTCATTTACACCCTTTCTTTTGAGGGTAAAGGCAAAGCAAGCAGAAACCTGCATGACTGGATGCGCAATTACCAATTGGTTGATGGCAAAGGCAGCAGATTGACTTTGTTGAACAATTGGGAAGCTACCTATTTTGATTTCGATCAGGATAAGCTGGTTAGTTTGTTTGGCGGAGCAAAAGAAATCGGTGTTGATATGTTTTTGCTTGATGACGGATGGTTTGGAAATAAATATCCCAGAAACGATGACAGAGCCGGCTTGGGTGACTGGCAGGTGAACAAGAAAAAACTTCCCGACGGAATTCCTTTTCTGGTAAAAAAGGCAGAGGAGAAAGGGGTGCTGTTTGGTATATGGGTAGAGCCTGAAATGGTAAATCCCAAAAGCAGGCTTTATGAACAAAAGCCGGACTGGGTATTGAGACAAGAGAAGCGTCCTGAAATATATTTTCGGAGCCAACTGGTTTTAGACCTTACAAATCCGGAAGTCCAGGATTTTGTATTCGGTGTGATTGATGATTTATTTGTTGAAAACCCATCATTGGCGTATATCAAATGGGATTGCAACGCGCCTATACACAATGGACATTCAAAATATTTAGAAAAGAAAAAAATCCCGCAATCTCATCTTTATGTGGAATATACCAAAGGATTGGATAAGGTGCTGCAAAGGATCAGGGAGAAATATCCTACCGTGCCTATGATGTTGTGTTCAGGTGGAGGCGGCAGAACGGATTACAGCTTGTTCAACTATTTTACCGAATTCTGGTTGAGTGATAATACCGATCCGGTGGAAAGGATTTTCATGCAATGGGATTATTCTTACCATTATCCAGTTATGACTATGTGCAATCATGTCACAAGCACGAGCGATAAATCCCTGAAGTACAAGATAGACGTGGCATCTATGGGAAAATTGGGCTTTGACATCAGGGTGGATGAGATGAGCAAGGAAGATAAAAAGTTCTGTAGAAAAGCCGTAAACAATTATGACAATTTCAAGGACATTGTATGGCATGGGGATCTTTACAGACTTGTCAATCCACATGAAAAAGACCTGGCTTCTCTGATGTTCGTCAACGAAGAAAAAACACGTTCGGTAATGTTTAATTACTTGACGAACTGGCGTTACAATGCTGACACTTATTTGAGACCCGTCAAGCTTGAAGGATTGGACCCTGTTAAAAATTACAGGATAAAAGAAATCAATAAGTATGACCAGGATGATAAGGAAGGCCAAATATACTCAGGTGATTTTTTAATGACCATAGGGATTAATCCGCAGATCAGTCTTTGGCATCCAAGTACAGTAATATTGATAGAATCAATTTAATACCCTGATAATGAAAGTAAGCATTCAAAATAGCACTCTTCTGGACGACAGGGAAGTTTTCTTGTTTCGACTTAAAAATAGTTGCGGGGCTTATATCGAAATAACAAACTATGGAGCAACCTTGGTCTCGGCAGTTATTCCTGACCGCCAGGGGAAATTGCAAAACAGGATTTTAGGGTATAAAAATCTTGAAGATTACTTTACTGATAAATATTACATTGGGACAACCGTTGGCAGGCTCGCCAACAGAGTTTCAAATGCTGAGTTTACAGTTAATGGTGAAACTTACCATTTAGAAAAAAATGATGGAAAAAACTCCAACCATGGAGGATTTTCAGGGCTGAATAAGAAGATATTCAACCATGAAGTATTGGAAGACAAAGTGGTTTTCTCTACTGTAAGCCAGGACGGAGAAGGAGGATATCCCGGCAATTTGGATATCAAGGTATTTTATTCTTTTACAGATAATAATGAAGTGATCATTGATTATGAAGTGAAGTCTGATAAACCGACTCCTGTCAGCCTGACCAATCACACATATTTCAATTTATCGGGGAAGCAATCAAATGCAACCAATCATTTTTTAAAGGTTTTTGCCGAAGAACGATTAGAGTTTGATGAGAACTTTATACCTACGGGCAAAATCTTACCTTTAAATGGGTCGTTGGATGGATTTGATTTCAGAAAGTTTCAACAAATCAGCAATAATATGCTCTTGAAAAACGAAAAAAACATAAAGGGATTCAATACTTATTTTATTAGCAAGGAAAGCCCGACATCAGACTTGAAGAAGACAGCAGAGTTAAAGGAAGAATCGTCGGGAGTTTTGTTGGAAGTTAAAACCACAATGCCCGGTGTACAATTTTATACCGGTGACTATTTGGGGGATGATTTTTTACCTTTTGGGGGAGTTTGCCTGGAAGCTCAATATTTTACTGATTTTGTAAATCGTAGAAACTTTATTGGTTCTTTCATCGAAAAAGGAAGAATGTGGAAAGAACAAATTATTTATCATTTTAAGAATTGTTGATTTGGCCCTCAACACACTACCCTATTCTGTTTTAAAAAGGGGTTGTGACGTATGTGGATGAATAACAATAAGTTTAATAACAATTTAAAAAGAGAATTACTAAAAATCAAAATAGTATCATCTAAAAAAACATGATCATGAAAAAGATACTTATTCATTTTTTACTAACCCTTCTTTTTATTCCATTTCAACTGTATGGTCAAAGTGTACGGATTACCGGGTCTGTTATTGATGAAGCCACCGGTGAGCCTATGATTGGTGTGAGTGTGGTAGTTGTAGGTACGACAAGAGGAATTATTACGGATATAGATGGAAACTTTGCTTTAGATGTTAACGTAGGTGCGAGTCTGAAGTTTTCTTATGTAGGCTATAATGACGAAACGGTAACGGTAAATAGCACTGCTCCTTTGAGGGTGTTGATGAGGGATGTAAGTCAGGAGATAGAAGAGGTTGTTGTCGTTGGAGCTATCATCAAGAAATCGGATTTGACAGGTGCTGCAGTACGGGTAACGAGCGAGAAGTTGAAAGAACTTCCGACAGCTAATATCAACCAGGCTTTGCAGGGTAAAATTCCGGGAGTATATATAGAAAAAAACCCAAAGCCGGGAGCCAACGCCGGAATCAAAGTAAGAGGATCCAACTCTATTCACTTTGGTCAAAGTCCGATTTATGTGGTTGACAACGTGATGATGGATAATGGAATTGACATGTTGAATCCGGATGACATTGCCTCTATTGACGTTTTAAAAGATGCTTCTGCCACAGCTTTGTATGGTGCTAAGGGTGCAAATGGTGTGATTGTCATCACCACCAAAAAAGGACAAAGAGTGAAAGGACAAAAAGAAAAAGTAAGCACAGGAAATGTATTTTATGATTTTTGGTACGGCAGCAGCACTTTTTCCAATGAAATGCCCTTGATGTCTGCCAATGATTTGTATGATTTTCGCGTGGATGCTTATGCCAATGCGTACATAGACAAGAATCCTACCCGTGACAGGGAAAAATACATTAGAGATTTTCTAACACATACTAATCCGGTAAGAAACAGGGCTTTTTCAAAAGAAGAATTAGAATCTTACGCAGACAGTCTTTCTTATAACTGGCTGGATGAGATAGTCAGAACCGGATTGGAGCAAAATCACTCTTTGGGTTTTTCCGGCGGTGGTCAAAACAGCAGTTACTATGTCAGCTTTGGATTCAACAACCAGGTAGGACAATTATTAAACTCCGGATATGAGCGATATACGGGAAAAATGAATCTGGAACATGATGTAAAACCCTGGTTGAAAACAGGTTCCAACAACTCCTTCATCTATTCAAAGGAAAATCCTGTAGCCACGGATAACACATTTATCGTTGCATTGCGTGCAAGTCCGCTTTTACCGATTTCTGAAGATTATTGGTATATGCGTGAGGGAAAAATTGATAATCAAAGCGCCAACAATCCTTTAAGGGACTTGAATGTTGTAAAAGACAGATATAAAATCCGGTTTTTTAATTCCAGCTTTGTCAGCGTCAATCCCATAAAAGACCTGGATGTCCGCTCCACTTTCTCCGTTGACGCTTTGTTAGAGGAAGATTACACCTACAATTCAACAGAAACTACTCAATCTTACAAGATTTCAGCTGATGGTCAGGCCATTCAGACGAAAAGTAAAAATCTGAACTGGCAATGGGATAATACCGCTTCATACAACACTGTTTTTGCTGATATCCATAGGTTTTCAGCTATGGTTGGGTTCAACATGTCTATGTACAACAATGCCTGGAACAGCATCAATGCTGTCGGTTTCGGAAATGACTGGTTTGACTATAAAAAAATGGACGGAGCCACTAAAAAAGAGGACTTCTACATCAGTTCGGACTTCTCAACCGTATCGCAGATGTCCTATTTCGGTCGTCTTAATTATGTCTATGATTCCCGCTATTACCTTACAGCTACCTTACGCAGAGACGGAGCATCTAAATTTGGTTCTTCCAATAAATGGGGAACTTTCCCCTCCGTAGCTTTTTCGTGGAATATTACAGGGGAATCTTTCATGCAAGACCAAAGTTTTATAAACAATCTTCGTTTGAGAACGGGATATGGACATGCAGGAAACCAAAACATTCCTTCTTACCGTTACCTGACGCTCTTCAATCCCAGAAGTTCCTTAGGATCAACCATATTGTTTAATGATGGAGTTCTTGGCAACCCGACTTTGAGATGGGAGACTCAAAAACAATTTAATGCGGGGCTGGATTTAAGTATATGGCACGACAGACTAAACCTGGTCGCTGATTATTTCTTCATAAACAACGATGGATTGTTGATGGGAAGAACCTTGGCTCCCTCCTACGGCTTCACCGGCGAAGTGGATAATGTCGGAGCAATGGAAAACAAAGGAGTTGAGCTGTCATTGGATGTGGCTGTGGTAAGAACAACTGACTTTCAGTGGAATCTTGGAATGACGTTTTCTGCAGATAAAAATAAGGTTACAAAACTGTTCGATAATGCAAAAGAGATCTACAACTTAGGAGGTTACTCAAACAATGAAATCCAACGTGAAGGAAACCTGTTTGTGGGTTATTCCATCAACAATATTTATGTCTATGAGTTTGATAAGATAGTTCAGGAATCCGATATGGACTATGTAAATTCCTTAAATGTGGGTTCTCATATTGTGAAACCCGGAGATCCGTTGCCAAAGGACAGAGTTAAAGATGGAATAATAAATGACAAAGACCGGTACATCATGGGAAGAAAAGATCCCGACTTTTATGGTGGAGTTACCACAAACTTATCCTATAAAGGTCTCGCTCTCAACGTGATCACTACTTATTCGGTTGGTGCCAAACGCACCAGTTATCTATACGAAACATTGATGGGAGGTTACGGTACTTCTGCTGCCCATATTGATATGCTGAACAGGTGGACACCCGAAAACACCGATACCAATATTCCACGAGCCTATTCGGATGGAGGGAGATATGGATTGGGAGAAATGGACTGGGCTATTCAGGATGCTTCATTTTACAGGATATCAAACGTGACTTTGTCTTACAGCTTACCCAAAAAGTGGATCAATACAATCTACTTGAACAACTTAAGACTTTATACAACTTTAAACAACCCGCTTGTATTTACAAATTACAAAGGTTTCGACCCTGAAAGCGGTGACTGGTATCCTTCATCTAAAACGGTTGTTTTTGGACTGAACCTGGCCTTTTAAGATTTTAAAAAGTTAATCATCATAAAGCATATGAAAATGAAAAGAATATATATAATATCGATTTTGGTAGGACTTCTTTATGGTTTATCATCATGTAATGATTTTTTATTTGAAGATCCAAAAACATCCATGTCCACTGCACAGATTTTTGCAGATATAGACAACATTCAACCCTATCTGAATGGTATTTACTTCAAATACAGAGACACCAGGGTTAACCGGAAAGGTTTCTTTTTACTTTTGGGAACCGATGAGGTACAACAAGGTGAATATCAGGTAAGAACTGAAGCTCAACAGAGTGGTTTGGACAAGTATGACGGTTTTTACTTTCCGGAAAACAACTCCATTGCTCAGTTATGGAATGTGCGTTGGCCTGTCGTTACACTTTCCACAATGGCTCTTTCACATTTGAATGATATGGAGAAAAATGCTTCGGAGACCGATCTTCCAAGTATTAAATCTTACATAGGACAAGCATCTTTTTACAGGGCTTGTGCATTATTTGAGCTGGTTCAATATTGGGGTGAGTTGCCTATCCCCGACCTGCAGGGAGAGAAAGTAGTATTGTCCGGCAGAAAGCCACTCAAAACGGTTTATGAAATGATTGAATCTGACTTCAAGAAAGCAGCAGAATATTTACCGGAGAAGGCAAGTGGTGATGTCCGTATACCGAGAACCTGGGCTGCAAAAGCGATGCTCGCAAAAATGTACATGTCGGCACTGCCCGAATCCGGCTTCAGAGATATGGGAAAAGCGAAAGAATTGCTGAACAATATCATAACAGAAGGAGGCTTCAGATTAGTCAATCAATACGCTGACCTTTGGGACGGGACCAAATATCCTTCAAGTGAAATAATCTATGCTTTCTATTTTAATAATGTATGGCCCGACACCAATGAATTGCAATGGTATGCGGGCTCTCGTGCCGTGTCCGGTGACCCGAACTGCTATATGGGAGGTTATGATTTAGGACTACCCACAAAGTATTGCTACGAAATAACAAGTAATGGAGGAATTTGGGAAACAGGTGATCTGCGCAAAGACGAAAGCATACGTTATAATTTTTTCTACAATGGTAAAGCACCGGCTCCGGTAGCGGGTTTTGGCGAAGACCAAACATCACCGCACATCAAGAAGTATGAAGACAAAAGAATTGATGGAGAAAAATCATTTTACAATTCAGGTAAAAACGTGTACTTGGTAAGATATGCAGATGTGTTGTTACTGTATGCCGAATGCTTAAATGAAGCGGGAGAAACAGGAAATGCGGTTACACTTATAAATAACACCATTCGCTCACGTGCCTGGGGCGGTAATTTACCCAATGAGTTAAAGTGGAATACTGCCATGTCTCAAGACGAGTTCAGAAGCAAAATCATGGATGAACGCATGCGTGAACTTTGTTTTGAAGGTTGGAGACGTATGGATTTAATTCGCACAGGAAATTTTGTGGAAAAAATTAAAACACATAATCGTTGGGCAAAAGAATCAGGAACCATACAACAGTTTCACGAAAGGTTCCCCATTCCACACGTAGAGATCAAGCAAAATACCAATCTCTCGGAAAATGACCAGAATCCCGGTTACTAGGATAATGATGTAAAAAGCTAATTCTAAAAATTGATTAATGCCTTTTTGTACAGTCTTTATAGAAATAACACTTAAGAATTTAATTTAAAAAACAAGATTAATTAACATCAAATTTTATCATTTATGAAAACAAGAATTTTACTATTTTTTACGGTACTTTTTACCGTTATGATGTCGTGGGCGACTACTCCCAAGGAGGTGGAGTGGTCTATTATTGAAAACCCGCTGACAGAAGGAGAACTTCCGATGACAGCATCGGGACGATTGATTTGGGGCGACTACAACAACGATGGTCACCTGGATGCTTTTATTGTTGCAGGACAAAGTAAAGATGGACTTGTAGCTCAATTATTCAAAAATAATGGCGACGGTACATTTACATTGGTTGACACACCTTATATTTACGGGGTTGCCTGGGGTGCTGCTACCTTTATTGATTATGACAATGATGGAGATTTAGATTTAGTTGTGTGCGGTTCTTTGGATGCAACAATTCCAGGGACACTTACTTTTGTTTATAAAAACTCCGGAGCGCCTGACTATGAGTTCGAAGAAGATGATTCATTCTCCCTGGCAGGAGTTTCTCCTGGAAGCGACAACTATGGAAACCATATTCTGGAGGCTTTTGACTATAACAACGATGGCTGGATGGACTTGCTTGTAAATGGAAACGCAGGTGGTACCTGGGAAGAAGAAGTCGGTGGAAGCGGCTCCTCCCGCATAGTTGCATTGGTCAAAAACAATCAGGGTGTTTTAGAACTTCAAACCAGTCCTGTTACAGAAATTGGACATTTCCGCCCTGTTAACGGTGGTTCAGTCCATACAGGAGATGTAAATAATGACGGATATGCAGATATAATAGTATCCGGGTACCATGATACCGATTTAACGGTAACAGACCTTTACATCAACAATAAAAATGGGACATTTACCCACTGGGCTGGTTCAAAAGATGTATTTACCGGACAGATACAAGGTGAAACCGTCTTTGTGGATACAAATGCCGACGGATGGCTGGACATAGTAGAGATAGGTAGAAGCGTAAATTTGGAAGGGCAATGGACTAGTTTCGCTAATTTATTTATTAACAATCAAAATAACACATTTACAAAAGTAGGAAGTGAAATAACCAATCTTGTAGGTGGTGCTCCATCTGTGTCTGCAGGAGATATCAATAATGACGGTTTGACTGATATTTTCTTAGCCGGATGGGCAAGTGATGCCTCTTTTTATTACAACAATGGGGAAAATGTATTTACCAGGGTAGCCGTACCCGACAAAACGAGAGCCAGAGCAGGTACTGCCAACCTGGTTGATTTCAGTGGAGACGGTAATTTAGATTATTCCATCTTCGGTTATCGCGATGGAGGTGCAGGAACTCCGGAAGATCCGACATGGCCCCATTTCTTTGTAAAAAATATCCTGGGAGAAGGAATAGCGAGCAATAAGGCTCCAAGTGCTCCCACAAACGTTGTTGCATCTTACGCAGACAACAAATATACATTGACCTGGAATAAATCGACCGATGATGTAACTCCACAAAATGCCATACGCTACAATGTTTATGTGAAGTATTCCGATGGAAAAACATACGCTTATGTACCGGCTCATATCAACACCGGAAAGTTGAAAGTAGGCGGAGGTGTTTTATCCTTCATTGCAAGCAATTCTATTGAATTAAATTTACCGAAGGGGGATTATACCTTTGGTGTACAGGCAGTGGATCAGGCAAATGCAACCAGTGCATTCACTGTAACATCTTCCACCGGGGCAGGTGTGGATGAAGTTTCTGCTCTGGCAGGTGCCCGGGCTTACGCTTCAGATAGTAAGATCAATATTGTAAATAATACATCAAATGATGTAAGCTGGTCTATCGTAAACCTTGCTGGACAATTGGTTGAAAACGGGATTTGTCCTACTTCCAATAAAGTAGAAGCAAACTCAAAACTTCCTGCAGGAGTGTATTTGGTTAAATTATCTCAGGGTATTAGCACCCAAACTGTTAAAGTTTCAATTTTATAAATTAATTTCTCATTCACAGGAAGAGCATGATAGCTTTTCCTGTGAATGAAAAACTTCAGAAATAACTCATTAAAACAATTTATTTATTTACTAACAAAAAACATTTTAAAGTCATGAAAACAAGAAATTTACTAACTTTTGTGGTACTCTTTACCACTATGATGTCTTGGGCAATTACTCCCAAGCAAGTAACATGGGATGTTCTAACAGATCCCGTACCGGGATCATCACTCGCTATGTCAGCTTCCGGTGCGTTAATCTGGGGCGACTACAACAATGACGGACACCTGGATGCTTTTATGATAGCAGGACAAGGAAGTCCGCTAGTCAGGTTATATAAGAATAATGGGAATGACACTTTTACTCGCATTACTACAAGTATAACACCACTTAGTTGGGGAGGTGCTGTTTTTCTCGATTACAATAACGACGGAAATTTAGATTTATTAGTTGCCGGTCGGGATGCAGCAAATTCAAATCAAACTATATTGTATAAAAACTCCGGTGCTCCGAATTATGATTTCGTAGTGGATAATGAAAATACTGCCAACTTGGTTGATGTATATCAGGGAGGAGATTACAGTTCACGGATACTAGAAGCTTTTGATTATAATAATGACGGATGGACAGATGTTCTTATCAATGGGAATCATGGTACAAACTGGGTAAGCGGTAGTGAGCGCGTGGTAGCTCTCTACAAAAACAACAAGGGAACTTTTGAACTACAAACAAGTCCTGTTACTAATACAGGGAATTATCATTTCCATAGTGTAAATGGAGGTTCAATCCATGTGGGTGATGCCAATAATGACGGTTTTGATGATATCATAGTATCCGGATACCCCACTACTACAAACTTATATATCAACCAGCAAGATGGAACATTCTTGCATTACAACCCTACTACTTTTACAGGTCATTATCAAGGAGAAACTCTATTTGTAGATATTAATGGTGATGGTTGGAATGATATCGTGGAAATTGGACCCGGTTTTGCTAATTTATTTATAAATAATCAAAATAATACGGTAACTAAAATTGAAAGTTCAACATCAAATTTAACAGGCGGGCAAGTAAGAATTGCCGCAGGTGATGTGAACAATGACGGTTATACAGACCTAATGGCTGTTGGATTGAATTCGAACTCAAATTTATTCTATAACAATGGAGATAATTCATTTACTACTGTAGCCTTACCTGAGCCGGCAAGGGCAAGATCCGGTAGAATAGAAATGGTTGATTTCAATAACGATAATACCCTTGATTTTTCCAATTTCGGATATAAAGCACAAGATGGTACCGGCAACACAAATACGTGGCCCCATGTGTATTATAAGAACTCTCGTGGGGATGGAATTCCGGCAAATACTCCGCCTACAAAACCGACAAATTTAGCATTTACCGGTGGTGACGGCCAATATACTGTGACCTGGACTAAATCAACCGATGACATCACCCATACTGACGCCATTCGGTACAATCTGTATATTAAGTTTGAAGATAATTCAGTATTTTGCCTCGTACCTGCTGATACTGCTACCGGAAAGTTAAAAGTGAGCGGTCTCAAATCATTCCTCCAAACCAATAGTGTAAAACTAAATCTTCCGAAAGGAATTTACACAATCGGAATTGCAGCCGTTGATCAGGCATATGCTTCAAGCGCTTTCGCTACAATGCTCATCAATGATCCTGCAACAGGCTTACAAAGCGAAACATTGGATAATGTCAGAATTCACGCTGCAAACAACGCAATTTTAATAACGAATAATTCGGAAAATACGCTGTCGTGTGATATTCTTTCTCTCGACGGAAGATTGATCAATTCAGATATTATCAATGCAAATTCAAGCTCCTCCGTTTCAATATACAACAAAGGAGTTTATTTGGTAAAACTCAATGGTGGCAGAAATGCACGAATTGATAAGGTGATAGTAAATTAATCTTTATTTGGCGGTGTCTTATAGCTAAAAAAACAGCGAGGTGTCTTAGAAGTGTTCAAATGCAAGGCACTGAGATTGAGGGCGAAGGAGCATACTGAAGTATGTGACTGAGTCCGGATATCGAAAGTAACGCAGCAGTTGGGCACTTATAAGACACCGCCATATATATCAGCCCAATGGCACCGCCCTGGTTTATAGATTGACAAATACGAATTACGCCCTGTAAGGGCAAAATATAATATTCAGCATGATTTGATTTAAAACACGATGCAACAATTACATCATAAAAACAATCACATTATAAAATTAGCTTTTGCAAAAAAATGAAAAAATATAAAAATATCTGTTTCTTACTTATTATTAGCCTGATAGGCTTTTTTCATTCCAATACCTACGTTTCAGCCGCGGAAGTTAGTGTAGGAAAATGGCGGTTGGTAATCAATGAAACAAACGGAAAGGCAAATATATACAACCAAAACACCCTGTTAATTGCTGACAATCAATGCTCTTATACCGTAAACAATACAACAAGGAGTCAGGAGCAGTTATTGGCCAGACAAATTCAGATTACCGACATTACCGATGCTTTCGGTAGCGGAAAACTTGTTACCATTTCAGCCCGGGAAAGCAGTGGTATCAAAGTTTATCATCATTATTACCTTTATAATAACAAAGATTATATTTTAACCGAATTTTCGGTAGAATCAACTCAAGACATATCATCGAATTATCTTGCACCGGTTAAAACATCAACAACGACAAGTTTTTTACCTAACAACAACAATAAGACACTCTTTGTTCCTTTTGACAATGACAGGTGGGTTCGCTATAAAGCCATCAACTTTGGCAGTTCATCCACAAGTTATGAGGTTGGTCTGGTGTTTAACGCTACTTCTAAGCAAGGCCTGGTGCTTGGGTCTATAGAGCATGACACATGGAAAACCGGTATTGTGATATCAACAAACATCTTCAATGCTGTAAAATCTATGGAAGTGTACGGTGGTATTACGTCAGAAGAAACCAGAGATGTTCTTTCCCATGGAAAAGTAAAAGGGAAAAAGATCAAATCTCCCAAAATTTTTATCGGCTACTTCAATGATTGGCGTGTAGGAATGGAAGCTTATGGTGATGCCAATGCCATAGTGGCTCCCAAACTACCATGGGATAAGCCAAAACCTTTCGGCTGGAATAGCTGGGGTGCACTTCAAACGAATGTTTCATACACAAACTCAACACAAGTAGCTAATTATATTTACAATAACTTGCAAAATAATAATTTTTGCGATACGGACGGTGTTGTTTACATGGGATTGGATTCTTATTGGGATAGGATAACACTAATGGACAGGATCAAGTTTGTCAAATTCTGCAAAGCCCGCGGACAAAAAGGAGGCATCTACTGGACCCCTTTTGTGGATTGGGCTAAAGATCCCAATCGATTGGTTGAAGGTTCAAGCGATGTTTATTATAGGGACATTTATTTGTATGCGAACGGACAACCTATAAGAACAACTAATGTTGATGCATATGCAGTGGACCCGACTCATCCTGCCAGTAAAAAAAGAGCTGAAACCTATATTTCCCAGTTCACATTTGCCGGATTTGAATATCTTAAACTGGATTTCCTGACTCATGGTTCCTTAGAAGCAGATGCGTACCATGACGACACGATATATACCGGAATACAGGCTTACAATCAAGGTTTAAAACACATTGTAGATTATTTGGACAACTCAATGTATATAAACTTTTCAATCGCACCTCTTTTCCCGGCACATCACGCACACGGGCGCAGGATAGCATGTGATGCCTATGCAGCCATGACCGGGGATATGAGTACGGAATACACCTTGAATTCACTAACCTATGGCTGGTGGCTTGATCATGTGTACAATTACAACGATGCCGACAATGTTGTGCTGAATGGTGTCAATATTGGCGAAAACAGGGCAAGGATCACTTCTTCTGTCATCACAGGCATTTTTACAATTGGTGATGACTATAGTGAAACAGGTCCGCAAATACCCAAAGTAAGAGCTCCCTCATTATTGACCAAGCCGGAGATAAGCAGAATTGTGCACCATTGCAAAGCTTTTCGTCCGGTAGAATCTGCAGAAGGTGATGCTGCTGCCGATATGTTTATCACCACAGTGGCAGATACAACCTATGTGGCTTCGCTGAATTATACCATCAACGTAAAACCCACTCTGATCGATTTTAATAAAATCGGACTGACCAAAGGTACGCGGTACGTCGTTCATGAATTATGGACCAATACTTTCTGTGAACAAATTGACTCCTGGACGGAAAGCCTCCCAAGAAGAGATGTCCGGCTATTTAAAATTTATCCCAGGTCTTTTTCCGAAATTGAACAAGTGGGTGCAAACAGTAATTTTTCTGTTTTTCCCAATCCAGCTTCACATGAGCTCCGCTTTAACCTAAAAAACAATGAGGTGATAAAATCAGCATCGATTTACTCCCTAATTGGTAATAAAATCAAAAAATTCAGTATAACTGATTCCAACAAAATACCAATCGATGATTTGGCTAAAGGGACTTATATTGTTAAAATAGAATCGGATAGGAAAACATTTTACACTTCTGCATTTATTAAAGAATAATGAACTTGTCAAAATTAATTTAAAGCTATGTATAAAAATTTCTTATTAAGCTTCTTGTTACTGGTTATTAGTTGTTCTTCCCTTAACGCAAGAAAAATAAAGCTGCTGGCCATTGGGAATAGTTTTTCAGATGATGCAATAGAAGCCAATCTTTATGAGCTTGCAAGAGAAGGGGGTGACACGATCATTATCGCCAACATGTACATTGGTGGTGCTACTTTGGAAACGCATGCCACCAACGCTGCCAATAATAATGCTTTTTATTCTTATAGAAAGATTGTGAACGGTACACGTACCGTTACATCAAATTATTCTATTGAAACGGCTTTAGCGGAAGAAGACTGGGATTATATCTCTTTTCAGCAAGCCAGCCAACTCTCGGGTCTGTATGACAGTTACTTCCCTCATTTAACCAACTTAAAAACTTATGTTGAGGAACGTGCAACCAATCCAAATGTGCAGTTTGTTTTTCACTCGACATGGGCTTATGCTCAAAGCTTCAGCAATTCGAACTTTACTAATTACTACAATGGAGACCAAATGACCATGTATAATGCCATTGTAGATGCATCCCACAGAGCAGCCGGAGAAGTTGGTATCAGCATTGTTATTCCTGCCGGAACAGCCATACAAAATGGCAGGTCAAGTATTATAGGAGATAACTTTTGCAGGGATGGTTATCACCTGGAATTGACTTACGGAAGATACACAGCTGCTTGTACCTGGTACGAAAAACTGTTTAATAAAGTCGTGGTCGGAAACAAATACAGACCATTCACCGTTACCGCTTTTCAAGCAAAAGTAGCACAACACGCGGCTCATTATGCCGTAGAAAATCCGAAGCAAGTTACTTCTTTGGCTCATCTGGTAGACGATACAGAGAAAGTACCGTTCAACAACAGAATTAATTTAAGCTTTGGAAGTTCAACTACTGAAGGAGCCTGGAATGCTTTGGAAAGTTATACCGTTGGCGCCGGGCTAAATGATCTGAAGGATATTTACAGCGACATAACCGATGTTGATGTTGTGGTTACTGAAAGATTTTGCGGAGTAAATCAAGACGGTCCCACTGCTACAGCGACAGAGCTGAATATGCCCGGCGATGTCAGCAAAAAGTCCTTTTTTGGCAATAAAAAGCAGTTCGGCGGGATTGTTACGGCAACTGCAAAGATTAAATTTACCTCCTTGGATAAAGACAAGACCTATGATTTTGCAATATTTGGAAGCAGGATGAAATCTGAAGATAACAGAGAAACTTATTACAAGTTTTCAGGAAAGACCCCGGAGGACACGATCCTTTATCTGAATGTAAGTAATAATAATAGAAAGCTGGTAAAAGCTATTGGAATAGCTCCCAATGATGACGGAGAAATTGAACTGGAAGTTGGTCCGGGACCAAACAACGATAATTCGCACGGCTTTTACTACATCACTGCTTTAAGTTTCGCTCCCCATAGTGTTGCATCATCTGCAGTAAACGAGCCGGTTCATTTCTCTTTAAATGCTTACCCCAATCCTTTTGATGATTTTTTAATTCTCCATCCTGATGTTGATATAGAAAGCATTAGAATGATGAGCCTTGATGGAAAAATGATTCATTCGGTCAACAATCTTACCTGTGGCCAAACTCATCAAATAAGTACAGAAAAAATACCATCCGGAGTATATATAGTATCTGTTATTAATAATAATGGGAGAAGTAGTTTTTTAAAAGTACTGAAAAAGTAACAGGCCTCACTTTTCCGCATTACACTCACCCTGTAGATACTTGTTCCGTGTTCCGGGATCACGAGTCCTCGGTGTGCAATGATTCGTATTTTTTCATCACAACTGATTTTGCTCGGTGGACTAAATGAATTGGGGATAAAGGGGGTCAATCCCCTCTTTCGAAATCTATCAACTTAAAGCAGCAAGATTATCTTCATTTACAATTTCTTTGGCACCGGCCTCATATAATTTTTCAATGCGTTCAGCATACCTTTTCTCAACTTTTCCGCGTACAATCTTCATGGTACTATTGACCAACCCATTCTTTTCTGAGAAAGGTTCTCCAATTACAGCAATGGCAGCAGGAAGCCAGCGCTCCGGAAAACTGCCTTCAAATTTACCTCCCGACTTATATGCATCGACTTCTTTTTGCAATGCATTCAAAGCAAAAGTTTTACCCTCTACTGTATTCCAATCGAGGCCTTCTTTCTCTACAACTTGTTTCAAAGCTTCTTGGTTCGGTACTATCAAAGCTGAAGTATAGGGATTTTGATTGTTGTACAGGACAACTTGCTCAATCAATTTTGAGCTGTCGGCCAGCGACTCTTCAATGCCTTCCGGACTGTATTTTTCACCGTCACTGGATATCAACAAGCTTTTGAAGCGACCTACCACATACAGAAAACCATCATCATCCATATAACCCATATCTCCGGTGTATAACCATCCGTCTTTGATGGTTTCGGCGGTGGCTTTCTCATTTTTATAGTATCCTGCCATCACATTTTCACCACGAATGACAATCTCTCCCTTTTCATAATTGGGTAATTCCTTGCCGTCTGTATCACAGATCTTTAGGTCCATGTACTTAACCAAAACACCGGAAGAACCTAATTTATGTCGCTTTAAACCGTTGGATGAAATCACAGGTGTGGCTTCCGACAAGCCATATCCCTGGAACATGGGAATACCAATGGCATAAAAGAATCTCTGCAAGTCAATATCCAACAATGCACCACCTCCGATAAAGAAATCTAACTCTCCACCAAAAGCTTCACGTACTTTGGAGAATAATATTTTGTCAAACAAAGCTAAAATCGGTTTTTTAAGGATTTGCAATCCCCTACCCTTGTTATATCCCTCTTTATTATAGGAATACGACATCTTCATCGCAAGATTGAACAGCTTTTCGACGAACGGTCCTTTTGCCCGTATATTCGATTCAATATTTTTTCTGAAACTTTTGGCCAAAGCCGGTACACTCAGTAACAAGTTAGGCTTTAACTCTTTGATATTGATAGGAATATTTTTCAAGGTCTCCATGCCCGTTTTACCAACTTGAACCGTACCAACACTCGCGCCAGACGCCATAAAGCTGTAGAATCCGGCAACATGCGCAAAACAATGGTCAAGGGGCAATATGATCAGCGTTCTGTACGTAGTTGGAATGGACATCAAAGTCAGGGCTTGCTCAACATTTGCCGTGTAATTCCGATGTGTCAGCATGATGCCCTTGGGGTCGGCGGTAGTACCGGAAGTATAACTTATATTGGCCAAATCATCCGGCAAAATAGTAGCAGCACGTTCATCAACAACTTTCGGATGTTCTTTCAGGTATTCCTTTCCTTGTTTAAGAAGGCTTTTGTAACTGATCTCTTTTTTCTGATATTTAGCTTGTGTGTCTAATACTATTACTATCTTTACCAGTGGCAAATCATCAATAATGGCTTGTATTTTCTTTAACTGCCCACCCGAAACCATGATGTATGCAGCTTCGGAATGAAGTAAACGAAAAATCAGATCATTGCTTTCTTCTAATTTGACAGATAGCGGAATATTGATAGCACCCGTAAGTAAAATGCCCAATTCCCCAATTATCCAGGCATTCCTTCCTTCAGATAATAAAGCTACTTTATCGCCTTTCTGAACACCCAAACCAATAAGTCCGGCAGCCAATATATGAGCTTGTTGTTTAGTTTCTTTGTAAGTGGTGGGTTCAAACTTATCCTTGGTCTTTTCCCATAAAAACGGATTATCCGAAAATTTCTTTACACTGTCATTCAGTAAATCAATAATGGTTGTCCTTTGCATAATAAGTCAATTAAATTTACAGATAATAATGCATGATGATGCTTATAAACTATCATCAATCATAGAAATTTTTTGTTCAACGAGTCGGGCTTCTTCTTTCAATGATTCAATTTTACGTTCCATTTCTTTGATCAAACCTGATCCTTTCTTATTGGTTGAAGATAAAAACCCGATATTATTTTCGTAGGTAGCAATCTCTGATTTCAGATTTTCGTATATACGCATCAGCTTTTCCCGTTCACGCAACAGTTTGTTTTCACCCTTCGATGACATATCCTTCAAATTTGTTTTAAATATGTCTAAACGGCGCTGATTTGCGTCTACATTCAGCTTCTCAAACATTTTATCTATGGCAGCGCGGTATTCTTTGTAAATCTTATCCTTATCCCTGTAAGGAACGTGCCCAATTTCATTCCATTCGGCAATATATTCTTTGAGCATGAGTAAAATTTCCTCCGGCGTTTTATCAGTAACCGTATCTAAGACGCTTATTTTCTGAATACATTCTTGCTTAAGCTTTAAATTCTCCACCTCAGCCTTACGTTGTCCACCCATATTCTTTTTCTTCTGTTCGAAGAAATAATCACATGCACCAATAAAACGCTTCCAGGTTTCATCTGAAAATTTTCTGGGAATCGGACCAATGGTCTTCCACTCTTTTTGCAAGCGAATCATGGCTTCGGTTGTTTCTTTCCAGTCCGTACTATCCTTTAATTGTTCGGCTTTCTCACACAAAGCTATTTTCTTCTCTAAGTTCTCATTCAATGAACCCTTAGCAGCTTTATAGAATTCAGATTTTGCATCAAAAAAGACATCACAGGCTTTGCGATATCTGTCGAAAACTTTATGGTTCATTTTTCTGGGAGCAAAACCAATCGAACGCCATTCTTCCTGCCACGCAAAAATTACTTTTGTAGCATCATCCCAAGCCTTATAAGTGTTGAGAGAAGAAACATCGAATGCTTCGATTTTTTCACACAAAGCAATCTTTAAACGTAAATTATCTTCTTCAATTTTCCTTACTTCATCAAAATGCCCTTGATGTTTACGATTGATAATGGTAGATGCAGCTTTGAAGCGATTCCAGATTTCTTCACGGTACTCACGTGCCACAGGTCCTGTTTCACGCCAGTCGTCATGCAATTTTTGTAACTGACGAAATGCTGAAAGTACATCCTCTTCTTCTGCCAAACGCTCTGCTTCTTCACAAAGCTCAGTCTTGGCTTCTAAATTCTTTTTGAAATCATATTCCCGCAACTCTTTGTTGATCTTCACCAAATCCCAAAACGTTTCCTGAAGATTATTGTAAGATTTCCACAACTCATTGGTAAACTCGGGCGGCACATGACCAATTGTTTTCCATTTACGCTGCAAATCACGGAACTCACCGATAAAAGATGAAACATCATCATTGCTTTCCACAAGCACTTTCATCCTGTTAAGGATATGTTGTTTTTCCAGCAGATTCTGTTCTTTATCAGCCTCCAACTTAGCTTTTAATGCAGCTCTCTTAGACTTATAATCGCCAAGCAATGATTTCAACTCTTCATCCAAACCATCTTTGATAGATTGAAATTCAAGTTCTTCACCTCCGGATTCAAGAAATTCTTTTTTCTTTTCTTCATTTTCAACTTTTAGCTTTTTATAAAAAAGTTGCTTCACCAAATCAACCTCTTGCCTGATTTCAGTTATCTCCTGGGTCAATAGTTGCCGCAAATGATCAACCAATTCCTGACGGGAAAAAGTGTTTAAATCCACAGCCTGTTCAGGTGCTTCTTCAACTTGTTCAGGTGCTTCTTCAACTTGTTCAGGTGCTTCTTCAACTTGTTCAGGTGCTTCTTCAACTTGTTCAGGTGCTTCTTCAACTTGTTCAACCGTATCTGCAACCGGCTCCGCTTTCACAACAGGTTTTACTTCTCCCGTTTTTGGTTCTGCCGCTTCTGCAACCTGCTCAGGTATTTCTGTTGCTGCCCCTGTTGCTTTTTCAACAACCGGTTCAACTGTATCAGCAGTTGGCTCAGGTACAACATCAGCTTTATCCTGAATTGATTCAGCAACTTGCTCAACTGCATGAGCAGCTTCCTCAACAGTTTTTTGAGTTAAATCAACTTCTTGTAAAGATTCTTCCTTAAGAGATTCCTGTGATGAATTCTTGTTTGCAGCATCTACATCATTAGCTTTGTCACGTGGGTCCATGTTCGTATTATTTAAGAAAAAATTTTATTGCAAATTCTTTCTAATTGATTGCTTGAGTTTCGATTACAAAAATAGATTATTTTTTTAACTAATCACAAATTTAGCAAAAAAATGCTTATTCCTGTAATTCATGCCCCATCCTGTTTTTTTTAGTTTCCATGTAAAACCTATTATAAGGATTGGGTTTAACGATTAACGGTACATTCTCTACAATAGTCAGGTTGTAGGCTTCCAGACCAATTCGCTTCACCGGATTATTGGACATCAATTTGAATTTGGTAACACCAATACTTCTGAGTATTTGCGCCCCCACCCCATAATCACGTTCATCGGCTTTAAAGCCAAGGTGAAGATTTGCATCAACCGTATCCAAACCTTCTTCTTGCAATTTATAGGCTTTGATTTTATTCATCAATCCTATTCCTCGTCCTTCTTGTTTTATATAGACAATCACGCCTTTACCGGCTTCTTCTATCATCTGCATAGCCAAATGCAGTTGTTCGCCACACTCACAACGCAACGACCCAAATATATCACCGGTAACACAAGAAGAATGCACGCGCACAAGAATAGGTTCATCCGGTTCCCAGCTACCTTTGATCAAAGCAACGTGCTCCAAACCGTTGGATTTCTGAAGGAAAGGTATCAACCTGAAATTACCGTATGCAGTAGGCAATTTTACTTCTACACCCTTTTCAATCAAAGACTCTGTTCTGAGACGGTAAGCAATTAAATCTTCAATACTTATAATTTTAATGTTGAACTTCTCCCTCAACTTCAACAAATCGGGAAGTCGTGCCATGGTGCCGTCTTCATTCATTATTTCAATCAGAGCTCCGGCGGGATACAATCCGGCTAATCTGGCCAAATCGACAGCTGCTTCCGTATGTCCTGCCCTGCGTATAACACCACGCGATTTGGCACGCAAAGGGAAAATATGTCCCGGACGACCAAATGTTTCCGGTCTGGAAGCAGGATCACACAACGCCCGAACAGTTGCAGCGCGATCATGCGCTGAAACTCCCGTCGTACAACCTTCAAGTTTGTCGATACTGACTGTAAACGGAGTAGCATGAATGGAGGTATTGTCAACAACCTGCATATCCAATTCCAACTCGGCACAGCGCTCTTCTGTCAAAGGAGCACACAGGAGACCACGCCCTTCTTTGATCATAAAATTAACCATCTCCGGAGTTATTTTTTCTGCAGCACAAATAAAATCGCCCTCATTTTCACGATCCTCATCATCCACCACCACAACTATTTTACCGTCTCTGATGTCCTGAATGGCTTCTTCAATTGTATCTAAAATTTTGTCCATTTTTATTTATTGATTGTATTTAAATTCTTCTTCTTCTGATCTTCCGATGAGTCGTAAAAATACATTTTTAATTTTTTGGAATAATTTAATATAGGTGTCCGCATTAAATAATGTGGCATCTTTTGCTGCCTTGTATGTCAGAAAGACACCGATGGGAAACAATACAACCGAGCTGAGCCACATACCCTGATAAGCCTCCCAGATATTTTCCCTTGCCATTTTATAACCGGTCAAGTCGATGATATAGTAAACCACAAACATCAATACTGAAATAACCACCGGAAAACCAAAGCCGCCCTTACGAATGATGGCTCCCAAAGGAGCCCCGATAAAAAAGAAGATCAAACATGCAAAAGACAGAGAAAATTTCCTGTGCCACTCTGCACTGTGACTATTCATATTCATCTGGGGTTCCCCCAGCAGGAACTTATTGTATGTGATATGATCTGCCATGTTTTTGGCACGGTCCATCGCATGGTTAATCGACATTTCTATTTCAGCATTGGTCTGATTAATAAATGCACTGTCTACATCATACTGACTGTAAGATTTTTCTGAATCCGGAAGGAACAAAGTGTTCCTATGATTTCCGGTAAATGCGAAATACCTGCTGTGCAGCATTTCTTGTACCTGCATTTCACTCCTTTCCTGAACAATCAGCTTGATGGAATCTATCGAACGTGACAGTTCTTTGATATTCTTACTAATATGCCGGTCTTGCAATAAAGACTCATCATATCGATTAAAATCGGAATCATAATCATACAGCACTTCTTTTAGCGAAAATGATTCTCTGCGATACGGGATGTTATCCGGACTGGACATTTTCTGTTCCCTCAGATTCTCAAAACTTTCTCCATTATAAAGGGTCAACAACAAGTGTTTTTTATCATTGGTGAGCTGGATTTTTCCTGAATCGGCAAGCAATACCATAGCGTTGTTGAATCCGTTGGAAAAATCATATATCATTAAATCTTTGAGAATATTTCCATTTTTACCGCGTACATATAGATTGACACCGTTGATGCCGGAGTAAAACTCACCGGTGGGTACATCCAACTCAGGAGATTTGTGACGTATAGAAAACAAAAGCGTGTACATATCACGCTGTGCCCTCGGTAAAACATTATTGGAAAAGAAAAATGCAGCCACCACAATCAAGCCAACCAAGACGATCAGGGGGCGGATGATTCTGAACAAAGAAATACCTGATGATTTCATGGCGGTCAGCTCAAAACTTTCACCCAGGTTACCGAAAGTCATCAGAGAAGCCAGCAAAAGGGCCAGTGGCAAAGCCAGTGGGACTAAAGTCATGGTAGCATAGAAAAAAAGTTCTGCCAACACACTCCACCCGACACCTTTACCTATCAAGTCTTCAAAATGCTTCCACAAAAACTGCATCAGTAGTATAAAGATGACGATGAGAAACGTCATCACCAATAGAACTAAAAAGCGCTTGAGGATGTATGAATCAATCTTTTTAATGAAAGACATGCCGGTTTCCTTTAACCCGCAAAATTACATGTTTTTTGTCCAAAAAACAAAAGTCAAACAATTTCTTACGAACCCGGAACCCGCACCCCGGAACCCACCCGTACCTACATGCCTTTAACTCTTTTGAGCGTTTCGATCTGATGATCCCACAAAAGAATAGCATCGTCAACATCGTTTTCCTTGGCAAAATCAGTGACAAGCAACACCAAATCATTGGATAATTCAGAAGTTATGATGCGCATTTCAAAATAAGCTTCACCACCTTTATCTTCTTCCCATTGAAAACGAATGGAATAATTTGCTTTCAAATGCAGTAAATATGCTTTTTTTTGCTCAGAATTTTCCCATCTGAAAATGAACTCTTTTTCATCCACAATTACATCATCTGCAAACCATTCAGACAGGCCGTAAGCAGTGCTGATGCTATCCCACAAGACAGGAAGAGACGAGTTGCTGAGCGGATATTCTATTTTGAATTTTTTCTTCTTCATACGGTATGGATTTAAACTTTCGCAAGATAGTCATTTTTGTCAATCCATGCATCATGTTTATATAAAGATTATCAACATAACTACAAATTTGGTTTTTCGCCTGTTGTTGGTCTTGTCAGTATTTTCTTGTAACTTTGTGCTTTCTAAAGAAATAGCATTTATTTTCACTTAAAAAACATATTCAATGAAAACTCTTTTAAAAATATTCTTTTTCACACTTATCATGTTTGGTTGTAGTCAAAATAACAAAATTCAGTATCCTGAAACCAGAAAAGAAAATATTAGTGATGATTATTGGGATACCCAAATAAACGACCCGTATCGCTGGTTAGAAGATGACAGATCGCAAGAAACAGAAGAATGGGTTATTGAACAGAATAAACTCACTTACAGCTATTTAGAAAAAATTCCCTTCAGAGATAGATTGCGGGAAAGACTAACAGAATTGATGAATTATCCCAAATATGGCTATCCGCAAAAAATCAACAACAAATACTACTTCTATAAGAATGACGGCTTGCAGAACCAGAGCGTACTTTACGAACTTGATTCTTTGACGGCGGAGCCTACAGTATTGTTAGACCCCAATAAACTTTCAACTGATGGAACCATAGCTTTGTCACGCGCATCTTTCTCCAAAGATGGGAAGTATTTAGCTTACAGCATATCTAAAAGCGGTTCTGACTGGAATGAGATTTTTGTGATGGAGGTTGCCACACGTCAGCTCTTGCCGGATCACATTGAGTGGGTGAAGTTTTCAGGAATCTCATGGCAGGGAAATGGCTTTTATTACTCAGCTTATGACAAGCCCGAATTGGGAAAAGAATATTCCAATAAAAACGAATATCACAAGGTGTTTTATCACCACCTGAATGACGATCAAACTCAGGACAAAATTGTTTTCGAAAACAAAGAGCATGCACTCAGAAATTGTTATGCAGGTGTATCGGAAGATGAAAAATTCCTTTTTATCATGGAAACCGAATCCACCTCCGGAAACTCTGTATGGCTCAAAGATTTAACACAACCAAAGACAAAAGCTAAATTGATTGCACCCGGCTTTGATTCGGATTTCAGCGTTATTGACCATTATGAGGGTAAGATTTATGTACTCACCAACTATCAAGCTCCCAATCAGCAATTGATGGTGGTTGACCCTGCCCGGCCTCAGCTTGAAAACTGGAAAACACTTATTCCGGAAAGCAAGCATGTGATAGAAGATGTGAGTTTGGTTGGCGGACAACTTTTTATCAATTATTTACAGGATGCTTCCAACCGCCTTTATGCCTATGATACTTCCGGTCAACTGCTGCATGAAATTAAACTTCCAACGATCGGTACAGTCGGCATCGCCGGAAAATATGACGACAATGAGGCATTTTACATGTTTACTTCTTATACTTATCCATCAACAATATACAGGTATGATGTAGCTGAAAATAAAGCCGAATTGTTCCGCAAGTCAGAAATATCCTTCAATACTGATGATTTTATTAGCGAACAAATATTTTATACTTCTAAAGACGGCACCCAAATTCCTATGAGCATCATTTATAAAAAAGGGTTGAAGAAAAACGGAAAAAATCCAACCATGCTGTATGGATACGGAGGTTTCAATATCAGTTTGTTACCCGGCTTTTCAGTAGGCCGCATTCCTTTCCTGGAGCAAGGAGGAGTATATGCAATTGCCAATTTGCGTGGAGGTGGTGAGTATGGAGAATCGTGGCATAAAGCGGGTACTAAGATGCAGAAGCAAAATGTTTTTGATGATTTCATTGCTGCAGCAGAATACCTGATTACAGAAAAATACACCAGCTCCAAAAAGCTCGCAATCAACGGCGGTTCCAATGGGGGTTTGCTGGTTGGAGCCTGTATGACTCAACGCCCCGATTTATTTGCTGTAGCCATTCCGGAAGTTGGTGTTCTCGACATGCTGAGGTATCAAAAATTCACCATCGGCTGGGCATGGGCTACTGACTACGGTACTGCTGAAGATAGTCAGGAAATGTTTGAATACCTGTTGGGCTACTCTCCTCTACATAATTTAAAAGCAGGAACCACTTATCCTGCAACCCTGATTACTACTGGTGATCATGACGACAGGGTTGTGCCGGCGCATTCTTTTAAATTTGCAGCCACTTTACAAGAACATCATTCAGGTCACACCCCTACTCTCATCAGAATTGATGTAAAAGCCGGTCATGGTGCCGGTAAACCCATTAGTAAAGTTATCGATGCACAAACCGATGTATGGGCGTTTGTGATGAAGAATTTGGGAATGAAGTATAAGTAATCACTTTCAAACCTTCCAGTTAATTAGATGATGTACAAAAATGGGGAGTTAGAAAATGTAAATATTTTAAAGCTTCTGTTTGCGATATTACTGAAATATCTTATCTTTGCACTCGTTTTTACGGACGGCGGGATAGCTCAGGTGGTTAGAGCGTCGGATTCATAACCCGAAGGTCACGAGTTCAACTCTCGTTCCCGCTACAAAAGAGGGCTGTCTCAAAAGTAAATATTTAACCAAAACCTGCAAGGTGTCTTAGAAGTGTTCAAATGCAAGGCGCTGAGATTGAGGGCAAAGGAGCATACTGAAGTATGTGACTGAGCCCGAACATCGAAAGCAACGCAGCAGTTGAGCGCTTATGAGACACCGCCTTTTATTCAGATAAACTCCAATACAGTTATTTTAATAACCCAATTCCTTTTCTATCTCTTCAAGTTCTTTGCTCATATCCAAGCGATAGTACAAAGCTCTTAGATTTCTTTTATACAGAGTTTCTTCCGGACTAATTTCACTGGCTTTTACATAATAGTCGATTGCCAATTTGAACATCTCATTTGCCTGCTTTTTGGCTAATTCAAACTCTCTATCAGACTTATACAATGCGTCGTTCCAGATATTTTCACCCTTACTGATAATCAAGGCACCAATTCCGGCATAAGCATCTGCATAGTTAGGATCCAATTCAAGCGTTTTATCATAATACAATCTCGCATTTTCCTCATCTTCTTCAATTTCAAAAATTTTAGCTTTGATATAGTAATAAACAGCTTCATTTGGTGAAATCTCTATAGCTTTGTTAATGTAAACTTTAGATTCTTCAATATTATTCTCTGACAAGTAATAGTTGATTAAATTTTGAATGAACCAAGGATCTGCCGGCATTTTTTCAACACCTTCCTTCAGTGTTCTTAAAAAATTTACAGTATCATTCAAGTGCACATATTCATCATAAAGTAATTTATAAACATTACCCGTCTCATAACCCTGATCTTTTATTTCTTCGTGTATTTGAATGGCTTTTTCCCACATGTCGATATTGCGGGCGGCCAGGGCATTGAAATACTTTACCTGAAGATAAGTTGAGTCAATAGTTACATAATCTTTCATGAAAGGCAATTCCGGAATTTCAAGATAAGTCTCAAAAGCTTTCATAGCTCCTTCATAATCTTTTTTCTCATCAAAAAGGGTTGCAGCGTAATAGAAGATATTATGCTTCTCCTCAAAATACTCCTTGATTTTGTCTTTAATGTCAACTTCATATTTCGGCTTGATCCGCTTACCCTTTTTGTTAAAATTATTTTGATCTAATTCATAAGCCTTTAAAAAATAATGATAAGACTCCATCACAGCCTCACCCTTTTTCACTATATCAACATCTTTACCTAATGCCATTTGCTTAAAGTACTCTTCATTTATCTTGTAGCCAATCAATCCGGCTACATGCCACGTTCTGGGATCTGTTGCAGTTGAAGGGTCTTCTAAAGCCGGCAATATTGCTTCCTTAGCGCCTTTAAAATCAGGCGTTTCCATCAATGTCAAGTTTCTGGCTTTGGTTACATTCTTCTTCTGTGGAAAAACTGTTGTAACAGCCAAAAGCATTATCAATGAAAAAAATATCTTTTTCATAAGCTTTAAAATTTTAAATTATTATTTACCGTTAATTTCATTTTCAAAAATATAATTTGATCTTCCTATAATCAATTCATGTTCTGTTAATATCAGGGATACTTATTCCGCATCATTGTCATTGTCAGTTTCATCCGGACGAACATCATTGTTTTCGTCATTCATATTTTCAACATCGTCGTGTACGTCATCCTCATCAACATCTTCATCCGTTTCTGTCAACACCTTACATACAGAAGCAATCTCATCATTTCGCTTTTCAAGGTTGATTAGCCGGACACCTTGTGTTGCCCTACCCATTACGCTTATATCTGCCACATGCAATCGAATGACTATTCCTGACACATTAATGATCATCAGGTCATTATCGTCATTGACATTTTTAATGGAAACAAGCTTACCTGTTTTCTCGTTGATGTTCATTGTTTTAACACCTTTACCACCTCTGTTGGTAATGCGATAAATAGGATTACCATCTTCGTCGTCTAACGGGGTACGCTTGCCGTATCCGTGTTGAGAAACCACCATAACAGTATCGTGGGAGTCTTTTGGCACACATATCATACCGACAACTTCATCTTGTCCATCATCATCCAATCTCATGCCAATTACACCGGTAGCAGTTCTGCCCATGGGACGCACTGCTGATTCATGGAAACGAATGGCGCGTCCATTCCGATTGGCCATAATGATTTCCGTATCTCCGTCTGTCAAACGCACTTGAATTACCTGGTCATCTTCTCTGATGGTAATGGCATTTATACCATTGACGCGCGGACGAGAGTATGCTTCCAGCAAAGTTTTCTTCACTATTCCATTTTTCGTGCAGAATATAATGTTGTGAGTATTGATGTACTCTTCGTCATCTAATCCTTTTACCCTGATAAAAGCATTTACTTTATCATCAGAATCAATATTCAATAGATTTTGAATAGCCCTGCCTTTTGAGTTTTTACTGCCTTCCGGTATTTCATACACTTTCAGCCAATAGCATTTACCCTTCTGCGTGAAGAACAGCATGGTGTTGTGCATAGACGCCGGATAGATATATTCAATGAAGTCATCATCCCGCGAGTCGCTTCCTTTTGAACCTATTCCTCCCCTGCCCTGTGCACGGAATTCCACCAAAGCTGTCCGCTTGATGTAGCCAAATCTCGAAATGGTGATGACCATTTCTTCATCAGCATAAAAATCTTCAGGATTGAATTCTTCAGAAGCATAGACGATGTCAGTGCGACGCTCATCACCAAATTTATCTTTCACCTCTAACAATTCGTCCTTAATAATTGCCATGCGCAGTTCGACCTTTGCCAAAATTTCTTTCAAGTTTTCAATCAGACTCAAAATTTCTTCATATTCAGCACGCAACTTATCTTGCTCCATCCCCGTAAGTTGACGCAAACGCATTTCTACCACGGCACGAGATTGAATTTCCGACAAACCGAACCTTTCCATCAAGCGGGTACGTGCCTCATCGGGCGTTTTTGAATCACGTATGATTTGAATGGCTTCATCCAAATTATCCAGGATGATCATGAAACCTTCCAGGAGATGTGCACGCTTTTCTGCCTCAGCCAGTTCAAATTGCGTACGCCGGGTAACCACATCATGCCGATGATCCACAAAATATTTAATAAGATCTTTCAGATTCAGCATTTGCGGTCTTCCATTCACCAGGGCAATGTTGTTGACACTGAAAGAAGACTGTAAAGCGGTAAATTTATACAAAGTATTCAGGACAACGCCGGAGTTCGCATCTCTCTTTATGTCAATAACGATGCGCATACCGTCACGGTCGGATTCGTCATTGATATGTGAGATACCATCAATGCGTTTATCCTCAATCAAGGAAACAATAGAGCGAATCAGTTCAGATTTATTGACCAGGTAGGGAATTTCCTGAACAATAATTTTCTCTCTACCGGAGCTGTCTACTTCAATGTCAACTTTAGAACGAATAACTACACGCCCTCTTCCGGTCTCGAAAGCCTCCTTCACCCCGGCATAACCATAAATGGTACCTCCTGTCGGAAAGTCAGGTGCTTTCACATATTTAATGAGTTCTGCAATTTCAATATCGTTATTGTCAATATAGGCAACTGTAGCATCAATCACCTCCGAGAGATTGTGTGGAGCCATATTGGTCGCCATTCCCACTGCAATACCGGACGAACCATTGACCAGCAAATTGGGAATGCGAGCCGGCAATACTACCGGTTCCTTGAGAGTATCATCAAAGTTAAATTGGAAATCAACAGTATCTTTATTGATATCAATCAGCATTTCTTCCGCTATCTTGCGCAGGCGCGCTTCAGTATAGCGCATAGCTGCCGGGTTATCACCGTCAACAGAGCCGAAGTTTCCTTCTCCTTCAACCAAAGGATAACGCATAGACCAGGGCTGGGCCAATCTAACCAATGTACCATATATGGACGAATCACCATGGGGGTGGAATTTACCCATTACTTCCCCAACAATTCTTGCAGATTTTTTAAAGGGTTTGTCCGAGTTGTTGCCCAATTCATTCATGCCAAACAACACGCGACGATGCACCGGCTTAAGTCCGTCCCGCACATCCGGCAACGCACGGGATACAATCACTGACATTGAATAGTCAATGTACGAAGACTTCATTTCTTCGTCAATATTTACCTTAATAATTCTTTCTGGATTGATCATCTGATGTATTTATATTTCTCAAAAAAAATCAGGCTAAGGTACTATTTTCTTTTGAATCTGACAAGAAAAACAAGATGTTTTTTCAAGCCTTCTTTTTTCTTTTTATGGTGTCGCGAAGGTTAACTGCCAACTCGTATTTTTCCTCACTTACTGCTATGTTTAAAAGCTCCTCCAAATCTTCCACAGAAAGCATTTCCAACTCTTCAGAAGTTAGTTCTTCAGGCTTGACAACTTCTGAAGCACGGTCCCTGGCAAATTTTTCTAATTCTGAAGAATCAATTTCGACACTAACGATGTCCATAATTTTTTCTTTGATAAAAATTCCGCATTCTGCCCTAACGGCTAACGCAATAGCATCTGACGTGCGCGAATCAACAACCATGGATGTTTCCCCTTTTTTCAGGTGTAATTCTGCATAAAATATATCATTAACCATATCATTGATCACGACCTTTTCCAACTTGGTTCCGAACACACTCAACAGCGTAAGGATCAAATCGTGTGTTAAAGGACGGGGAGATTTTTTCTTATTCATATGCAAGGCTATAGACTGTGCCTCCGGTTCTCCAATCATGACAGAAAATCGTCTATTTCCACTTTCTTCTGCCAATACCAAACCGTAAGTACCGGCTACATTTTGATTGTACACTAACCCTACAACTTTTATTTTAATTTCAGACGACATAGTATTAATAATTAAACTGAGTTGAATTCTACCTCCACTGTTTGTAATGCCTTGTGAACCTATTTTATTTTATGGCTCCGGTTTATCAATTACTAGAATTTACACGGACTACACGTGTTTATTCAAGAAACTACACATTGATTTTCTCCGTTTCCTATGAGAAATTCAGTTTTTATTTTTTGTGCAAAACAGTATAGCAAATTTACGAGTTTTTTTCCGAAAAACCTTATTACAGAAGAAAACATGGTGAAGTAAGGGAACTTAGAGAAAAAAGCTGTAATTTTGTACCTCTTTAAAAAAGAAAAGTAGCAATGCGTCGTGGTACCAACATATCAATCAAGAACAAACGGGCAACGTTCAATTACGAAATTAAAGAACGTTATACAGCCGGCATACAACTTTTCGGAACAGAAATAAAATCTTTGCGCGAAGGAAAAGCTTCCCTGACTGATACCTACTGTGTGTTTATCAACAACGAACTGTGGGTGAAAAACTTACATATAGCCGCATATTTCTTCGGAACGTATAATAACCACGATGTTCGCCGTGACAGGAAGTTGTTGCTAAACAGAAAAGAACTGAATAAACTAAATCGAGCTACCAAAGAAACCGGACTGACCATCATTCCTATTCGTTTGTTTATCAATGAAAAAGGATTGGCTAAACTTGAAATTGGCCTCGCAAAAGGCAAAAAGAGACACGACAAGCGACAATCTTTAAAAGAAAGGGAAATGGATAAGGAAGTCAACAAAAAACTCAATCAGTTTTAATCCGTGACCCCGGAACCCAGACCGCGCACCCCGGACCGCGCAACGCGTAAACTCGTAAAACTCGCCGTTATTTATATAAAACAAACACACAGGGACGTTTGTTTAATTCCGGCGTCTTCTTTTGCCATTCCCTGACAGACTTGGTTTGAATGTATTCGGATGGCAAAGTCAAATCAGCAGCCACACATAATTTAGTTTCAGGTTGACAGGTACTCAATATGTCGGTAAAAGTCTGCATATTTCTATAAGGCGTCTCGATATAGATTTGCGTTTGATTTTCTGTATAGATCTTCCGTTCTTGCTTTTTAAGTATTTCTGATTTTTCATTCCTGGGAATCGGCAGGTATCCATTGAAAGCAAAACTTTGTCCGTTGAACCCTGATGCCATTAAAGCCAATAACACAGATGACGGACCCACTAACGGAACAACCTGAATATCATGTTGATGAGCTATGGCTACAACATCTGCTCCGGGATCGGCTATGGCGGGACAGCCGGCTTCGGAAATAACTCCCACATCATTACCTGCCAACAAAGGACTGATAAATGAACGAATTTCTGAAGTCTCTGTTCGTTTGTTCAATTCAAAAAAATGCAATTCATCAATATTGATGTTATTATTGCATTTCTTGAGAAAACGACGTGCAGAGCGAATATCCTCCACTATAAAATACTCTATATTCTCAATCAGTTCAATATTGAAAACCGGAAGTATTCGTGACAACTCGGTATCACCTAGGTGAGTAGGAAAAAGATACAATTTACCGGACATATCATTCTGTTTTTAAATTTTCGAGTGTTTCAGTCAAAATTTCCCATTCGTACATCTTCTGATCCAGTGCCCGCTGCTTTTGGTGCATTTTTAAAATAAAATCACTGTCTGAAGCCTTTTCAGGATGCTGCAACTCAGCTTGCATTGCATTCAATGCTGCTTCTAACTTTTCAACCTCCATCTCCACTTTCGACACATCGCGTTCAGCTTTTCTAATCTTTCTGTTCTGTTCTTTTCTCGCTTCATAACTTAATTTATTGTCAGAAACACCCTTTACCTCCGGACTCACATCCTGACTTTGTGATGATTTTGAAGAAGGCACATTGGTTTCAAGTTCTTGCAAACTCTCTATTTTTTTATAATGTAGAAAATCATAAATACCCCCAAGATATTCCCTAATCTTTTTATTGCTGAACTCATATACTTTATTAACCAGTCCGTCTAAAAACTCACGGTCGTGCGACACAATGACAGCCGTACCGGTGAAAGCTTTGAGAGCATCTTTTAACACATCTTTGGAACGCATATCCAAATGATTGGTCGGTTCGTCGAGAATCAACAAATTGACAGGTTCAAGCAATAACTTGATCATGGCAAGTCGTGAGCGTTCGCCACCGGAGAGTACTTTTACTTTTTTATCGGATGCCTCACCGCCAAACATAAAAGCCCCTAAAATATCCCGGATTTTTGTACGGATTTCACCAACTGCAGCCTGATCGATAGTTTCAAAAACCGTTAAGTTTTCGTTTAACAGAGAAGCCTGATTTTGAGCGAAGTAGCCTATTTTAACCTGGTGACCTAATTTAAGCTTCCCCGAAAAGGAAATTTCCTGCATGATGCATTTCACCAAAGTACTTTTACCGGCTCCATTTTTACCTACGAAAGCGACTTTTTCACCTCTATTGATTATCAATCCGATATTATCAAGCACCAAAAGATCGCCGTATGCTTTTGACAAATGTTCTATTTCTACGGGAATAATACCCGAATGCGGAGCCGGCGGAAACTTCAGATTCATATGGGTATTATCTTCAATGTCCACCTCAACCCTTTCAAGCTTTTCCAATTGTTTAATACGCGATTGTACTTGAATAGCTTTTGTAGCCTTAGCTCGAAAACGCTCAATAAACAACTCCGTATCCTGAATCATTTTCTGTTGATTCTCATAGGCACGCATTTGCTGTTCGTAACGTTCTTTACGCAATTCAACATATTTCGTATAGTTGACTTGATAATCATATATTCTCCCAAGAGAGAGCTCTATGGTTCTGGTTGTTACTGCATCTATAAATGCCCGGTCGTGTGAGACCAACACAACTGCACTGTTGGCATTGATAAGAAAACTTTCGAGCCACTGTATCGATTCGATGTCTAAGTGGTTGGTAGGCTCATCAAGCAACAGCACATCAGGTTGTTGCAAAATTATTTTTGCCAATTCGATGCGCATCCTCCATCCACCACTAAAATCGGCACAGGGTCTGTCAAAATCAGCACGGTTAAAACCCAATCCAATCAGGTTTTTTTCTATTTCAGCCTGATAATTTCCCTGATTGATGATTTGTAAATATTCCTGATTATGAGTAAGTTTATCTATGATGCGATGATAATCCTCACTTTCATAGTCAGTTCGAGCAGCCAGCTCCAGGCCCAGGGATTCGATTTCATGTTGAAGTGTGTGGATATAATCAAAAGCCTTTTCAGTTTCTTCCAATACTGTTGTGCCTTCATTGTGGATCATGTGTTGGGGGAGATAGCCGATAGTCAAATCCTTTGGAAGCTCGATGCGACCACGCGTAGGCATCATTTTGCCCGCTATCAGTTTCAATAAGGTAGTTTTGCCGGAGCCATTTTTTCCAACCAGGGCGATTTTTTCTTTTGGATTGATTAAAAATCCGATATTATCAAACAAGGAGAAACTTCCAAACTCGACACTTAACTGTTCAATTGAAATCATATGTCTAAACGCTCATACTGCGAATTTTTACTTTTGAATTCCGGAACAATTTTTTTCATGGTCGAAACAGTCAGATAGTCCTTATTCAGCTTGCTATAATTGATCAATTTATCTATCAATATAGAAACTTTGTCGTAATCATATTGCTGAACATTCGCAATCATTATTTTAGGGTGGTGCGTTTTCTGGGTATGTTCCTTCTTATTCAGAAGTTCTTCATACAATTTTTCACCCGGTCTCAATCCTGTAAATACGATTTTAATGTCCTGCTCAGGTACGAATCCGGCTAAACGAATCATTTTACGCGCTAAATCTAATATTTTCACAGGTTTACCCATGTCGAAAATATAAATCTCACCCCCATTACCCATTGATCCGGCTTCAAGTACTAATACGCAAGCTTCCGGAATCGTCATAAAATAGCGAATTATTTCCGGATGCGTAACAGTTACCGGTCCCCCACGCTCAATTTGTTTCTTAAAATATGGAATAACGGAACCGCTCGAACCTAACACATTACCGAAACGGGTTGTAATGAATTTGGTAGTATCTCCGTTGGTAGAAGCTTTCAACTTACGATACAGTGATTGCACATATATTTCAGCCACGCGTTTGGATGCCCCCATCACATTGGTGGGATTGACCGCTTTATCCGTTGATACCATCACAAAGCGTTCAACCCTATACTTCACAGCTAAATCCGCTAAAACCTTAGTTCCCAACACATTGACCATAACGCTTTCGACGGGGTAATCTTCCATCATGGGGACATGCTTATAGGCAGCTGCATGGTAAATGATATCAGGTCGATACAAATCCATCATATACTCCATGCGTTCTTTATAACGAACATCACCCAGGAATATCGTTACATTTTTATCAGGATATTCTTCTTGTAAATCAAGTTTTAAATCATGCATTTGGGACTCCGCATGATCTAGCAACACCAGTAGGTTAATGTCATATTTCAATATTTGCAAAGCTATTTCACTGCCAATTGAGCCTGCCGCACCAGTTACCAATGCAACTTTATCCTTTAATTGAGAAGCGATATTATTGGTGGAGATATTGATTTGGGGTCTTTCCAATAAATTTTCAATGGGGATGGATCTCATTTCCCCGATATTGGGAATGTCATTCTTCCAAATATTCATGGGGGGTAATGACAAAACAGTCAAATCGTTATCGACAAATTTCTCCAAAGCATTGGATACATTTGCCTCATTCAGTTTTGTTGGCGAAACAATGATGGATTTACATTTTTTGATGATGACTTTTTTCAAGGTTTCATCATTCATCAAATAGACTCTGGCACCCATGATCATTTTCTCACTGGCATTTTTATCATCATCAATAAAACCAACCAATTTGTATTTCGAACCCACCTGTTCCGACATCAGCATTTTGGCAATACCGATAGCAGCCGACTTAGTACCGTAAATCATCACCGGTATCAGATAATCGCCTCTCTGCGTCAGATAGTCATAAGTAGTTTTAATCAACAACCTTGTCATCAAGAGAAATAAAAATGACAAAACACCGTAAACCACCAACTCTGAATAATACACCAACAAACCTTTCGACAAGAAAGTCAAGGTCAGATTTATGCCAATCAGAGCAATGATATTAACAACGATTGAGAACAATATTCTTACAGTATCGACAAAGCTGGAATAACGCAGAACGCCCGAATAGGTATGGAACGCCCAAAACAGCAATATCTGTAACAACATAACGATGGAAATCCGCCAAAAATCGCTGGTTATAATAAAATGAGAAGAATTAAAGCGAATCTTTTCAGCAACCAGGATGGAAATCAGAAATGCTACCACACACAGCAGAACGTCGACAAATAAGACGATCCACCTTGGCAGGTATTTCATGGCAATAAATTTAGAAAAAATATTTCCGTCTAACAGACGGCCGGAGTTGAATCTTACCATACGCTTCAAAATATTGAGGTGCAAAAGTACAATTTTTAAAATAGAATGCGAAAAAATTGCACTTGCAAATTGAACTTGACGGTGTCTTATAAGCGCCTAACTGCTGCACTTCGACTTCGCTCAGTAACCACGTTACTTCCAATATTCGGGGTATTTGAACACTTCTAAAACACCTTGTTTGCTATTTTTTAATTGAATATTTGTTTTATAATAATACAGCCTCTGCAATATAAATTTTCAACGTACAAGAACCCGATAAATTGTGTAATCTTCAGATAAAAATATCATATAACATTTCTTTTTCAGAAATAGTGAACACAAGCGTAGATTTTCTTTGTATTGGGACCAATGGAAACCTGCCAATTTTCAATTTTTCGGATAGGAATTAGAAATTATCATGTATATTTGCAAACATATTTTTTTAAATAAGCACATCATTTATTTTTGGTAATATGTCTGTACATCTTGAGAATATACGTAAAGTAACTACCCAACGTTTGGTGGAAATGAAGAAAAGAGGCGAAAAAATCAGCATGCTCACCGCCTATGATTATACCATGGCGAAGATAGTAGATCGTGCCGGCATTGATGTCATTCTTGTCGGAGATTCCGCTTCCAACGTTATGTGTGGTAACGTGACTACTCTACCTATCACTTTGGATCAAATGATATTCATGGCAAAATCGGTAATGCGCGGTGTTAAACGCGCTTTAGTGGTAGTGGATATGCCTTTCGGTTCGTATGAGGGCAATTCGCGTGAAGCCATCTCTTCTGCTATCAGAATTATGAAAGAAAGTCATGCTGACTGTTTGAAAATAGAAGGTGGAGAAGAAGTTGCCGAGTCGATCAAAAGAATATTAAGTGCCGGTATTCCTGTCATGGGACATTTAGGTTTGATGCCCCAATCCATCAACAAATACGGTACTTATGCTGTTAGGGCACAAGAAGATGAAGAAGCTGAAAAACTAATCCGGGACGCCCATCTGTTGGAAGAGATCGGCTGTTTCTCCATAGTATTGGAAAAAATACCTGCTAAATTAGCCGAGCGTATTGCTTCCGAACTGACCATTCCCGTCATAGGTATTGGTGCCGGTGGCGGTGTTGACGGTCAGGTATTGGTGCTCCACGACATGTTGGGCTTAAACAACGACTTTTCTCCGCGTTTTTTAAGGCGATATGCTAATTTGGAGGAAGTCATGGACCAGGCGCTTAAGCAATATTCTGCCGACGTGAAGTCGGGTTCATTCCCGAATGAGGATGAGCAGTATTAAATTACCTACAAACGAAACAGTCGGTTCAGGATAATTCCCAAACCGGCTGTTTTTGTTAATATGATTCACAGTAAATCTACTCCCAAAGTCCCCCTTTGGAGGATTTAGGGGGCTATTTCTACACCTCATAAATCGTAGAAGCTGTATCACCTCCCCTGCCCGTCCAATTGGTATGGAAGAACTTGCCCCTGGGTTTATCGATACGTTCATAGGTATGAGCACCGAAGTAGTCACGTTGTGCCTGTAACAAATTGGCAGGCAACCTCTCACAACGGAAACCATCGAAGTAATTGAGTGCAGAAGTCATTGCCGGTACAGGAATACCATTGCTCAAAGCAGCAACTGCTACCCTGCGCCAACCGGCTTGTGCTTTTTCTACTTTTTCTTTGAAATAAGGATCTAACAATAGATTTTCCAGAGCAGGATTTCTATCAAATGCTTTTTTGATATCGCCTAAGAAAGCAGAACGGATGATACATCCACCTCGCCACATCAAAGCAATACCACCATAATTCAGATGCCATTTATATTCTTTGGAAGCTTCCATCATCAAGTCGTAACCTTGTGCATAAGAAATGATTTTAGAAGCGAAGACTGCGTCTTCTAAATCAGCGATAAACTGTAATTTATCTCCGGTGAAGTTTACTTTGGGACCTTTAAGAACTTTCGAAGCCTTCACGCGTATATCTTTTTGAGCTGATAAACAGCGGGAAAACACTGCTTCACCAATCAAGGTCAACGGAATACCCAAGTCCAAAGCTGTAATGCCCGTCCATTTACCGGTCCCTTTCTGACCGGCAGTATCCAGGATCTTTTCTACCAAAGGTTCTCCGTCTTCATCTTTGAAAGCCAAAATATCGCGCGTAATCTCAATGAGATAAGAGTCCAAATCGCCTTTGTTCCATTTCTTGAATACTTCATGCATCTCATCAGCGCTCATGTCCAACAAATCTTTCATGATATGATAAGCTTCGTTGATGATTTGCATGTCACCGTATTCGATACCATTATGTACCATTTTCACAAAATGGCCGGCACCATCCTCTCCCACCCAATCACAACAAGGTACATTATTTTCAACCTTTGCCGAAATGGATTGGAAAATATCTTTTACGTGGGGCCAGGCGGCAGGAGAACCTCCGGGCATGATAGAAGGACCTAACAAAGCACCTTCTTCACCACCTGAAACACCGGTTCCAATGTACAATAAGCCCTTGCTTTCAACATACTTCGTACGACGGGTCGTATCCGGGAAATGCGTATTTCCGCCATCAATGATGATGTCACCCTCTTCCAAATGCGGTATCAGTTGTTCTATGAAATCATCTACAGGCTTACCGGCTTTCACCAACATCATCACCTTGCGTGGTTTTTTCAATGATTCGCACAATTCTTTGATAGAACGTGTGCCGATAAAATTTTTACCTGCACCACGTCCTTCAATGAATTTATCCACTTTTTCTACCGTGCGGTTAAACACAGCAACTGTATAGCCTTTGCTCTCCATGTTCAACACCAGGTTTTCGCCCATAACGGCCAAACCAATTAATCCAATGTCTGCTTTTTGTTTCATGTTTTTGTTTGTAAAATTATATTGATATTATAGTTAGTAGTTAGTAGTTGGTAGTTAGTAGTTAGTAGTTAGTAGTTAGTAGTTAGTAGTTAGTAGTTGGTAGTTTTTGGAAGTTAAAGAAGTTAAAGAAGTTAAAGAAGTTAAAGAAGTTAACTTAAGTAGTTAGTAGTTGGTAGTTAGTAGCTGATAGTTTTTTCGTTCTTAGTTCTTATTTGTCTTTGCTCTTTTGTCTTTGCTCTTTGTTCTCAGTTCAACAATTCAACATCACACATTACACACTAAACACTACACACTACACATTACACACTAAACACCACAAACCCTATCTCCTTCAAAACTTCCTCAACTCTTTCTCCGGTATTTTTCAACCGTACCGTATATGCAGGAAATTCTCTTCTCACAGGATAATCACCTCTTTGTTTTTCAAAATCAGAGGAATTAGCTCTTAACAATTGGTCATCTTGCCGGATATCGTAAGTATGCAGGACTGCCTGAGCAATAATTTGCTCGTCCGTTAAATCTTTGCCATCTATAACAACCAGAGGCTCAGCAGGACACTCTATATTTTCAGGTATCCAATTATCCAATTTCAAATTAAAGAATTCACTGACAGCCTGTACGCTCATCTGTGTACCTTTGGCTTTGCCATCCCTGGAATAACCTGCAATATGTGGTGTAGCTATGGTTGTCATAGCCAACAATTCCAAATCGATATTGGGTTCATTTTCCCAACAATCGCATACAAAAGCCTTAATCTTATGTTCTTGAACAGCTTGTTTCACAGCCTCAGTTTTCACTACTTCACCCCTGCATGAATTAATCAAAACAGGTTTTTTTTTCAAAGATGAAAAGAAAATTTCATCGGCCATATGGAAAGTAGCATCTTCTCCCTTCATATTTAACGGCACATGCAAACTGATAATATCAGCTTCTTCAAGAATGGTTTGCAAGTTCACGAACTTCTCCGGTCCTTCTGCCCTGGCACGGGGAGGGTCATTCATCAAAACTTTCATCCCCAACAATTCAGCAATACGTGCTACTTTACTACCTACACTCCCTACCCCGACAATGCCAATAGTACTTTGTTTTAAATTGACAAGATCTTTCTCAGTTAAAACCATTAAAGCCGAAGCTACATACTGTTCCACAGACTTTGAATTACATCCGGGTGCATTTGTCCACTGAATGCCTGCTCGTCTGCAATAATCTGTATCAATATGATCATAACCAATGGTTGCAGTGGCAATAAATTTAACGGAAGAACCTTTTAACAAATCTTCATTGCATATGGTTCGTGTACGAGTGATGATTGCATCTGCATCATGCACCACTTCCGGAGTAATTTTAGCACCAGGCAAATATGCGACCTCAGCTACATGTTCAAATATACCCCGGATATAAGGAATCTTATCATCAATAATTAGTTTCACCGATTTATTTTCATTCCAACTGTTTACACATTTTGCGATCCCGGATGTTTTTTATAATAACTACCGGCTATTTCCTCCATAACTAAATTAGTTCTTGCCGCTGTGTACATATTACTTGTATAGTTATTCGTACCCCGAAGCGAACCAACTACTTGCTCTACTAAATAAAATGATATATTTTCATGATTTTGGCATTGAAAAGTTTTTTTACCTTGCGGAGTAAATAACTCTATATCACCCTTTTCAAAACATGGAAAACTTATTTTTCCCGCCGTTCCCATGAATTCAATTTTATCCTCTTCGGCATTTTTATCCACAACAAAACACCAACTGGCACTACCTGTTGCACCTGATTCAAATGTAAAAACAGCCACTACCGTGTCCTCTGCTTTATAAAATCCACCGATATTTTCAGCAATTCCTTTAACCTCTGTAATTTGTCCCAACAAAAAATCCAAATAATCCAATTGATGAGAAGCTAAGTCATAAAAGTATCCCGCACCGGCAATTTCCGGATTAACACGCCATGATTGTTGATCCGGACACTGATCTTTTTCTCCGAAGGCCCTATGCAACCTGAGATTCACGGTTAACACCTTACCAATGGCACCTTCTTCAATCAACTCTTTTACCTTGAGAAATGACGGCAACGTACGCCTGTAATAAGCAACAAATAAAGGCATACCTGTCTCTTCAGATACCCTTATCATTTCCTGACATTCGGCGAAAGTTCTTGCCATCGGTTTTTCCACATAAACCGGCTTACCGGCTTTCATGGCCTTGATAGCATATTCAGCATGGGTATCGGGTGGCGTAGCAACATATACAGCGTTTACGTCAGCATCATTAATAAGATCATCTGCATTTGTATAAAAATGGGGAATATCATGTCTTTTGGCATAGTCCTCTGCCAATGCGGCATTTCGACGCATTACCGCAACAAGTTCCGAATGATCTACTTTGTTGAATGCCGGTCCGCTTTTCAATTCTGTGACATTACCGCATCCTATGATACCCCACTTGATTTTATCCATCATAATTATTTGCAATTTTACAATTTACAATATAAAAATTTACGATTTACCACTTATGATATACCATTTAATTGAGTTAAATCAAAATGGGTAGATAAATTAAGTGATAAATAATCAATACTTAAATCTATCTTTAAAAGCCCATAAACCCAGTGCAGGATTTGAAATATAAAAAATCTCTTCCCCATCAGGTAACATATTCACACCATCTTTTAGTGTTTCCGGATTATATCGGGCAGTAACCTCATCAATATCAGCATATAAAAATCCAACACTTTCTATTTCAGCTTGTGAAAGGTTTTCTTTTTCTTTTCCCGGACAATAGGTTATACTGAACCTGCCTTCGGAAGAACCATGGATCAAATGTGCAGCTGCACTTAAATTGTTACGCAACTCTTCATTTTCATCACATGCTTTAAGTGTGTTTGGTGTGCCAAAGTAACCGTATTTACGGATCAAACGATCAATTTCTTTGTCCTCTCCAAACTCAACCAAAGCCGGTGCTATGATAATCAATTCACCTCCGTCATCAATTGCCATACGGGTACGGTAAACAGCCTTGTTACCAAGCCATGTGCTTTTAAACTCAGTAGGATCCAAATATACGACAACTTTTTTAAGCGGAGAATCAAGCATCTCAAAATTCACTTTTAAAGACAGCCGGGCTGCTTTATCAAACACTTCATAATCATCTCCCACAAACAGACCGCGACATTTTACCCTGCCATCCGACTTATCCAGTCCCACCACTGTTTGCACATAAACAATGGGTAAATGGTTGGAAAAATGCTCAGAGGCATAATTGAATATTTTTCTTACCGGCGTATCGGCATGTCCCATCATACGCTCCATACCATAAGCTGCACCAATAAAGTGACTTTTATTGATACCTTCCACTCCGCCGGTTCCCACAAAAATATTCTTATTGTAATTGGCCATGCCCACTACCTCATGAGGCACTACCTGTCCAATGGATAAAATTAAATCATAATCGCCATCACGCAACATTTTGTTAATTTGAGCAGGCCAGGGAAAATCAACTGCACCCTCCGAAACTTCCTTTACATATTCTGAAGGCACCTCTCCCAAGGTAACCACATCATTGCGCCAATCATGCTCCCTGATCAAGGAAGCCGGCAGCGTGCCAAACATATGAGCAATTTGTGAATCGGTCATGGGTGTATGCGTACCCAAAGCCGGAAGCACATCCGTCAAAGCATCGCCATAATACTGCCAGGCATATTCAGTCAACTCCCCTGCCCTACTTGGATAACGTGTGTAATCCGGGGGCACAACGATAACTTTTTTACGCTTACCTATTTTTTTCAAAGCTTCATATAAGCCTTGTTTCAAATCTTCGGATGTCAGTTCAATATCCGTTGAACCTTTTGAAAAATAAAGCATAATTAAACTTATGATTTTGTTTATCCCTTTAGTTTAACTTATACATAAGACACACCCAATTCAGACGCCTCGCCTGACAAGCTTTATCAACAACACTTTTCACTGATCACTTGACCGTGCACGAACACAGTTTTTACTCCACAAAAGTACAAATTATTTTGACACAACACAACAAACAATACAACTTAAAAATTAAAGCATCTCCAATAAAATTTATCACCGATGAGTTTACAGTATAAGTGTCAAATAATCAATCTATAAAAGGACAAATTACTCACTATTCTGTATTCAACTCGTTAGTGTAAAAATAAAAATCAGCACCCCAAAAACAAACAAAAAAGGTTGACTCTACTCTGACCTGTAAAATCAACCTCTTAGTATTCTTTCTATACAGAAGTCCACTATTCACTTTGTACGGGCACAGAAACTTGCACCGGCTCAGCAGATTCAGGCTCTTCTTTCACTTCAATCTCCTCAGAAATAACTTCCATAACTTCTTTAACTTCCTCACCCTCTTCTATAGCTTCCCTAACTTCTATAACTTCCCCAATCCCATCAACTTCATCATTTTCTATAACTTCCTTAACTTCTGTAACTTCTGTAACTTCTGTAACTTCCTCGACACCAACAATGTCCGCCCTCTTAACTTCTACCTTTCCTCCATCTGCTTGAGCAAAAACAAACGGTCTATAAGGTGGTTTAGGTTTTTTTCTGCCCAGACCAACGCTCAATCCCAATTGTATACTGGTATTGGCTTTCGTTAGTGGTATGCCTTGAGGGTTGTACCTTAGAGGAATGTAATCGCAGGCAAGGAATATATTGGCAACATACAGGTTTAAACCTAAACCAAGGCCTATAGATTGTCCCATACCGTTTAGCACTGTATAACTGGTTGATAAATTAAACATAGATATGGGTTTAAAGGTCACCATACCTGTAATCTCTGCGATATTGCTACGTGGTATGAATCTATTGGAGAATAATAACCCAAAGCTGATTTTATCATTTAAAATGCCTGCTTCAGCACCGATATTCAACATGGGGGGCAAGCCTTCAACAAATTTTTCCTGATCATCAGAAATAACGGGTTTCGTCATACTTATCATCTGCTCCTGCAGGGCAGCAAAGGGATCCTCACCTTCTTCCATTCCTTCAAGATTAAATTCTTCTACACCAGTATATTCAAGTTTTCCTTTTGCCCGTGCTATTTGATTGCTGTTTTTATTCCAGCCGACGGCACCCAAATCAAGGATACCTAACGACACATTGACGCTAAGAGAAGGAGATGTAATAAGTGCGTAACTTGCACCTAAATCAATTGCTGCACCCGCACCGGCTAATCCAAATTTTGTAAAGCTGAGACTATCAACGGTATTATCAGCGTCGGGAATCATTTCAATTCCTGAGGCATGAATATCTATCACAGCATCCGATTCAACAGCCCACTTATACTCTCTCATATCAATGAACAAACGATCGATACCTACTCTTGCTCTGGCTCCACCCAGTAAAAGTTTACCTTTTGCACCTACCCGTAATCTGTCAATTACCTCGAAAGATGAACCCAAGGATACTTCACCCAACATACCGGCTGAGAAATCAAGATTTCGAATGTCATATACATCTCCATCTTCCGCAGTCATGCCTTTCTTGAAAAATTCAAAAAATGGTTTCGGTATATCCATTCTGGAGTAGGCACGGGTAGCTATTTCAAAATTCCAAAATGAATTTCCTAAATAAAATCCGGCACCTAACAAACTCAGGCGATTATTCAGCCTGATATAATTGTTATCCTTCAGCATGCTTAAAAATTGATCCGATGTAACATCCGGATGCATAAAAGTCAGCAAGGGACCGCCATTGGGATTCGGAAAAAAGAAACTGGTAAAGCCCAAATTTGATTGTGACTCAAACACTGTGGAACCAATTGCCGGATAAGTAATATACCCTCTCGTGGGAGCCAATGCCGGGTTCAACAAGTGGCTATGCGGAGCATTTTCCATGAAATAACTAATTCTCGCTACAGATTGTGCATGTGTAGGTTGCAACATTAACAATATTGCTACAAGACTGATCAGCACTTTATATTTCAACTGTTTCATATACATGTGGATTAAATATATTAATAGTTTTAAGGTCAATTATTACAGCTTCACATTAATACCCCCAAGTACACGTGCTCTCAGGTTTGCCTTGATAAAGTTTGTCGGTTTGATGGGCGTTCCTGCAACCGTTTCATTAGAGCTTGCCTTAAACACAAGCACCACTTTATTCAAATCTTTTAGATCCCCTAAATTATCAGCTAATTTTATCCTGATATCTGAGTCTACTCCTTCTCCGTCTTTTGCACCCGCAAAGATAGTTTGAGCCGGGGAGGTAGCTAAAATATTGTGATTGGCATCCATCATTATTAATTCCATTTCAAGATCCAGAGGAATAGAATTGGTTACTTTGGCTAAAATCTCTAAAACACCTGTTTTCGGATTTAGATCCCCAAAATCTAAATTGACATTTTCAATGGTATCTCTCAATACTATATTCAGGTCCTTTCCAAAAGATAATGGTAAGATAATGTCATACTTTACCTTCAATTTATAATCAGCGACCAAATCAATCATATGCTGTACGCCGGGATTGATAGTAGGTACAAACTCAACCTGTACGGAATCAGGCACGGGTTTGAACAGATTCTGTAAATGTGTTTCCGCAAAAGTATAACCGTTAGGCATACCCGATTGTCTAGAAGCATACCAATAACCTGTTTCTACAATTTCATCCGGAGAATTAACTTTTGGCAAGCTAAATCTCAAAGAAATCTTTTCATCTGTAAGTTCATTCCCATCAACGAATTTAGTCAACGATAATTTGGTATCAATCGGAATACCCAGATTACTTTCTGCTTCGAGTGCCAGGATTGGATTCAGTACATCAATCACCGCATCCTTGTTTCTCATAAATTCCGGGAATTTATCCAAAGGAACATTCGGAATCTCCATCTGGTCTCCAAGATTAATATCCACTTTACCATATATTGATTTAAAATCAAGTCTTTTAAGCTCTACAGATACGTTGGCCGTGATGTTCTCACCTTGTAAATCATCAGTACTCACAGTCGGATCGACAACAAATATGTCCGTCTCAAAACGAATCTTATCATTAACTGTCAATTTGCCGCTCAGTTCAGAGGCATCAAATTTAAACCCTCTGACATCGAGTGTTTTGAACAATCGGTTATTTCTGTCAAATGATTCACTGATAACCAGTTCGTTCTTATCATTGACTATTCCCGGTTCAAAAATTAATATATCCGGAAATTTAAGTACCATTTCAGCTTGAAGCAGGCTGTCTCCCATATGAGGCAGATTGTTGAACGTCATCTCAAGTTCCATTTTTCCTCCATCCTTGAACAAGACACTGTCCAGTGCTGTAATTTGTGATGGCAAGTCTTCAATTCCCATTTCCACTAAGGTAGAATCTACATTTTGCGCCAGCAAAGTATTCATTTCAATGGACGTACCCACCATGTTCATATTAGAGATGTTCGCACTAAAAGTCAACATATCGTCTTCTAACGAAGATATTGCCGCTGAACTTACGGTGTCCTGTTTAAAAAGAGTACTTCCGGTGATATAGAAAGTGTCTTTCAGCAATAAGTAACCTTTATTCAAATTCCGATTGATAAGGAAAGCCTCCAACTCTAATTCAATGTAGTCAGGTATTTCACCTTCGATGTGATAGTTATTATCGTCGTCCAAATTAGCGTCGGGATAAAATATATACAGATCACTGAATTGTAATAGTATTTCATCGCCTTCCAGCGGGAGTGGTGTATCAGGTTGCGTAATGTCGATACGAAGTTTACATCCGGGTTCAACATTCACTCTCCCTAATCTTCTCGCATTCTCAGTGATATCAATCTCATATTCGAGCTCTACCGGAGTGTCTTCTATATCCTTTTTGATGGGGTTAGTAACCACTGTTGCGTAACCTAACTGCATGGCTGTTTCAAATTTCAGATTAACAACAGGGTCGTCTTCTTTTGAACTGCTGATATCCTTGCTATTAGCACGACCGCTTACACTAATTTGACCAGTATATGATACTTCTCCCGACCAGTCGAGGGTTTGATTGATTACCGATGCATCTTTAAGATTAATCTCTTTCAAATTCAGCTCAATAAGATAGCCTTCCTCAATGTCAAAAGGAATATTTTGCACTGAATACACATTATCATCCAATAATGTATCCTCCTCAAAAATGAAATTGTTTGGAAAGGTGATATCTAAACTAATTAGATAATTCGGATTTTTCAGAGGTGGCCACTTAATGGGATCAGTTGTTACTTTGATGATTAAATTTCCATTATAAGTAGTACCTGGTTTTTTTTCTAAATGCAGGGATAGAATATCATTGATTTCGTCCGGTATCCCATCGTCAAAAATTTCGAAATTTGACGTGCCTGTTAATTCAGTCAAAAACGGAGGAATGTCAAACTCCAATTCTGGCCCACTTAAAGCATAATCAGAAAAACCGATACTGAAATCAGTATTCAAAACTACGTCAGGAACAATGTTTCCCATTTTAATGGAAGGCATATTCATGCTAGCTACCTGATCTTTAGAGAAATCAAGAATAGTAAAATCGTCTATATTAATGTCACCAAAATCTATTTGGGTAACTTGTAAAAAAGTCTTATCGTCAAACTTCAACTTACTAATATCCACATCTCTCAATAGATCGTCTAAGGTCATAGAATCGGAAACACTCATACCGTATTCGCCATCTTCCATAGTTCTGAGAAATTCCAAATCATCAGGGCTTAGAAAATCACCTAAGCGCATGGTATCAGTGGTCCCGATGGGTAAAGCCAAAGAGTCACCACCAATCTGTATCTCGGTGCTTATACCTTGTGCCATGTCATACATGGGGTCAACGCACGAATTGACCAGCAGACCGGTTGTTGACAGTATCATGATACCCAACAACATTTTTTTGGTTTTTTCCATATTACTACTCATTGTGATTGATATAAATGCGATTAAAATATATTTCTACCGGTAAAACAATCTCAAATTGTTATCTGTTTATTATTCAAAAATGTTAATTTAACTGTATAATTCAGACAGGTATCTTTCTGCTTCAATAGCAGCCTGGCATCCACTTCCTGCAGCAGTAACAGCTTGCCTGTAGTGAGAATCGGCTACATCACCGGCAGCAAATACGCCGGGTACATTAGTTATGGGTGTCCCGGGCTTGGTTTGAATATAACCCACTGCATCGGTTTTCACCCATGGTTTGAATATTTCTGAATTAGGCGTATGACCGATAGCCAAGAAAAAACCGTCGATTTCGATGTGTACTTTCTCTTCGTCAGCTTCACCCATCCTTTTTATCAAATCGGCACCTTGCACCACCCTGTTACCTGTCAATCCAACAGTATTATGTTCAAACAACACCTCTATCTTTGGATTTTTGAACACGCGATCCTGCATGATTTTGGATGCCCGCAAATAAGGCTTGCGCACAATCATGTATACCTTTGAAGCCAAACCCGATAAATAGATGGCTTCTTCGCAAGCAGTATCTCCTCCGCCCACCACTGCAACTTTCAAATTGCGGTAAAAGAATCCATCGCAAGTGGCACAAGCAGAAACCCCGGATCCGGCATATTTGGTTTCATCGGGCAATCCTAAGTATTTGGCTGTTGCACCGGTAGCAATGATGATCGTATCTGCCTCAATGACTTTTTCTCCATCCATAGTTACGCGGTAGGGAGCTTTGGATAGATCCGTGGCAGTAGCTTGCCCGAATCTGATGTCCGTTCCAAAACGTTCGGCTTGTTTTCGTAAATCAGCCATCAGCTCCGGTCCGGTAGTTCCTTCCGGATATCCCGGAAAATTTTCTACCTCAGTAGTTGTTGTTAACTGTCCGCCGGGTTGCATGCCTTCATACAACACCGGAGACAAATTGGCTCTTGAAGTGTAGATGGCTGCCGTATATCCCGCAGGTCCTGATCCGATAATCAAACATTTTACTTTTTCCGTCATGTTTTTGTTTGGCAATTAGTAATTTTTTCCTTTATCTTAAATCGTTCAGAATCGCTCCTTCAAACTTCGATGCGTCAAAAATAAACATTTTTCCGTGAATAGATGCATCTTGTTGGTATTTTGTAACAATAAATTCATGTGTTGTGGGAGTTTTTTCTTGCAATTTGATGGATTGTAACATATTGTCTTTTTTGTTGAACTTAACAATCAGCTTTTCAAAATTTTCTTGTTTGTTTTTAGGCGTCATTTTTATCGTATAATGATGAACATCTGCCTGATTGATCAACTGCAAAGTGAATTTTGACGGATATTCGGAAATAGCCACCATGGGATTGGTTTGGGCTAATTCATCTGCGGTCGGTGTCGTGATATTCACTTCACGAGTGTTTTTGAAATATACCCATTGCGTAGTTCCATTAAACCACAAACTTAGTTCTTCCGTATCAAAATACAATTGATTGCCCTTCATCACTATATCACCCGAAATGTCTTGCGAAATTAGATTTTTTCCTTCAAAACTTTTGGCTGTAAATTTTGCACTGATGCCCCGGGATTGAACGAGTTGGATCCATCCATCCATAAGCTGCTTAGCATCAGCACTACCCTGTGCATTCGACATAAAAACAGAGCATATAAACATGCATATGGATAAGTTGTATTTGATGTATTTGATGTATTTGATGTATTTGATCATTGATACTCCGGTTTTACCCAATTTTTTATTGGATGTTTTTATTGCAATTGTTTTAATATTTGTTCAAGTTGATATTCATCCATCACCAATACTTGCCGCGGCTTGCTGCCTTCACCCGGACCGACGATACCTGCAACTTCCAATTGATCGACGATACGCCCGGCACGGTTGTATCCTATGGATAATTTACGTTGAATATTGGACGTTGAACCTTGTTGGGTGTTGACTATCAGTCTGGCTGCTTCTTCAAACAACGGATCTCTCTTGCTTAAATCAACTGCACCGGGAGCCAATCCTTCTTCATCCTCATCAGCACATTCAGGTAACGCAAAAGTGGTTGGATAGCCTGGTTGATCACCGATGAAATTCACTATATTCTCTACTTCAGGGGTATCGACAAACGCACATTGCACCCGAATCAATTCGTTTCCGGAAGTGAAAAGCATATCGCCCCTACCAACCAGTTGATTGGCACCCGAACCGTCGATAATGGTACGGGAGTCAATCTGGGATGAAACACGGAAAGCCACCCGAGCCGGAAAGTTCGCTTTGATAACACCTGTAATGATGTTTACGGAAGGACGTTGTGTTGCAATAATGATGTGAATACCGATGGCACGGGCTAACTGTGCAATGCGGGCAATCGGAAGCTCAATTTCTTTTCCTGCAGTCATGATCAAATCCCCAAACTCATCAATGATAACCACAATATAAGGCAAGAATTTATGATCTTTGGCAGGATTCAGTCTTCTGTTGATGAATTTTTCATTGTATTCTTTGATATTGCGGGCATGTGCTTTTTTGAGCAGTTCATATCGTTCATCCATTTCTGCTACAAGAGACTTCAGTGTTTTGATTACCTCTTTGGTATCAGTAATAATGGCGTCTTCTCCATCCGGTAATTTTGCTAAAAATTGCTTTTCAATGGAGCCATATACATTAAATTCAACCTTTTTGGGGTCAATGAGCACTAATTTTAATACAGATGGATGTTTTTTGTATAACAAAGAAGTGATAATGGCATGCAATCCCACCGATTTCCCTTGTCCCGTAGCACCGGCAACCAATAAGTGCGGCATTTTAGTCAGATCGACCATGAAGATTTCATTGGTGATGGTTTTTCCAAAAGCGATGGGCAAATCAAATTTCGACTCCTGAAACTTCTTCGAAGCGATGATTGAATGGATGGAAACGATCTGTGGTTCCGCATTGGGGACCTCAATACCGATGGTTCCTTTCCCGGGTATAGGTGCAATGATGCGAATACCTGTTGCTGCCAAGCTCAACATGATATCGTACTCCAGATTACGTATTCTCGATATCCTGATGCCTTCCACAGGTACGATTTCATACAAGGTGATGGTGGGTCCGACTGTTGCTTTGATTGATTTGATGTCGATGCCATAATTCCGAAGCGTAGTGATGATACGCTCTTTATTAGCAGCTTGCTCCTTCATATCCACCGGAGTCTCATTATCGGTTCCGTAAACCTTCAACAAGTCTAATGTAGGAAACTGGTACCTTGACAAATCCAATGTTGGATCATATTTACCCAATTTTTCTAAATTATAAAACGGGTCTTCATTTTCATCCTGTTTACCAAAATTATTGACGTCGACGAGCGCACTTCCCTCTGCATCAACTGGCTTTTCGATTTCAAATGCTACATCACTACCAGCAGATGCTTCTTCAGGTTCTTCGTCCGTCTCTTTCTCTGAGTCGCCCGCATCAGTTTGATTAATCCATTCTTCAGGTACGATTTCAGTACCAACGGCAACAGCCTCATCTTTTTCATCTTCTAAATCAACGACAGTATCGGATTTATCTTTAGATGAAAGTATTTTCCCTAAATACTTGATGGTTTTGGCTGATGCAATGACTGCATAGATTAAGAATAATCCTCCCAAACCCAACAAAACACCTAAATTACCTATGTAAGAAATCAGCCAGTTGGCAACGCCAACACCATGACTCCCCCCTAATCGGAAGAATAAAGGCGCGTCCAAATAGATGTCGACCAATCCTAAACTTAACGACAGCCAGATCAACCAAAAAGAAGCATGAAAGAAAGCTTTCCAAAGAGAACATAGCTTTTTCTTCATCAATCTAAATGACAGGATGATGGTGAAAAAAGGAATGGCAAAAGCACCGATTCCGAAGCCCTGATCAATGATTCGGTGAGCGAATAATGCACCGATGACTGAAGTGATGTTTTTGATGCCGTCTCTCTCCTTGAACAACTGATTCAGCCCAATCTCCATTTTACTCAAGTCATCGGCACCTGTAAAGAAATAGGAAATCATCCCGATAAGAAAATAAACGGATACGATTAAAATTGTGATACCCAGTGCAAAGTGTAAGCGCTCATTTTTTAAGAAATCCACCAATTGTTTTCTCCAAGATCCGTTGGCATTTTTATCAGCCTTTGCCTTATCTGTTTTCTTTCCCGACACTTTTAGAGGAATGGTTTTGGTCTGTCCTTTATTTCTGATGCGTGAGATATTAGGTTTTCTGGGGGGCATATATACAGTTATTTCAATTCAGTGTAAGTACCAATTTGCAAAAATAATAAAAAATCATGCTTAAATCGCTATATTTGATATAATTTTACAGGAAATATTTTAGTAGATTCTTGTTTTATCATAAAATCGTATGGCCGTTTTAAAAACTGACTCACTTACAATTGGTTATATTAATCGCAGTAAAACCAAAACGGTACAATCCAATTTGAATCTTTCTGTTGATAAGGGGGAATTGGTGTGTTTGATAGGCCCGAACGGTAGCGGCAAAAGTACTTTATTACGCACTTTAGCCGGATTACAACAGCCTTTATCCGGCAAATCTTATGTCAACAGCAGGAATGTTCAGGATATTTCGTTGAAGGAGAGGGCGCGCTTGATAGCTTTAGTACTAACCGACAGAATTGAAATTGAACATGCTACTGTCCGATCGGTCGTAGCCATGGGAAGGCATCCGCATACCAATTGGTGGGGCAATGTACGTGGCGATACCTTACAGTTTGTGGAAAAAGCACTGAACATGATGCACTTGCAAGACAAAGCTGCACATCTGATGACGGAATTGTCAGACGGAGAGCGTCAGCGCGTGACCATAGCTAAAGCATTTGTGCAAGATACTCCCATTATTATTTTAGACGAACCGACTGCTCATCTCGACTTGCCAAACAGGGTAGAGATTATGCTGTTATTGCATAAAATGGCTCACGAAACAGGAAAAACCGTCATTTTGTCCACTCACGAATTGGATATGGCTTTGCAGGCTGCCGATAAAGTCTGGCTCATGACATCAGGAGGCGGAGTGGAAGTTGGCGTGCCCGAAGATTTGGTCTTGAACGGGAAATTTAATGAAGCATTCCAAAGCGATAATTTTGTTTTTAATCCGACCAACGGTAATTTTTCGATGAATTACAAGTCACACAAACAAGTATCGGTTGAAGGCAACAAAACGAGGATGTATTGGACGTTACGTGCTCTGGCAAGAGCAGGTTACGTAGCAGTAGAAAAGACCAATCCTCTCGTCATCATAGAAGATGATTGTTGGAGAATTGGTCCTGAAAAATACGAGTCTATAGAGGAATTGCTGATCGGCTTATCGAACACCGTGCATCATGCGGACTAATTTTTTGTTCAGCGCAATCATTACTATCCCACACAACATCACAAAGAGAGCTACGTAGAGGAAAATTTTCCCTGCCCCCATGGCTTCAACGGAAGAAGCCAGGAATCCGCCTATAATGTTGGCCACAAAAGAAGATAACAACCAAACTCCCATCAACAAAGAAGCATATCTTGGTGGTGAAAGTTTAGTTACTACTGACAAGCCTACCGGTGACAGGCATAATTCGCCTAAAGTATGCAACAGGTAAGTGAGTACCAGCCATATCAGACTCGCCTTAATATTTACATCAGCCACATCTCCTCCTCTTTCGGCTACAGCCCCTAACATAAAGAAGAATCCGAGCCCAAGTACAATCATACCGGTACCCATTTTAATGGGTGTTGTCAGTTTTTTACCAAATTTAGAAACCCAGAGCATTCCGAAAAGTGGTGCAAATGATACAATGAATAATGGATTTACCGATTGGAACCATGGGGTTGGAATTTCGAATCCAAAGACAGTCCGATCAATGTATTTATCGGTATATAAACTTAATGAAGAGCCGGCTTGTTCAAATCCTGCCCAGAAGAAAATAGCAAAAACAAAGATGACAAAGATCACGATGATTCTATCCTTTTCCTCTTTGGTCAAAGGTTTTTTGTTGTTAACTGCCAATTCTTCCGCAGTCATTCCATTTACCACGGAGCCTCCCGGCTTCACACCAATTTCTCCAAGGTATTTATTCCCAAGCATATTAAATAGCATTTGGCCAATAAACATACCTATAGCAGCGGCCAAAAATCCGTATCGGTAACCGTAACTCATTACTACCTCTCCAAACTCATTGACTTTGTTAGCTGCAAAAAGATTATCCGTTAGGAAACCAACTACCAGGGGTGCCATGAAAGCCCCTAAATTAATCCCCATGTAAAAGATAGAGAATGCTGCATCTCTTCTGTCATCCCCATCTTCATATAAACCACCTACTAAAGTGGAAATATTGGGTTTGAAAAATCCGTTTCCTATAATGATCAAGAAAAGGCCGATGTACAAACCTACGTAATTGTTGACGGCAAACAACATAAGTTGCCCTGCCATCATGGTAAAACCACCAATGGTTACGGCATTCCTTTGTCCCAAAAACTTATCTGCCAACCAACCACCGATGATGGGCGTAAAATATACGAATCCTGTAAAAAAGCCGTATATCAGACTTGCTTGTTGTGCGTCTATCGCTAACCCACCCTCTAAAAATGATTTGGTCAGATATAAAATCAGGATGCCCCGCATCCCGTAATAACTGAAACGTTCCCACATTTCTGTAAAGAACAATAAATAAAGTCCTTTCGGATGTCCTTGTTTCTTTCTGCTTGACATTATAAGAATATTAAAATGAAGTATTTTTTTTAGAACCGCCAAAATTAATAAACTTGTTTCAAAAAACAAGTTTATATTAGATTTTTTAGCACACCAGTCAAGGTCGATCGCCATCTAATATATAAAATTTTACAATTATTTTCAAATTGCATAAATATCGAATATTTAGCCAAAAACATTAAATTTGAAAATAAATATGACATTTTTGTAGAAAAATGCTTGAAAAAACAAAATTTTATGTACTTTTGCAAGCTCAACATCGTATTGAATTATTTCAATTCAATCGCACCAACTTAAATATATAGTATATGAATATTAAGAATTTGATGTCTATGCTTGAGTCAAGACATCCCGGAGAACATGAGTATTTTCAGGCAGTAGGAGAAATGCTTATCAGTATTGAAGATGTGTACAACGAGCATCCGGAATTTGAAAAAGCCAAAATTTTTGAAAGAATAGTAGAACCTGACCGTATTTATACATTCAAGGTACCTTGGGTGGATGACAATGGTCAAATCCACGTCAACCTTGGATACCGCGTTCAGTTCAACAACGCTATTGGTCCTTACAAGGGTGGTATACGATTTAGTCCTCATGTTACGCTATCGACACTCAAATTTTTAGGTTTTGAACAAACTTTCAAAAACGCATTGACCACTTTGCCCATGGGTGGAGCAAAAGGCGGTTCTGATTTTGATCCGACCGGGAGAACTCCCAATGAAATTATGCGTTTTTGTCAAGCTTTTATGCTTGAATTATGGCGGTTCATCGGTCCCGAAATCGATATTCCGGCCGGTGATATTGGTGTCGGAGCACGGGAAATAGGATATATGTACGGTATGAACCGTAAGTTAACGCATGAAAACACCGGTGTCTTTACGGGCAAAGGTATAGAATATGGCGGTTCTTTGATTCGACCGGAAGCAACCGGATATGGAGCATTTTATTTTATCAGTCAAATGCTTGAAAATATAGGCACAGACGTAAAAGGCAAAACGGTTGCCGTCTCCGGATTTGGAAACGTTGCCTGGGGTGCTGTCCTCAAAGCTACTGAGATGGGAGCCAAGGTTATCACGATTTCCGGTCCAGACGGGTATGTATTGGATATAGATGGTGTATCGGGTGAAAAAATTGATTACATGCTTGAATTAAGAGCATCTAACAAGAATATTGTGAAGCCTTACGCCGAAAAATATGGCGTTCCGTTTATAGCCGGTAAAAAACCTTGGGAAGTAAAAGTTGATATCGCCATGCCATGCGCGACGCAAAATGAGTTGAATGGCGATGATGCTCAACAATTGAAAAACAATGGAGTACTCTGCGTTGCTGAAGTTTCCAACATGGGTTGTACGCCAGAAGCTATCGATTTATTCATAGACAATAAAATTCTCTATGGTCCGGGTAAAGCTGTTAACGCGGGTGGCGTTGCAACTTCCGGTTTGGAAATGACACAAAATGCCATGCACTTAAACTGGAGTGCTGAGGAAGTTGATACAAAGCTAAGACAGATCATGTTTAACATTCACGAACAGTGTATAAAATATGGCGCTAGAGAAGATGGCTATATCAATTACATGAAAGGTGCCAATGTGGCAAGTTTTCTCAAGGTAGCTAAAGCCATGCTGGAACAAGGTGTCGTATAATCAGTGGTTAATTTTAAGTAAATGTTGATGCATCGTTAATCGAGTTTAAATGTTAAAATCGAAATGTTAAAATTGACCAAATCAAGCTGACAAATGGTTTTAGCGGAATAACTTTTGCGTAACTTAGTCCCGGTTTTTAAAATTCGGGACTTTTTTATTCATTTTAAAATAAGACATTTATGAAGAAGAATAGATTATTTCAAATCGCGGGCATCATAGTATTGGTCATATTGGTTACTATAGCTACCAACTACGTTATCAACAGGAATAGTAAGGCCATCAATCACGAAGGCTTTATTTTTGACCGGGTTCCTGCGAGTTATGCAAATTTCAAAAATGCTGCAAGAGCAGGTGACACAGATTTTACCGTTGCTGCCGAATTGACAGCTAATGCGGTGGTACACGTTAAAGTTAAATCTCAGGTGATGCAATCAAGAGGTTTTGGCGATGATCCCATATTCGAATATTTTTTCGGTCCGCAGTTTCGACAACCGCAGCAACCACAATACAGAATGGGTGCTGGTTCGGGGGTTATTATTTCTGCAGACGGATATATAGTCACCAACAATCACGTCATTGATAAATCAAAAGAAATAGAAGTTGTTTTAAACGACAAAAGAAATTATACGGCTACAGTTGTAGGAGCAGACCCCAATACGGATATTGCTCTTTTAAAAATTGAAGAAAACAATTTACCTTTCATTATTTTCGGTAATTCCGATTCCCTCAAAGTAGGTGAGTGGGTGTTAGCTGTTGGCAATCCGTTTAATTTGACTTCTACGGTGACTGCCGGAATAGTTAGTGCTAAAGCCAGGAATATCAATATTTTAGATGCTGCCATGAAAATTGAATCTTTCATTCAAACAGATGCAGCCGTGAATCCGGGCAATAGTGGTGGTGCTTTGGTGAATACGCATGGAGAACTAATCGGTATTAATACTGCCATAGCTTCACAAACAGGCACTTATGCGGGGTATGCATTTGCCGTTCCTTCTGCTATTGTACAAAAGGTAGTGGCTGATTTACGTCAATACGGTGTTGTTCAAAGAGCTGTGCTTGGTGTAGAAATCAGAGATATCGACGGAGAGTTTGCCAAAGAGAAAAAGCTTAAAACTTTTGCCGGTGCTTATGTTGCCAATGTACTTGAGAACAGTGCAGCCGCAAATGCCGGTGTTAAATCAGGCGATATCATTACAAACGTTAATGGGGTGGATGTAAAATCTGTTGCCCAATTGCAGGAGCAAGTCGGTCGCTATCGTCCGGGAGATAAGGTAACCATTGATATTATACGTAACGATAAAAAACAAACTTTGAAAGTGGAACTTAAAAACCGTCAAGGCGGTGTTGGATTGGTAAAATCCGATGCTGTTGACATCAATGTATTAGGAGCAACTTTTAAAGACATAGATGACAAAATCAAGGAAAAATTTGGTATTGACTACGGAGTTGAAGTAAAATCGGTGAACAGCAGGGGAAAATTCGGTGCATCCGGTATCAAATCCGGATACGTAATCCTGAAAATCAATAATATGAGGATGAACTCCGAAAAAGATATCGAGATGATCATGAAGTCAGTGATGGATAATGATGATAAGAACAAAGTGTTGTGGATCAGCGGATTTTATCCAAATGGCAAGACTGCCTATTATGCCGTTGACTTGAATGAGTGACTTTACAGACTAACAGTAAACAACAAACATTGAAATTCTCATAACAGTTCCGCTCCTCAATACAAGCGGAACTGTTATATTTTCTTCAATTTTCCCTTTTCATAAAACATTTTCAAACTCCAAACGTTGAATAAAGAAACGGCTTAAATTTGGACTTGCTTTTACGAAAAATTTTTATTAACTTTGCGCGCTAATTTTCAAAGGAAATAATGAGACAACTTAAAATTACTAAATCGATAACTAACAGGGAAAGTGCATCTCTGGACAAATATTTACAAGAAATTGGTCGTGAGGATCTTATCACTGTAGAAGAAGAAGTTGAGTTAGCTCAACGCATCAAAGCCGGTGATAGAGCGGCTTTGGAAAAGCTGACCCGCGCCAATCTTCGATTTGTTGTTTCAGTGGCAAAACAATATCAAAATCAAGGATTAAGCCTACCTGACTTGATTAATGAAGGTAACCTTGGTTTGATCAAAGCTGCCGAAAAATTTGACGAAACCCGTGGGTTTAAATTCATCTCTTATGCGGTATGGTGGATCCGTCAATCCATTTTACAAGCCTTGGCGGAACAGTCACGCATTGTACGTCTTCCTTTAAATCAGGTCGGTTCTTTGAATAAAATCAACAAAGCATTCGCAAAATTTGAACAAGAGTTTGAACGCAGACCTTCACCCCAGGAACTTGCAGAGCGCTTAGACATCCCCGTAGAAAAGATCACTGACACCATGAAGGTGTCCGGTCGTCATATTTCCGTGGATGCGCCATTCGTTGAAGGAGAAGATAATAGTCTGTTAGATGTCATGATAAACGATGATTCTCCCGATGCCGATCGCTCGTTGATCAATGAATCTCTATCACAGGAGATAGAACGTGTATTGGTGCATGCTTTATCGGAGCGTGAACGGGATATTATCAAGAAATTTTTTGGTTTAGGGGTTCCTGAAATGACGTTAGAAGAAATTGGTGACGAATTTGGTTTGACTCGTGAGCGTGTTCGTCAGATCAAGGAAAAGGCAATTCGGAAGTTAAAACCTCATTCGAAGAGTAAACTGCTGAAAAGTTATTTGGGATAACACAAGCAGAATATGTAAAGAAAGAGCTGTCTCAAAACGAGACAGCTCTTTTCATAAGACCTGGAAACCTTATCACTTCTCTTCATTTTTTTGTCTTGACACAAAAAAACGAAGCAAAAAAAAGTCAAGACTGTGCCTGCTTCGCTCAAAAAATTTGCGCTCAAACAACTAAATCGTCCAAACTCGCAACTTCGTTGCTCAGACAAGGACGATTTTTAACGTTGTTCTCACTTATTTTTCGGCTCACCAGTCAAGGTCGGTCGCTGAATACTAACATCATGACCTCCTTGTGAATTATTATTATTTATTTTGAACAGCATCAAAAATTTTAGCTTCTATTTCTGCTGCCAATTCAGGATTGTCTTTGAACAATTTTTTTGCAGCATCGCGTCCTTGCGCTAACTTTGTTTCTTCGTAGCTGTACCAGGAACCACTTTTTTTAACAATACCGTATTCAACTCCCAGATCCAGGATTTCACCCACCTTAGAAATTCCTTCACCAAACATGATGTCAAATTCAGCTTTACGGAAAGGAGGAGCTACTTTATTTTTAACTACCCTGACACGCGTTTGATTGCCTATCACTTCATCTCCGTCTTTCAATTGAGATATTCTCCGAATATCCAGGCGCACAGATGCATAGAATTTTAAAGCATTTCCACCGGTAGTAGTTTCCGGATTGCCGAACATGATACCGATTTTTTCGCGCAATTGATTGATAAAAATACAGGTTGTATTGGTTTTGTTGATGTTTGCCGTTAGCTTTCTTAGAGCTTGCGACATCAAGCGCGCTTGCAAACCCATCTTTGAATCACCCATATCACCCTCTAACTCAGCTCTTGGAGTAAGGGCAGCAACCGAGTCAATGACTACAATGTCAACAGCCGAGGAACGAATTAACTGATCTGCAATTTCAAGAGCCTGCTCACCACTATCGGGTTGAGATATCAACAACTCATCTATATTAACTCCTAACTTTTCAGCATAAAAGCGATCAAAAGCATGTTCGGCATCAATGAATGCTGCAATTCCTCCTGCTTTTTGAGCCTCTGCAATGGCATGAATGGCTAAGGTAGTTTTACCGGATGCTTCGGGACCAAAAATTTCAATGACACGTCCGCGCGGATAACCGCCTACTCCCAAGGCAAGATCGAGTCCCAGTGAACCCGAAGAAATAACCGCCACTTCCTCTACTTTGCTGTCACCCATCCTCATGATGGTCCCTTTTCCATGATCCTTTTCTATTTTGTCCATTGCCAATTGCAATGCTTTCAGTTTTTCTGATGTGGGTTTTTTAACTTCTTCCATTTTGTTGTCTGACATAATTTTGATTTTTTTGATTGTGTAAACAAGATAAATTATTACAAAGCCTTACAAAGATAGAAACTTTTTTTCTGAAAAGATAGGCAAAAAGTAAAAAGCGAGATTTTTACGAATTGAGAACGAAGAACAAAGAGCAAAGACAAAATGTTTAATGTTTAATTTTGTTGAATTGTTGAATTGTTGAATTGTTGAACGGAGAACGATGAACTAAAAACTGAACTCGCGACCCCGGAACTCGTACCTCGAAACTCGGAACCCGCTAACTTTCCTAACTTCTTTAAACACTACACACTAAACAATTCAACAGTTCAACGATTAAACGATTCAACGATCAATCACCAACCTCCCCCCCTCACTTGTCCCAACAAATTCAGGCGCATACAAACATTGAATATCAGCTATACCGCCGGAAAAATCTCCGGATGAGTTCACATAATATTCATCTTCAAAAACATAGGTTCCCTTGGGCAAAAAGCTGAAAAAGTATTGGGTGGAAGCATCTTTGGTGGTGCGGTAATAAACTACATTTTCTCTCCAAACACTTCCTGACAATTGGTTTACAGGTTCTAAGGCCGCAGCTCGCTTGTCTTTCAATGCCACAAATTCTAAATTACGATCGGTAGTTACCACCATCCTGCTGACGATTTTGTCGCCTATTTTTACCTTTTGCGCATCTAACGGTACTAAAGTTTTGGTGTTATTTACGATTTGCTGTACATAAAATTGCTTTTTTACTTGCAGAAAATCACCGCTCGATTCAACTTGATCCATGTCTTGGAAGTATTGCCAGTAAACGGCGCCCCACGCAATAGAGCCATTATTGCCTTCATCCGTTCTTGAATTTGAACGTAAATCTATGCCATTGCTGACTTCAGCTACGGTCAGGTTGGTTTTGAAATAACCCAATCCGGCAACTGCTTGATCCGTTTCAAACTTTTTATCTCCTGCCGTAATTTTGTAGGAAACAGGATGCTCCAATAAATTATGACCCATATCCACCAAAGCTTGAATGGCATGTAAACTTGCAATGGGTGAATCCCAACTTTGAGTTTGTTTCTGGCGCAAAAGCCATATTTTCATGGCAGCCAAATCAGTAGTGTAACTGCCGACTAAATCAAAAAGCTCCATGATTTGAGTATGAACTGTAATCGGTCGTTCGTTCCATAAATAACCGGCTTGGTTTTTTGCCCAATACATACCCATCTCTTCTGATTTAATTGCGTTTTCTTTCAAGGATTGAAGAATGGCTTGAACGGTTTTGACCTTTCTTTCAAAATGCAAAGCCTTGCCTGCCAAAGCTTTTTCATACAAACCTAATTGAGTGTGATATTTTTCTATTTGAGACAAATAGTATAAGTAAGCTTCCGTACAATCATCATTCATGTCCAGTTGCTTTAATTGGGAACGTATGGCCAAATATTGAATTTGCACGGCATTGACAGTCATTTTTTGCTCATAATTTTTGACCGACTTTTTCAAGGTCAGATAATCTTTGGTGAACTGAGCATCCAGGTATTGCACTGCCTGTTTAAGCATATTGTTGATATTGTCATCATTTGAAATTGCTTTGGCTCTCACTAGTCCTTCTGCAATCCATTGGGTAATGATGCGACTTTCGCCCATGCCTTCAAACCAGGTGAACGCACCGTTTGACAATTGCAAGGAACTTAGCTTTTCCCAATATTTTGCCCTATTGTATTGTTGCTTATTCAAATCAAACAACAGAGCCATGCGCTGCATGCGTTCTGTTTCATTCCTCGCTGCATTTAGCCAAGGTGTTTCTTCTATCAGGATATTTTTTAATTCCTGATTTTTCAGTAAAGCCGACTGCCAAGCGTCAGCATCTGTCATTTGAATGTGCTTGAATACAGCTTGAATTTTTGGATTCTCTGCAATAATTTTAGCAGTTAAAGTGCTGACATACCATGCTATATAATTGTCAATGGCATTCTCTCCGGAGGGATCGGACAAGCTTGGCAAAGCCTGGATGGCATACCAAATCGGATTAGCGCTAAATTCCAAACTAAGTTGATGAGTGTCTGTCTGATCTGCCAGTCTATTGATTTTGTCTAAATTGAGATGCATGTCTTTTTCGTCTCTTACGTAAAAAGGAAAACTTTCTGTCACCAATACTTTATCAGTCAATACCATCAAATAATGCTGTTCGCCATCCGAGAAATTACCGGACTGAGCAACTACTTTGCAAATCAGTAAATCAAAACCCTCAAAACCAGCAACATCCCAGGCAATGGATTGAGGCTGACCATCTTTAGGCAATTCAACTTGAACTGCTCCGGTATCATTCAACAGAACGATTTGATTGTTTTTAGGGTTGATAAACTGCAAAGAAACTGCGGCTTGTAAATCGTTTTCCGACAAATTGACCAGGCTTGCCTTGAGTTTGATTTTGTCGGATTGACGGACAAACCGAGGCATATTCAACTGCACCATCAAATCCTGTTGTGTTAGGATTTGTGCTTCATTTTGACCGAAATACAGATCTTTGGTATGTGCCAACATCTTTAAATTCCAACGCGTCAGACTTTCCGGCATGGTGAAACTAAATTGATAATTACCCAAACTGTCGTTTAAAAGCTGTGGATAGAAAAAGGCAGTTTCATTGAAATTCTCCCTGACAACAGGTTGTTCATCGTCCCGAATATCAACCTGAAGCTGAGAAACTTCCTCCTCATGAACATATTGAGTGGTGCTTTTAGTAAAGAGTGGTACGTCTACTTCTACTTCATCAAACGTAACATCATTTTCAACATTCATTTTAGACCTTCCGGCAATTCGAATCGTACGCATCTTAAACAAATTCAAACCGTGCCAATTAAATACCGGTTTGGTCCAATCGGGTATATCTTCCCTTTTTTCCGTATAACTCATTTGATCGTATTGTTTTTGCTTGTTTTCTGAAAACCACTTCATTCCGGCAGCAATAGTCCTTCGATAAACCGGATTAAAATACCAAACATGCGGTTTGATAAGGTCTAAGGAAGCATCATACATGCCTGTCAACAACTCCGCAGATTGATTCAATTTTACTAATTCAGGAATGTGAATCGTCCACTGTGCTTCTTCTCCCGGGAATAATCGGTCACGAAAAATACTTAAAGTCGGACTTAACTTTTTTTCCTCTACCTTTTCACTGATGCGTACCGTCCTTTGAATCAGCTTTTCATCCTTTACATAGGTAAAATTGACATCTATACCTGCCCGATAAGCCTCATTAAACAGCACTTTGAAATTCATGGTTTTGTTACTTATCTTCACCCATTTAGAGCTAAGAACTTGATTACCGAACATCACATCTACCAACACATAGGCAGATTTGGCAGAAGTGCCGAATTGAATATTGACTTTTTCACCAACCCTTGCTTCAATATTGGATTGTAATAACCAGGCATAGGTTTTCACCGGTGGTCGCTTATCTTTCAGACTGTAAAGTGTAAAAATTTGCTCATGCTTTACTTCTTCTCCTTGTTGATCTTCTGCGATAACAACGAGTTTATACCTTCCGGAAGCAAATTTTTTAAAATCCATTTTCAGATCTCCCGACCCGGTATGATGATAAGCTTCCATCAGTTTTTGATGAGTTTGATATACCGTGTCATTCAGTATGTTTTCTGCATATTCATGAGTGTCTTTCAAACTGAAAACTTGATACAATACGCGCTTGTCTATTTTTTTGCCCATAATAGTTTCCAATGCGATATTGATGTTTTGCACATTTGCTTTATCCACCATTTGTGACAAATTTGTACGGATAAACAGGGATTGTTCTCCAACGGAAAATCTTGCACTACCTGATTGGGTCTCACCTTTAGTGTCAGTAGCTTCGACGACCATGGTGTATTGATATACTTGCTTATGCTTTAAATTCGAAATGGTCTTGTTTTTTTCGGGCATGAATTGTATGGTGAACTTCCCGTTAGCATCTGTGCTGTTCTCACCGGAAGCAACAATTTCACCATCCCTTACCGGTAAAAACCATCTCCATAAGGGATGTATGTGCCGTCTGATGGTGTATTGCAGAGGCACATGAGGTAAATTATAACCTGAAAGTGCTTTGATCTCTCCGGTGATTTGAATTTGCTCACCAAAACTGATCTCTTGTTCGGGCTTGTTCACCAAGACCTCAAAAGAAGGTCTTTTGTAAGCCTCTACCAAAAACTCGGCATTATACCTATCATTAGCCCTGATTTGATAATAGCCGTTTAGTCCGTCGGAAGGTAAAACAAAATCACCGGCTACCGACCCAAATTCATTGGTAGTTAGATGAATTGTTTGAAGTGTTTGTCCGTTGCTATCGATTAAATCTAATTCAATCTTCAGATTGGGTATAACTGCTTGATTTTTGCTATTTAACTGATAACCAAGAGCTTTAAAATATACCGTTTGCCCGGGACGATAAATGGAGCGATCGGTCCACAGGTTGATCATTTCGGCTTGACCATCATTAACAACAGGATTATAGAAATAAGGAGAATAACTTTGAGAAGCAAAATAGACGTCTTTTTCTTTTTTGATACACACAAACTCACTGCCGTAACTTTTTGTTTTTTCTAATTCGGCGTACCCTTTTGAGTTGCTTGTAGCTTTATAAGCTAAACTCAATTCATATCGATTTTCTTTCCATTTAGATTCATAGATTGTTATTTCAGCATTTTTAACCGGTCTCCCACTCATCCTGTCCACCACATAATAAGCAACTTTATCCTCCGCAATCGCCCTTTTTATAAAACTAAAATCAGTTATCGTAAAAAATGCTTGTGCCTTTTTATCTTTATCACGACTACCGGACGGATAAATCACATATTGATAAATCCCGTAGTCAGTAGCGGCGAACTGATGTTGTGTTTTTACCTTATCAAAGTTTTCGTTGCCGGCAATTTTTATCTTTTCCGTAGAAAGTAAAGTTTTATCCCATGGATAATCATTTTGTCGGATATACTTGTTTAATTGTTGTTCCTGAAAAAAGGTGGCAGAAGTGTTTAGCTTGTAAAGTTCTATGGTAACTTCTTCGATATTAACCGTTTCCAAATCAATTTTTATGTTTTCACCGGCTTTCACAGCATCAGCATTCGACACGTTGATGTGTTGCGTTTCAATATCGGAAACAATATTTTTCAGCAGACCAATACGCTGATAATCAGGGTAGGTATCGATGCCATGTTGGGCAATTTTATGCGCAATTTTTCTATTGAGTTCAATTTCAGGATGAGTTAAGTAATAAGATGCTTTCTTCACCCATAACTCCACAATGACCGGTGAATAAATATAAAATTTCTCCAAGCTGTCTAATTGCTGGAGATAAGTATCCTTCATATTCTGCTCCTCTTGGTACGCCACAAAATCGAGTTCAGTCAACAGAGTCAGTACGTCATCTTTTTGTTCTTTTCGAAAATCAATCCATTGTCTGTACAAGGATTGAATAAAATCATGGTCATGAAAAACGAGGGCAGCCTGGATATTTTTCTCAACAATAAAATCGAATAAGGTAGGTGTATAAATCAAAGCAGAATCTTCCACAGAAATTAAAGTTTTTAGGGTCAGGATATCTGTGTTTTTACTGATTGCCTGATTCTCCAAAGATTTGACCAATATATCAGTGATTTTTGTTTGATATTGTTTTTGTGTCCAGGTGTTGATGTCTTGTGGCAAATCCTCTTCAGTGCGGGTACGTTGATCAATAATATAACTATTGTTTTGATAATGGGCAAGATATAAATCCGCCAGCATGCACCACAACAATTGCTTTTCTGCTGATGCATCAATATCATCAATAAAATTCTCGAAATCATTCAAGACAAAAATAAGTTCATCGGGGTTTTTTTCCATCAAAATGCGGTACTCATAAAGTTTAATCTTAATAAGTTCCTGATTGTCTGTGGTTACCCCAAGTCGCTGTTTTAATTCGTCTAATTTTTCAAGTGCCGATTCCGGAAGTTTTTCTTCCAATAATTTATCAATTGTTTGCCAGTCGGTCTCAACTTGCAAATTTACTTGACCACCTGTTTGTAGGGAAATCATCAAAAAGGAGGTCAGGAAAACCAAAGGAATTACATATTTTCTCATAACTACCGGATATTGAAAAAAATGACTGCGGGCGCAACGCCCATGCAAATGTAACATGAAAATTTATATCTTTGTAGGTTTAATATAAAAAGTTATCAGATAACTTCATCTAAAAATGTTTTTAAAAATCTACGAAGTTAATCCGAATCCCGAGCAAATTCGTAAGGTTGTTGAGGTATTGAACAATGGGGGAATTATCATTTTCCCGACTGATACGGTATATGCTTTTGGTTGTGATATTTTCAACACACGTGCTGTTGAGACTATAGTCAGATTAAAGAATAAAGATACACGCAAGCCCAACCTCTCCTTTGTTTGCCACGAAATGAGCCAGATCAGCGAATATGCTAAAATGGATGACTCTGCCTTTAAACTGATGAAAAAAAATCTTCCCGGACCATTTACTTTTTTATTACGTGGAAATAGTCGGCTGCCTAAATTGTTTAAAAACAAAAAAGAAGTTGGCATACGCATACCAGACAACAATATTGCTTTAAGTATTGTTCGAGAATTAGGCAATCCACTGATGGTTAGCTCTGTTTTCCGGGATGAAGATGTACCCGAATATGCGACTGACCCCGAGTTGATTCACGAAAAGCTTGGCAGTCAGGTAGACTTGATAATTGACGGTGGCATGGGAGGTATTGAACCTTCAACAGTGGTTGATTGTACCGAACCAAACGAACATGTGATTGTTCGTCAGGGAGTTAAAGAATTAAGGGAATGACATTATTTAGCTTGCTAAATACGAACATCGCAAGTAACGCGGCAGTTGGACACTTATGAGACACCGCCTCGCCTTAATCCAGTTCCAAATTCAAATTCCTTTTCAACGTTTGTAAAGCAGGATTCTGTTCTGACAAATTTTTCAAAATTTCTTCCGGATTTTTCCGCTTAAACTTATCTGTATTTTCTACAACTTTGGTTTCAAAAGATATGGAGGAGTTTTTCAGTTCTTTTCGTAAATACTTACGAATGTTATTCATTTCTTTTTTAAAATCATTTTCCTGGAAAATATTGCTAAAGGTGAGTAGATAAGCATGTTCACCAATCTTTTTAGGGTTGTTGTTATTTATAAAACTAACAATACTGCTTAACTCCGGTATTTGATGTGCGTAATTCTGCCAGGCCTTGATTAAATCCGCTGAAGAGTATACTTCATTTTGGATAATATTTTCTTCTTCAACTTGTTTAGGAACTTGCGTATCTTTCGGCTGTTGGGAAGACAAAGAAATAGAAATTGATATGGGTTGCTTTTTAGTTTTCTTTTCCGGTTTACTTACAGGCTTTGTTTGGCTTTCTTCTTCAGACATCTTTGCTGGAACGTCTTGCACTTCCGTTGTTGGAGCGACTATTTTTTCTGTTTCTGCTTTTACGTTTTTGTTTACAACTGGCTCGGAAGCCTGCTTTTTCTCAACACGAACAGCTTGTATTTTCGGAGTCTGATCAAGAGTTACTAACTTTTTTTTTTCGTCAGTCAGTTGGCAAATCCTGATCAAAGTCAACTCAACCAACAGGCGTTTGTTACTGCTGATGCGATAGTTGAGGTCACAATCATTATTGATTTTTAAGGCATTAAATAAAAAATCAGCAGAACATTGTTGTGCTTGCTGTTGATACCTTTTGCCGATATCAGCCCCTACTTCCATCAACGCAATAGTTTGAGGATCTTTGCTTACCAATAAATCCCTAAGATGCTTGCTGAGTCCGGAAACGAAATGGTGTGCATCAAATCCCTTATTCAACACCTCATTGAAAATCAACAATGCATTGACGACATCACGATTCAGGAAAGACTCAACCAATCGGAAATAATACTCATAATCAAGGACATTCAAATTGGCAATGACATCCTCATATTTAATTTCATTACCGCAAAAGCTGACCAATTGATCGAAGATGGACAATGCATCCCGCAGTCCGCCATCACTTTTATGAGCAATGATATTAAGTGCGTTTTCGTCGATAGTTACCCCCTCTTCTCCGGCAACATATTTCAAATGGGCCACGGTGTCAGGGACGGTAATCCTGTTGAAATCATAAATTTGACAGCGTGATAAGATGGTCGGTATAATCTTATGCTTTTCAGTTGTAGCCAGGATAAAAATGGCATGAGAAGGAGGTTCTTCCAAAGTTTTAAGAAAAGCATTGTATGCCCCCGCGGAGAGCATATGGACCTCGTCAATGATATATACGCTATATTTACCGATTTGTGGTTGAATCCTGACCTGGTCAATCAAGGAACGAATGTCATCAACTCCGTTGTTTGAAGCAGCATCGAGTTCGTGAATATTGAATGAACGCTGTTCATTGAATGAAACGCAGGACTCGCACTCATTACAGGCTTCAGTTTCCGGAGTAATATTTTGACAATTGATTGTTTTGGCAAAAATACGAGCGCAAGTTGTTTTCCCCACCCCTCTCGGTCCACAAAATAAATAAGCATGCGCAAGCTGTTTATTTTTGATGGCATTTTTAAGGGTAGTGGTCAAAGATCCTTGTCCAACAACAGATTCAAAGGTGGCCGGACGATATTTTCGTGCTGATACAATAAAATTTTCCATGCAAATCAATCTTTAATATGCAAATATAGCTAATTTCAAGAAGTAATTTATCCTGAAATTTTAATTGTTGAAAAGTTTTTATTCAATAAAAATATTTACCTTTGTGTGACTCAGAAAAACATGTGTCACATGCAATCGAAAGAAAAAGGCTTTTTAAAACTATTATTTCGTATATTGGTAAACAAATATACTATTGTCATACTGTTTTTCTTCGTGTATTTGATTTGCTTTGACGATCATAGTTTGGTCAAAAGATACAGATCATCTCAAGAAATAAAGAAATTAGAACAGGAGTACCAGGATTACATAGAAGAAATTGAGCAAAACAAGGCAAAAATTCGTCAATTGACAAGTGACACCACTTATTTGGAAAAATTTGCACGAGAGCAGTATTTTATGAAAAGGGATAATGAAGAAATTTTTATTTTGAAATAATTACGATTCGTGGAAATTTGAGAAGCAGGAAGCAAACAATATAAAAATATCAATGTCTGACTCATCTGTTAAAAGCAAAATCATCCGTAATATATACGTTGTAGCACTTGTGTGCATACTGGTCGGATCTATAGGTCACTTTTTCGAACAAAAACCCTTTAAATATATTTTTTCTTTTGGTGCATTGATAGTTATACTGAATCATTTGTGGATAATGTACCAAACCAAGCACCCGGATTTCAGGCAAAAAAGGCTACTGAGGATCAATCTGTTTTTAAGTTTATTACCGGCTGTAGCAGCATATTCAATGTTTGACGGCACCACTTTATGGATCGTGTTGTTGTTGATTTATGCTTTGGTAACGGTACTACTGAGTTTCAGAAATAAATAAGACTTTCATGTTGAAAAAAGGAATCAAATTGATTGATATGAATTGATATGAGTAGAAAGAATGTTTATAGTCACCCACAACTGAGTTGGTTAGTGATTTTAAGAATTTTGATAGGTTGGTATTTTATGTATGAAGGATTGGCGAAAATTTTTAATCCCAATTGGTCTTCTTATCCTTACCTTTTAGATTCAAAAGGTTTGTTTGCTCCGATTTTTATTTCATTGACGGATTATCCTTTTTTGGTAGATTTGGTTAATTATGTCAATATGTACGGACTCACCATCATAGGATTGTGCATGATCCTGGGATGTTTTGTATCTATAGCTAATATAGGTGCGATCGGATTATTAAGTTTGTACTATTTGTCTCACCCGCCCTTAATAGGAGTGCATTATTTGATGCCACCGGAAGGTTCATGCTTGTGGGTTGACAAAAACCTGGTGATGCTGGGAGCTGTCATGGTACAACACTTTTTCCCCTCATCCCATTACATTGGTATTGATCGATATATTTTTAGAAAAAAACAAAAACAATAATTTAGAAGATTTACTCATATAGCATATTTACGAATGTCAGCGAAGAAATCAAAGCAAAAAAATACTGATGATCAAGCAAGAAAGCCTGAATCGAAGGGAAGACGTGATACCCTTAAAACTTTAGCTACCGTTCCCGTATTAGGAGGTATGGCATATGGGGTGTATAAGAAGATAAAACACGAACATTCCAGCAAAGTAGGTAGCACCCTTTTCAATTTTGATACTGCACCAACTGTCATGGAGCGGCAACCTGATGGTAAAACGATTCGTTTGGGCATTATCGGATTTGGTATCAGAGGATCTTACTTGATGCAGGCTCTGGGATTTGCAACACCACAATACCTGGAAGATTTAAAAACTCAAGCGAAAAACGACCCTCAAAATACACGTTATCAGGACTTTCTTGATCAAGAGGATTTAAATATTGTCGTTAACGGGGTTTGTGATATCTTTGAGGTATATGCCAAAGATGCAGCTATGGCAGGTGCAAATCGTAAAAGAGAGGGTGTAAATGGTAAACTTGATAAATTGCCTGCCATTTATAAGCATTATAAGGAACTGTTAGCTGCTCAGGATATTGATGCAGTAATTATTGCAACACCCGATCACTGGCACGGTACAATGATCATTGATGCGGTAAATGCCGGTAAACATGTTTATGTTGAGAAACCGTTTACATGGACTGTTCCCGAAACATATTTGGTTGCTGATGCTGTTCGAAAAAGTAATATTGTGTTTCAACTGGGACATCAGGGAAGGCAAATAGAAATTAACCACAGGGCTAAGGATATCATTCAAAAAGGATTAATTGGAGATGTGACATTGGTTGAGGTTAGTACTAATCGCAATGATCCCAACGGAGCCTGGGTGTATGACATTCATCCTGAAGCCAATCCTTCAACCGTCGACTGGAAGCAGTTTGAAGGACATCCCCAGCGCATCAAAGAATATATGGATTATATGACCTCATCGGGAGCAGCCAAATACATAGGTCCCGACAGTCGTGATAAATTCAGTTTGGAAAGATTTTTCAGGTGGCGTTGTTGGTGGGATTACAGTACCGGTTTAAGTGGCGATCTGCTGACACATGAATATGATGCCATGAATCATATTTTAGATTTGGGTATTCCGGCTTCAGCAACATCTTCCGGGGGAGTTTATTTTTTCAAGGATGGACGTACTGTGCCGGATGTATTACAAACCACTTTCGAATTTCCCGATCGTAACATGAGTTTTTTATATTCTGCCACTTTGGCAAGTGAGTTTAATCGTCCGCGTAAGATCATGGGAACAGATGCTACCATTGAATTGGGAAGTTCATTAAACGTGACGATTGACGGAGCTTCCAAAAGATATAAAGATAAGATTGAGCAAGGAATCATCAAGCCCGGAGAACCATTTTATCGGTATGCATCCGGAAGGAGTATAGACGCCTTATCGTCAGCAACCGAAATGTATTTTGCAGAAAGAGGATTGCTTTTTTCATATGTCGAGGGTAAAAGGTACAATACCACCTTTTTACATCTGAGAGAATGGTTGGAATGCATTCGTCAGAACAAACAACCATCCTGTGGTATCGGGGAAGCCTTTGCGGAAGCCATCACTGCTCATATGGGAACCAGAGCGTACCTCGAGGGAAGAACGATGTATTGGGACAAGGACAAGCAAATCATCACAAGAGAATAGTTATATATTAAATAATTTTTATCAACCCTTTAAAATATTTGTCTTATGCCATCAGAAATGTCAAGAAGAAAGTTTTTAAAAACAGGTTCGATTGCTGCTGTGGGTTTGACGGTAGTACCATCTGCTGTTTTTGGAAAGAAATTTAACAAAGTTGCACCCAGCGATAAACTCAACATTGCCGGAGTCGGTGTTGGAGGTCGGGGTTTCGGTGTATTGAAGGGATTAGAAAGTCAAAATATCGTAGGATTGTGTGATGTGGACTGGAAGTACAGTGCACGGGTATTTGACTATTTCCCAAAAGCGAAAAAGTATTATGACTATCGCAAAATGTATGAAGAGTTAGGTAAAAGTATTGATGCAGTGGTAGTTGCTACGGCTGACCACACACACGCCATTGTTGCTGCAGATGCCATGACGATGGGAAAACATGTATATGTTGAAAAGCCGCTCACACATACTGTTTATGAATCAAGACTCCTCACCAAATTGGCTGAGAAGTACCAGTTAGCTACTCAAATGGGAAATCAGGGAGCTTCCGGTGAGGGTGTTCGTCAAACTTGCGAATGGATCTGGAATGGTGAAATTGGTGAAGTAACCAAAGTAGAAGCATTTACAGACAGACCGATTTGGCCGCAAGGCCTGGAACGTCCCGAGCAAGTAGATCCAATTCCCGATACGCTGGATTGGGATTTGTTTATTGGTCCGGCACCCATGCGTCCCTTTAACCATATTTACACACCATGGAACTTTAGAGGATGGTGGGATTTTGGTACCGGTGCTTTGGGAGATATGGCCTGCCATATTTTACATCCTGTTTTCAAAGGATTGAATTTGGGTTATCCGATAAAGGTTCAGGGAAGCTCTACTTCATTGTTGACCGAATGTGCTCCCAATGCGCAAATGGTAAAATATGTTTTCCCCGCCCGCGATAATATGCCTAAGGTTGCTATGCCGGAAGTGGAAGTGTTCTGGTATGATGGTGGCTTGAAACCTAATCGTCCGGAAGGTGTCCCCGCCGGGAAAAATTTAAATGATGATGGTGGTGGTGTTATCTTCCACGGAACCAAAGATACGTTGATTTGCGGATGTTACGGGAAAAGTCCTTGGTTAGTTTCAGGGCGAACCCCGGATGCTCCAAAGAAAATGAGAGTAGTAACCGAATCTCATCAAATGGATTGGGTACGTGCTTGCAAGGAGGCACCCGACAATCGTATTGAAACAGCGTCCCCATTCAGTGAAGCCGGTCCCTTCAACGAAATGGTAGTGATGGGTGTGCTGGCAGTAAGACTGCAAGGTTTAAATCAGGAATTACATTGGGATGGCGAAAATATGCGCTTTACCAACATTCCGGAAAATGCTACTATCCGCACGATGATCAAAGATGGGTTCAGTATCGAAGACGGACATCCCACCTTTAATAAAACATTCACAGATCCTGTTAACGCCATTGCTTTCGCCAATGATTTGATCAAGCATGAATATCGTACAGGATGGAAATTACCCGCTATGCCGTAATTTCATTGTACATAAATTTTTAAATTAATAAAACAGGAGCCATGGAAGCTTCGGTAAGGCTTTATCAAAGCTTTCGTATGGTCCAAAAAACATAGAGATATGAAAAAAACAATTTATTTTTTAACTGTAATTTTAGTTAGTATGAGCTTAGTAGCTTGTGGAAATGTAAAAAAACAAAGCGACACATCCTCTAATGAAGAAGGATGGGTGACTTTATTTGATGGTTCGAGTTTCGACGGTTGGCGTGGATACTGTCGTGCTGACATGCCGACGGCATGGACAATTGAAGATGGTGCTATTAAAATTAATGGATCCGGACAAGGAGAAGCAGGAGCAAAAGATGGCGGTGACATTATTTTTGATCAGAAATTTAAGAATTTTGAGCTCACATTTGAATGGAAAGTTTCCAAAGGCGGGAATAGCGGAGTTTTCTATTTAGCGCAAGAAATAGAGGGCGATCCCATCTGGAAATCATCTCCTGAGTATCAGATCTTAGACAATGAAAATCATCCGGACGGGCGTTTGGGTAAAGATGGAAATCGTAAATCAGCTTCTTTGTATGATCTAATTCCTGCCGTACCACAAAACTCCAAACCATACGGTGAATGGAACACCGGTGGCATATTGGTATATAAAGGAACAGTTGTTCATTCTCAAAATGGAGAAAATGTATTGGAATACCACTTATGGACGGATGACTGGAAAAACATGGTGGACAACAGTAAGTTTAAAGGCTGGGAAAACTTTATCAACGCCGGTGGTGAAAACGGAGAGGGTTACATTGGTTTGCAGGATCATGGCGATGATGTTTGGTACAGGAATATCAAAATTAAAATTCTTGATTAATCAATGTCTCATAAGAATGGCGGTGTCTCATAAGTGCCCAACTGCTGCGTTACTTTTGAGACAGCCCCATTCTTTATACAAAAAATGAAATTCAAATTATCAATCTATGAAAATAAGGAGTTACATACTGGTTTTGACATTACTGATGTTCGTTCCTTTCCTTGCATCGACAAAAGGTCAAAAAAAAGAAATTTACATACAACTTTACTCAGTTCGGGATGATATCAGTAAAGATTTTAAGGGTACAGTGTCAGCAGTGGGTAAAATGGGTTATACCGGAATTGAAGCTGCAGGGTACTCAGATGGTAAATTTTATGGTTTGAGTCCGGAGGAATTCAAAAAAGAAATTGAAGCCAATGGTCTGACCGTTTTATCATCTCATGCGAATAAATCGCTGGCAAACGATATTGCCAAAACGGATTGGAATGAAGTGTGGGCCTGGTGGGATACCGCAATTAAGGCACACAAGAAAGCCGGTATGAAATACATTGTCGTACCTTCTATGCCTAAGACAAAAACACTTGCAGATTTAAAAACATATTGTGATTATTATAATCAAATCGGAGAAAGATGTAATCAAGCAGGATTAAGTTTTGGATATCATAATCATGATTTTGAGTTTTCTAAAGTTGAAGATGAAATAATGTACGACTTTATGCTAAAAAATACCGATCCATCTAAAGTATTTTTTCAGATGGATGTGTATTGGGTTGTTCGTGGAGGAAAAAGCCCTGTGGATTATTTTAAAAATTATCCCGGACGCTTTGAAACACTGCATATCAAAGACGATAAGGAGTTAGGACAGAGTGGCATGGTAGGTTTTGATGCCATTTTCAGTCATACTGATGTTGCCGGAGTGAAATATCTGATTGTAGAGGTAGAAAAGTATAATTTCACACCCCTTGAAAGCATAAAAAGAAGTTTGAATTACTTACAAAATTTACCCTTTGTAAAGAACTCATATTCAAAATAATAACGATCAATTGATTGATGATTACGTATCATTTTTGTCGGGATGACAGGATTTGAACCTGCGACCACACGCCCCCCAGACGTGTGCGCTACCGGACTGCGCTACATCCCGTTTTTTGAGACTGCAAATTTAGTTTTTTTATTCCGAATAAACAAAGGTCAAAGATAATTGTTGCTTTTGGTATTGATGCCGGGTATTGGCTGCTGAATGTTAAGAATCATTCCTTGTCTTTTGTCTTTTGTCTTTTGTCTTTATTCTTTTGTCTTAATCACTGATGTACAATACGCAACAAGTCATTCACCGTTTTTACCGGATTAAAGGTAGTAATTGGTACTTCCACGAAGATGGTATTCCAATCCGACATGGCACCATTCCATAATCCGGGTAACTCTAAGGCTTTCAGAGTTTTTCCACTTTTAGATTTCAAAGAGATAAAGCCGGTATCCTGATCAACATATTGGGTTAAATTAAATTTCTCTCCTTTATAATTTCTCACACCACAAACCAAATCAACCGGATTAAAATGAGTGGATTGCGCCATTTTACTTCTTTCTTTCGGATTGCTTGTGTCGATTTGTGAACTTTCAAGTATCTGGGCTGAAACAGTTCCGTCCTCGTTTTCAGTAAAAAATGGTCCACCACCCGGCTCTCCTGTATTGAGCACCATGCCGCAAACCCTGATGGGACGATTTAATTTACGCTTCAAATAGTCCTGCAAAACTCTACCCGATAAGCTGGAAATATTCGGATGCAAGTTATTTAAAGTCTCTTCGCAAAAAGTCGATATTTCTTGCAATTGATGCTCAGAAAGTTGTCCTTTATCCATCATCCGGAGGTATTCAAAAGTCTGTTCCTGAATTTTCACCAACAGTCCGGCTATCATTTTCTTATAAATAATGGTCGGATTCTTCAAGGCATCCGGAACCACATTGTCGATATTCTTAATAAATATCACATCCGCTTCCAAATCATTCAAGTTTTCTATCAAAGCACCATGACCTCCCGGTCGAAACAGCAATTTTCCTCCTTCTCTGAATGGTTGATTATTTTCATCCGCAGCAATGGTGTCGGTAGATGGCTTTTGTTCGGAGAAACTTATCAGATAATCAGCATGGAAGGCAGCAGAAAAATCATCAACAACATCTTTGAAATGTTTTTCAAACAAGGACTGATGATCGCCCGACACCGTAAAATGTATATGAACCACACCCTGTTTATTGCGCGCATAAAAAGCACCTTCAGCCAAGTGCTCCATAAAAGGAGTGCGATTCTCTTGTTCGTACTGGTGAAACAACAACAGACCTTTAGGCAATGAACCATAATTCAAGCCTTTAGCATTCAGCAAATTATCCACGACAGACTTGTATTTTCCAGCTTTAATCAGGCTTGAGATATCGGCTCCTTCATTAATTTCGCATATACTGTCTAACGAATTATAAAATGCAAATTTGTCGATTTGCTCAAAAAACTCAATCACTGATTCTTTCTGAGGAAGCTCGGAATCTCCATCTAAAAATTCGTACAAATCCTTAAACATACGACTTGCCGCTCCCGAAGCGGGTACAAATTTTACAATGGTATGTTTTTTTTCAAGGTAGAGATCCCAGATCTGAAGACATTCCGAAATATCTTCGTGAGATAAATGTAAGATGCCCTTATCAACGGAAGCCGAACTGACAACAGACAAGAACGGAAATCCTTTTGAAAATGCATTCAGTTGTTTTTTCAACTTCAATTCAGAAATGCCCTTTTCTTTTAGCTGAAGTAAATCAGCCTGACTTAGTGTTAAATTTTGCATATTATAAGATTTATCATGTTAATTACCTAACTGTTTGTTTAACAAACTCATTTCGGCTAGTCTTTTCCTTAAAGATTCATTCTGCTCCACAACAAATAAGATCGACCGATAATCAAATAACAATATATCCATATAGACCTCCATAGCCTGGTTTGAATAATCGTAAGCTTGCTGTATATCACCTTTGATTTCATGAAGTACCGACAGGTTGTGGGCAGTTTTAATCTTTTTCGATTTTTTAGAAGTCTTTTCTAACAAATCTGCCCATATATTGATGGCAGCATCCCAATTTTTAACATATAAAGAATCAAAGCCTTGCTTGAGTTTTTTATCATGAAATTTAAAGAAATAGCGATCGGACTGTTCCCAATAGGGAATAAATTTACTAACTGACCTCCTGCCGCTAATCAAAGCGCCATCTATCAAGGCATCCCTTCTGTCAGGCAAACCGTTGACAGCTCGTTCTCTGTAGTACGATTCAGATTCCCAATATACAGTGTCTTTTGCAGCAAAAGAATATATCTGATTTTTAGCAGGAAAATGCACACTCCAACTGTAGTCATAAATAGCCTCCAAATAAGCAATATAGGTGGCTTCATCCATATCGTACAATTCACCTAGCTTATCATTAACGATGATGCGATTCAAAGAGATGATGCCTTCAGTTGCCTCCTTTCGACACAAATTAACGAGATAGTCTCTGTCGGGATAGGTCACTTCCGAAAAATTACTGTCTTTTTTTATGGATTCATGCATCAAATGAATGGAACTGAAAAATTCTTTCTCAGCCATTGCTTCAGAAAGAGAAGCCAGGGAGAACAACGCCAGACTGTCGGTTTCAATCGAAACAGCTTCATTATCTTCATCAAATAATTCAGAGGTATGCCCGTAAGTATGAGGCTGAGGAAGCGAATTGTTGACAATCAACAAATGATTGACATCTTCCGGGAAATTTACCTTTGCAGGACGCAGCACATCAATGCTTGTAAACAACACCCCCGAACATGCAGTCAGAAAGATGCCCAGTGAAAAAATTACGATACTTCGTAAAAAGTTTAGTATGTGGTCCATTTGCAAAGTAATCAAAAAAAAGAAATACCGATAGTGCAAAAATAACAAAACAATTTCATCTATACCGCATGTTCGACAAATACTTAAACATAAAATCAAAGAGTTACAACTGCATTTTAATTCTCCAATGTTGAGGGTACATATTATTGCTCCTGTTGCCAAGATATTTAACCCAACCTAATATTTGTTGTTTGTACCTTATCAACACATAAGAGCGTTGTGAGGTGTATGGCAGCAGGATATTATCTCTTTTCAAATATGAAATGGCAGTATCGTAATCTACCTCAAAAGACGAAAATTGCTGAGAATTGATAATTTTGGATAATGCAAATTGATGAGCAGGAATATGGTCTTTACCCTTTATATCAGCAAGTAAGACGCCGTTTAAAAGACAATTAAGACGATGCCGGAACCCCAAATAAACATCCGGGTGAAATTTAGGAATAGCTTGAATTTTATTTTGCAGCTCGATAATTTCAAACTTCTCAGAATTAAGTATTTGACTACTATACAGTTTAGAACGGTCAATTATTTTGCTGTCTTTCAACATCTTGTTTGAACGTAAATTTGCTACATGTTTGTCTGAACTGTTTTTTCTCAGCACAGCCATAAACAAGCCTTCTCCTTGTACTTTATGCGGATAAAACCGATAACCTAAATCAGACTCGACAATACCATCAAAATCACTGATATCAACTTTTAGACGTTCTGCCCCTAACTCACTACAGGTCCATGCAATTTGTTCTTCGTTCTCTTCTCTATTATAAGTACAGGTACTGTAAATCAACAAACCATTGTCTTTCAGACTGCTCCACACATCCCTTAAGATAGATTTTTGACGAATTACGCAATTTTGTACATTTTGCACGCTCCACTCCTCGATAGCCCCTGCATCTTTTCTGAACATACCTTCACCCGAACAGGGAGCATCTACCAAGACAGCATCAAAAAATTGAGGAAATTGCTGAAAATCTTTTGGGGCATTGTTCGTAACCACCACATTGGAACTACCCCACTTCGTAATGTTTTCAGCCAATATCTGAGCCCTGAAGCGAATAATTTCATTGCTGACCAACATAGCATGGTCGGGTAAAGACTCTAACAACAAAGTTGATTTACCACCCGGCGCAGCACATACATCCAACACATTTTTTGCCCGTGATAAAAAAGCTTTTGCAACATGCTTCAAAAACATGGAACTAGCTTCCTGCACATAGTACACACCTGCATGCAGCAATGGATCAGCCGTAAAAAGCGGTCGTTCCTCCAGATAATATCCGGTATCACACCAGGGTACCCGACACGCAGAGGGTTTGTAATTTTCAAGTTTGTTATTGACACGCACACTCACCGGAGACGGCAATTGCAGAGCTTGTTCAAAATCAGCATAATCAGCTCCAAGCATCGCTTTCATACGTTCAACAAACAATTCGGGAAGTTGCATTTCAGGACCAACAGTGATTAAAATACTACAATGCAAAGGGAAGCATGGAACCAATAAAAAAGCAGTGACAACATTTTCACTGCTTTTTAAAAACCTTTTCTTCCACTTTTGAATACTAAATTTAAGAGTCTTGTTCTTCTAACATTCTCAGCGCTATATTCAAAATTTTGGTGTCATCCAACAACACTAACCCACCATCGGGTCCCGGTTCAATGTGCATACCTACACTCATTCCATCATCATAATTGTTACCACCAAAATAATTTTTTACCGATTCTTTTTCCAGGCCAAGTTCTGCAGCGATCTTGGCCATACTCCCGCTTGGGAGCGAATCCTTTATTTTGCGCAGTTCGTTAAATGTTATTGTTTTGGTCATCTTAAGAGATATTAGAATGATTAGTAATATTTTTATCGAAAAACTGGTATAAACGTAATGCTTTATTTTTGTCTGGGCAAATATTTTAATAATTATTTAAAACTTGCTTTTTTAACTTCGTAGAAGTTTCCCGTGCACAAGACTCAGCATTGATGTAGGCAAGTCAACAAATCATTGACTATATCGAATACCGTGAAAACTTCTCCATCACCTTGTTATAATAGGTCTTGGAGACGGGAATATCAGGTGTATCAGGTGCTTCCAATTCCATAAAAATACCATTTTTGGTTTTCTTGAATACCCTGACTTTATCGAGATTGATGATATAGGAACGATGACAGCGAACCAAGGATGTGTCTTTGGTTAAGTTATCTTCTATCCACTTTAAAGAATTCCTGATCAGGAAGGTATTTAGTTTATCTTTATTGATGTAGTGGATGGTAGCATAATTTTCTGCTGATTCTATCAGCACAAGATTTTCAAGCATGATGGAGATTTTCAACTCTCCTTTTTCATCCTGAAATCCAATTAAACTTTTTTTGTGTGTAGGAACGGCACCATCATCGTCTTGCTGAGCTTGCAACAAGCGGTTTTTTTCTTTCCACGAGAAAAACAAAATGGAAATGGAATAAGGCAACAGCAGCACCAAACTGGTATTGACGAAAGATTTCTGAAACAACTGCATAAAATCTCTTTCTTTCCCACCGGAAGGTAGATAGCGGGAAAACAGCGAAAAGAAAAGCGACATGGCCAATATTTCACTCAATATCAAAATGGCGTATTGTAAATAATTTAATTCGTGCCGGCGAATGTATAGTCCCATAAAAAGGCGACTGACTACAACCACCAACATACCGGTCAGAATAATCAGGCTGGAAAAGAAAAAGTATTTAAAATCGGAAATATTGGGATACCAGTTGCGCGACCCGAATGGCTGGAACAGATTGATGAACAACAAAGCAAAAATCGCCGTGAATAAAATCATACGTACGATATTTTTCTTCTCAAGCAAATAAAAAGGAACTTTTTTGTCCATCTAAATTTATTATTTGTGCAAGCACAAAGGTAATTTTTTGTCTTTAAGATTCCAACTGATTGCTCCGATTAAATGTTTTTCCACCCCTATGTTTCTATCCGTACATTCTAAATCAAGAGAGTCCACCATTACACATTCGCCGTATTCCCTTCCTTGAAAAAGTGGATACAGCGAACACATCCATCATTTATCTATGAGCTTATTCCGGAGTGAGTTAGAGAAAAAGAGCTTTCACAGAATTCACCAAATAAGATGCAATTACTTCAATTTCAACAGTTCGGCAATTTTCCCCTTAAACTCGGTATTCTCCATAATCCCTGTGAATTCTTCCGCACCGGGACCAAAAGCAAAAACAGGAACAGGAATTCCTGTATGTCCGCCGGTGGAGAACACTGCTTCCGAATGTCTTTTTTCTATATTACCTGAAGGTAAAGTCAAGCCTCCGGTCTCGTGATCAGCAGTGATGATAACAAGGGTCCTGCGATTCTTTTTGGCAAAATCAAGTACTTTACCTATAGTAACGTCAAAATCAAGCGTTTCCCGAACGATCATATTATTATCATTATCATGACCGCCCCAATCAATTTGAGAAGCTTCAACCATCATAAAAAATCCTTTTTTATTCTTTTTGAGTAAGTCTATGGCCTTTTGAGTTGCTTCCGGCAAATAACGTCCCCTATTGGGCATGGCTTCAGGATGATTGTCAAACAACAACCCTGCAACTTTCCCTTCTTTGATTAACATCAAATCATCCAAAGTATAGGCAATTTGATAGTCCTTGGCTTTTAATTCATTGACCAAGCTTCTGCCGTCACTTCTTTTATCAAAATACTTTTTTCCTCCTCCTATGAACACGTCTATGTCAGTTTTAAGATAATCGACAGCTATCTCATCATTCCACTCTCTATTAACTTGATGGGCAATAAATGCAGCAGGGGTAGCGTGTGTCAATGCACAGGTAACTACCATCCCTGTTGCCAGGCCATTTCTGCTGGCTTGTTCCAAAATAGTCTCTACAACCACTGAATCAGGACCCATGCCTATCATACCATTCCTTGTTTTTACACCGGTGGACATTGCCGTTCCTGCGGCAGCTGAATCGGTCGTGTAATTGTCAGCAGAATAAGTTTTTGATAAACCTACATATTGACAACGCTCCAACTCCAAAGAATTGCCGTTGGCTACCATGGCGGAATAAACCTGAGCCAGTCCCATTCCGTCTCCTATAAGAAAAATAACATTTTTCGGCCTTTTAGCCGCCGACATTGATCCAACAAAGATCAATGCTACCAATAACATTACTGATGATTTTTTTAACATAACGCTTGAACGCTTTTTGCTGCAAACACAATACTGAATCTACAGCTTGTTAATAATGACTGTTGTAGACTTTCAATTAATTCAAAAGTCACCGGCTACAAAGGTAAAATAATCTTCTGTTCGTTTTGTTAATTTTCTGTTAAAAAAAAGTTTAGGACATTACTTTACAACTCTATCAACTTCATATACACTGACAAACATACTCTTAGTCGTGTCACTATTTTATTAAATGAAAGTATCCTAGTTATTTTAAGATAAAAGTACTAATTTTGTATGATTTTAATGGAGCTGAAAATGACCGACACTAAATATAATTACCTTACAAAAATAAATTCTCCTGACGACCTAAAAGCAATCCCTTTAGAAGAATTGCCTTTGGTGTGCGAGGAGCTGAGACAATTTATTATTGAAGAAGTTTCCAAGAATCCGGGACATTTAGGTTCCAATTTAGGTGCTGTAGAATTGACAGTTGCATTGCATTACGTATTTAACACTCCTTACGATCGCTTGGTATGGGATGTAGGGCATCAGGCATACGGACATAAAATTCTTACCGGGAGACGGGATGTTTTTCACACCAACAGAAAGTTAGGCGGTATCAGTGGGTTCCCGAATATCTTCGAAAGTGAATACGACGCATTTGGTACCGGACATGCATCAACATCTATTTCATCAGCCTTGGGATTGTCGATTGCATCTTTATTGAAAAATGAATCTGACAGGAAAGTAGTTGCTGTAATCGGTGATGGTTCCATGACCGGTGGCTTGGCGTTTGAGGGTTTGAACAACGCATCCATGGACATGAATGATTTGATGATTGTGTTGAATGATAACCACACAGCCATTGATCCTCTTCGCGGCGGTATATCTCAATTTTTATTGAGTATGACCACATGGCCAATGTATAACAAACTCAGGTATTTTATTTATCGTGTTATCAGAAAATTGGGTCTTATCAGTGAGGATGGCAAAAGACGTTTATTATCTATAGGAAATAGTTTGAAAGCGATATTAAGCCGTCAACGTGGGAATATTTTCGAGGGTTTGCACATTCGTTATTTCGGTCCGGTTGACGGGCATGATGTGATCAATTTGGTGAGAATATTCAGTGATATCAAAGAGTTCAAAGGACCTAAGGTACTGCATTGCATCACTAAAAAAGGAAAAGGCTATGAACCGGCTGAAAATAATGTGGTTGAATGGCATGCCCCCGGTTGTTTTGACGCTTCCACAGGAGAAAAGAAAAACGACAGTGCCATTCCAACACCACCTTTGTTTCAAGATGTGTTTGGTGAAACGCTCTTGGAATTAGCCAAACAAAATGACAGGATTATCGGAGTCACACCGGCTATGCCTTCGGGATGCTCTATGACCATTATGCAGCGCGAACTACCCAAACGTGTATATGATGTGGGGATTGCCGAAGCTCATTCGGTAACTTTTTCAGCAGGTTTGGCAAAAGAGGGTATGATCCCTTTTTGCAATGTCTATTCGACCTTTATGCAAAGAGCCTATGACAACGTGATACACGATGTAGCTATACAGAAACTTCCCGTGATCATGTGTCTCGACCGTGCCGGAATAGTGGGAGCAGATGGAGCGACTCATCAGGGCATTTTCGACTTGGCTTACATGCGTTGTATACCTAATTTGACCATTGCTGCTCCACGCAATGAACATGAATTGAGAAATTTAATGTTTACTGCCCAACTGAAAAACGACAGACCATTCGTTATCCGTTATCCAAGAGGCAAGGGCTCATTGATTGACTGGAGAAATGAGATGACTGAAGTTGAAATAGGAAAGGGTGTCTGTCTGAAAGAAGGTAAAGATGTAGCTATTCTCACCATTGGCACCATGGCAACAGCAGTTGAAGAAGCCATGCAAATCGTAAAAAATGATTCTGATTTATCTTTTGCACACTATGACATGCGGTTTTTAAAACCTCTTGATGAATCTTTATTGCATGAAATCGGAAAGAAGTTCAAAAAAATCATCACGGTGGAAGATGGTGTAATCCAGGGCGGCTTTGGATCGGCAGTGCTTGAATTTATGATGGATCATCATTATCCCGTGCAGGTAAAAAGATTGGGCATACCGGATCAGTTTATAGAACACGGAAGCCCGGAAGAATTATATGCCATGCTGGGATTGGATGTTGAGGGAATATCCAACAGCATGAAAAATCTGTAAAAAACAATTTTCCCAGTTGTCTGTTCATGCAATTTGATTTACTTTTGCACACTAAAATCATAAAGGGTGAAACCGACACGATTAAAATAATCATTAAACACACAAAGTAATGATTATTTTAATCGTCAAAGGTTCCATGTGACCTTAGTGTAAAAAATAAAAAATAAACACATGAAAATCATTATTGTTGGCGCAGGAGAAGTTGGAACTCATTTAGCCAAACTGTTGGCCAAAGAGCATATCAACATTACCCTGATGGATGAAAATCCTGATAGGTTGGAAGATTTGGAGGCAAATTACGATATGCTGACAAAGGTAGGTTTACCTACTTCCATTCAGGATTTAAAAGATGTGGGTGTAAAAGATGCAGATTTATTTATTGCTGTAACACCCTCAGAGAGTGTCAACATGACTTCCTGTATGATTGCCACAAACTTAGGTGTTAAAAAGACTTTAGCTCGCATTGACAATCATGAATATTTGATCCCTAAAAACAAAGATTTTTTTGAAAAATTAGGGGTTGATTATCTGATTTACCCTGAAATGCTGGCATCGCAAGAAATTGCTTCTTCTCTTGAAACGACCTGGATGAGGCAAAATCTCAGTTTTTGTAAGGGTGAACTTATTTTGATCGGTCTTAAAGTCAGGGACAATGCCCTTATTCTTGATAAAAAATTCAAAAGTGGTTTCTTTGATCATAAAAGATTCAGGATAGTAGCCATTAAACGGGGAAATACAACCATCATACCCGGTGGATCGGATGAAATCAAAGCCAATGACATTGTATATTTCATAACACGCCAGGAAGATATTTCCTTTTTAAGAGAACAAGCCGGGAAAGTCGATTATAAAATCAACAGTGCAATGATCATGGGAGGAAGCCATATTGCACAAAAAACCGCGCAAATTTTGCCTTCCAGCATCAAGGTCAAAATATTTGAGAAAGACAGAGAGAAAAGTTTTTTTGATTGCAGAAAAATGCCCTCATGCGATGGTTATCAATGGAGATGCAACGGACCTGGACTTACTGAAAGAAGAGGGCATTCAAAATACAGATGCCTTCATTGCCGTGACCTCAAATTCAGAGGCTAATATTTTAGCCTGCCTCGCAGCTAAACGATTTGGAGTTAAAAAAACTGTGGCTGAAGTGGAAAACATCGATTACATCATGTTGGCACAAAGCATGGACATTGGAACGGTAATCAATAAAAAAGTCATTACGGCCGGATACATTTATCAGTTGACTTTAGATGCAGACGTATTGGATGTGCACACATTAGCTTCCGTTGATGCTGAAGTAGTGGAATTTATTGCCAAAAAAGGTTCAAAGATCACCAAATCAAAAATCAAGAATCTAAGACTTCCTGAAAATGTGAACATTGGAGGATACATACGCAATGGAGAAGGATTTATAGTTGCGGGAGAAACCATCATTCAGCCTGATGATCATGTCATATGTTTTTGCGTCTCATCTGCCATTCGTCAAATTGAAAATCTGTTTAACTGATGTTTCATAATTTAAACCACAAGCTAATCCTCAGAATAACAGGTAGTTTATTATTATTCGAAGGTTTATTTCTTCTCCTGTCGTCTATTGTAGCACTTATTTACAAAGAAGATGTGCTTTATCATTTTCTGATTGCAACTGCCATATCCGGATCTTTAGGTGTTTTATTTTACCTTGTCGGGAGAAATGCCAGCCAGGAAATTGGAAAACGAGAAGGTTCCATAGTGGTTACCTCTATCTGGCTAATTTTTACCTTTGTTGGACTATTACCACATTGGTTAAGCGGATACATTCCATCCTTCACCGATGCTTTCTTTGAAACCATGTCGGGATTCACTACTACCGGAGCTTCAATTTTAGTTGATGTTGAGTCGTTGCCGTACAGCTTGTTGTTTTGGAGAAGTTTAACACATTGGATTGGAGGCTTGGGAATCATTGTTATATCCATTGCGCTGCTGCCTATTTTTGGTTTTTCTGCCGCACAGTTGTTTTTAGCAGAAGCGACCGGTCCCACACAAGATAAAATACATCCGCGCATGACTGAGGTTGCCAAACGTTTATTAGGCATTTATCTGGTTTTGACACTTACAGAGATACTGCTGCTCGTAACAGCCGGCATGAGCTGGTTTGACGCTATCAATCATTCTTTCAGCACCATAGCTACAGGAGGATTTTCTACAAAACAGGCCAGCATTGCTTATTGGTCATCCCCTGCAATACAATACATCATCATTCTGTTTATGTTTTTCGGCGGGGTGAATTTCCCGTTATACTACTTTTTAATCAGAGGAAAATTCAATAGGATCAAGGAAAATGAAGAATTGCGCTTTTTCATTTTTATAATCCTTGCATTTACTTTTTTAGTTGGAATCGCTACATTTGATTTTACACATCTGTCGAGCGGAGCAAACTATGAGAGCACTTTTAGAAATAGCTTGTTTACGGTGGTGTCGGTCATTACAACCACAGGGTTCAGCACGGTAGATTATATGAACTTTGCTCCCTTTGTTTGGCTATTGCTGATGATATTGATGGTAACCGGTTCTTCTGCGGGCTCTACTGCCGGAGGAGTTAAATTGATCCGGATACAGATTGCCATGAAATTCATTTACTTCAGAATCAAAAAAATCGTTCATCCTAACGCCGTTTTCCCTATTAAATATAACAATCAAATCATGAAGAACGACATCATTACACGCGTTCTGGCATTTATTCTTTTGTACGTTTTTTTGATTGTCATCGGTTCGGTTATTTTAGCAGCATCAGGCATGGGCTTTCTCGAATCTATTGGATGCGTAATTAGCTGCATGGGAAATGTCGGAGTGTCATTTGGGGAATTTGGACCGTCAATCGGTTTTTCAGGGCTTTCTGTTTTCGCAAAATGGTTTCTTTCGGCTATGATGCTGATAGGGCGATTGGAGCTGTTCACCGTCTTCGTGTTGTTTACACCGATTTTTTGGAGGAAATAGTATTTTCTTCGTACATTCTTCATTTGTGGGCTCACCAGTCAAGGTCGGTCGCGCGTCATCAAGCATTTCTAAAACACCGCCAACACAAAACAAGGAATCTCCGACTTTTTCACTTTAAAAGCCGGAGATTCTTATATGGTTCCACTTAAACAGTTAAGCTTCAATCCTGATATTTCATCACGAATACCTTAAATGATTCGGCATCCATGGAAACCTGCAACACATTATCAGACACTGAAGCGGTACCCGTTGAAGGCACAATAGCTGTGGGATTTTCAATGGTATTGTCCACATCAGCCTCACCCTTCAGGGTAATAAGCTCAACATCCTGACTGATCTTCATTTTACGGGGGATCCGGGTCAAATTGATTTTAATGTCTTTAGCCTCTTTAGCCGCATTGGCAATCTTGACGATAATTTCCTTTTTGTCGGTATCTATCACAGAGGAAGCGTACAAACCTTCTTCACCGGCAATTGATTGTTTGTTCCAGGTCAATGGTAACACATTCGTACCAGCATAATGGGCATATAATTTTTGCACATAATAATTGGGCGTACGAACCACATTGAAATTATCAAACCAAATCAAATCCGGTCTCCACTGCCAGGCATCCACATGGGCTAACAAGGGTGCATAGGTAGCCATATAAACCACATCTGCATTACGCTCCAAGCCGGTCATGAAAGCAGCTTCACATAAAGCCGACTGAAAATTATTTTTTCTGTTTCCGGGATGACAAGCATATTCTCCGGCAAAGACTTTCGGTCCTTTTCTGTCGTAATTGTCATACCTCCTGGCCTGACTTAAAAACCACTCGGGGGAACGATAATAATGCTCATCCACCAAATCTACTTTCAAGCGAGCCATCTCGGGCCATAAATAATCAAATTCCTTCCCGTCAGAATGAGGTCCGGAGCTACCGATAATTTGAATTTCAGGATATTGCTTGCGAATTGCTTTGACAAACACTTCCAGACGGGCCGGATATTCCGGTCCCCATTGCTCGTTACCAATACCGATATATTTCAGATTGAAAGGTTCCGGATGTCCCATCTCAGCACGGATCTTACCCCATTTGGTGTCAGCTGACCCATTGGCAAATTCAATCAGATCCAACGCGTCTTGCACATACTCATCCAACTGATCTACAGGAACATGACAAGATTCATCAGAGTTTTGATACTGACAGGATAAACCTACATTCACGACGGGTAAAGGTTCTGCCCCTATATCTTCAGAAAGCAAGAACAACTCATAAAATCCCATCCCGTAAGTCTGAAAATAATCCGGGAAGAAACGATGCGTAAAGGTATAGTGCCAGCGGTTTTCGTTCAAGGGACGATTTTCGACCTGACCGATGGATTTCTTCCAGTTATACCTGGTTTCCAAATCGGTACCTTCAACTATACACCCACCCGGAAAACGAAAGATCATGGGTTTCAGTTCAGCCAAAGCTTCCACCAAATCTTTACGCAAGCCGTTCTCACGACCTTTCCACGTATCCGTCGGGAATAATGAAACATGTTCCAAATCAACAGGACCCTCCGAAGCTAAAAACACACGCAAAGATGCATGGATTTCTGTTCTTCTTGGAGTCAGGATAACTTCATACTTCTTCCACTCCCTGGAATCAATTTCTATTTCCTTACGCTCAAAGGGATTATTACGAAAATCTATCAGTTCAATTCTGATTTTCTGTCTTGCATTTTCAACACCACGTGCCCAGACAGAGAAACGATAAGTCTTTCCTCTTTCAATGCCAATCCCGGTAAATCCTTCGTTTTCAATACCGGTATGCTTATGTCCATGGCCGGAATTATTTAAACGCACATAATTCGGATTGCGATCGAAAGGACCACCTTCATTGCGTAAGTCAACCTTACCAAAAGATTTCCATCCCATCAATGCCTGCGGAAAATCGAAGGATCGATTTTTAATAAGCTCGGCATACAACCCGCCATCAGCGCCGAAATTGATGTCTTCAAAGAACAAACCGTACATGCTGGATTGAATGGATGCTCCATTTTTCCTGAGATCCAATTCAAACTCATAAGATTGTGCTGAAACCCGTGCTTGAAATGCAAACACACCAAACAATAAAAACAAATAAACAAAATACTTTCTCATACTTACAAAAATCTAATTATCATTTAGTTTATAAAATTTCTACAGTAACAACTGATTTTGCAGGCATTTTAACCTGTAACTTTTGATTTTTAAGTGAAGCATCCTTAAACTCCTTCAATTCAACTATGTTGGGATTATCAAAAGTATTGTGCGAATCTATTTTGTCTGCAGTTACAATATTGGCTGAAACAAATTTTGCTTTTGAATCCAGGCCCTTTAGGTCGCAATTAACCTCTATTGAATTATTGGGATCAAGATTTACCAAAGACACATGTATTTTCCCATCTTTATCGCGGGATGCAGAAGCAGAAATGGCATCCATAGACCTGCCTCTGTTGCTGTATAGCGGAGTATTCAACTCTAAAGGCAACATGGTTGCATCATGATGAACCTTGTACATATCAAAAATATGATAGGTAGGAGTCAGCAACATTTTATCACCTTCCGTAAGGATAAGTGCTTGAAGAACGTTCACCAATTGTGCGATATTAGCAATTTTTACACGATCTGCATGCTTATGGAAAATATTCAAAATAGTTCCCGCCAAAATAGCATCTCTTAGAGAGTTTTGTTGATATAAAAAGCCGGGATTGGTTCCGGGTTCTACATTATACCATGCTCCCCATTCATCAAAAACCATGGCTATCCTTTTGCGCGGATCATAAGTATCCATAATTTTTGAATGTTTGGTAATGAGGCTGTCCATATTGAACCCATTGTACAGAAGAGAGAAGTAATCATCTTCGGTAAAACCTGTGGCATTCCCCTTATCTCCCCAGTGATTGGTTACGGTGTAGTTGTGTACGGAAACACCTCGCATCAAACCATGAGGAATATTTTTCATCATCACGGTCATCCAGTGTGTGTCACCACTATTGGGGCCGCCGGCAATTTTATAAAGTCTGTTGTCGCCGTAATTTCTGCAGTAAGTGGCATATCTTCTGTAATTCTCGGCATAACCTTCTGCAGTCATATTTCCACCACATCCCCAGTTTTCATTACCGACACCCCAGAATCTCACTTTCCAGGGTTTTTCCCTACCGTTTTCTTTCCTTAAATTCGTCATCGGGCTTTCATTGTCTGAAGTAATATACTCTACCCATTTAGACATTTCCTCAACGCTTCCGCTACCCATATTGCCACAGATATACGGTTCGGTCTCCAACACTTCGCATAAATCCAAAAACTCATGGGTTCCAAAACTATTATCCTCTACAACTCCACCCCAATGTGTATTCACCATTTTGGCGCGTTGATCTCTGGGTCCGATACCATCCATCCAGTGGTATTCATCGGCAAAGCAGCCTCCGGGCCATCTGAGATTGGGAATTTTAATGTGTTTAAGCGCATCAATGATATCTTTTCTGACTCCATTTATATTGGGAATATGAGAATCTTCTCCCACCCATAAACCTCCATAAATACATCTTCCGAGATGTTCGGAGAAATGACCGTAAACATGCTTGCTGATCTGGTATTCTCCCTTATCAATGTTAATCACTATTTCAGCTTTTTGCTGTGCTACTGTTAGTGTAAAACCACCAACTAAAAGCAATAAAATTAAAAAGTTTCTTTTCATGTGTGTATTATTTAAAATTGTTTGTATTATTCATGTGTCTATCAGATGATAACTGTATTATTTCAATTTGAAACAAAGATAACGGCTCCTTCAGGCTGTATCGTTACAGTATATTCTCCACTTTTTTTAATGGAGACATTCTTCAAATCGGGTGTCCTGTCATCTTTGTCTTGATATAAATCAACCTTCTTTCCGGCAAACATGGGCAAATTAATCTTTATTGTCTTAACCGTTTTTTCCGCATTAAGACCTACTACATACCATTTATCAAGATGTCGCCTGGCCAATACTACATATTTCCCGGGATATCCGTCAATGAATACGGTTTCATCCCAGGTAGTAGGTACGTCTTTCATAAAATCAATAACAAAAGCCGGATATTCCTTCAGGTTATTGGGTGTAATGGCAAACATCTGAACCGGACTTTGAAACAAAACGGCAGTTGCCAATTGGAAAGTCTCGGTTGTTCTGCGTATACTGCCACCATCATTGTTGCGATTGTGTCTTTTGTTAAGCAAAACGGGACCAAACTCCATACAGCCCACAGCATTGCGGATAAAGGGATGCAAACAGGCATTATACGCCTCTGTATCGTTGGCATGCTGGGAGAAAACAAGGTTCTCGGAAGCCAATACCGCCTCACTTCCCACATAATTAGGATACATCCTCTCCCACCCTCTTGGTAAAGTACAGCCGTGGAAGATACACATCAATCCATAATCGTTGGCATCGGATAAGATATCTTCATACAACTTCATGGTTACTTGTTTGTCACCACCAAAGAAATCAACCTTCAAGCCTTTGACACCAACACTTTGCAACCATTGCATTTCTTTCTTCCGGACAATCGCATTATGCATCTTTTGTTTAGGACCTTGCGGAGCATCATTCCAATATCCGTTGGAATTATACCACAAGAAAACATCAACGCCTTTGGATTGTGCATACTTGATAAGAGATTCCAATCTTTCGTATCCAAGTTGTTTGTCCCACAAAGCATCAATCAAAATATATTCGTATCCCATTTCGGCAGCCAGGTCAATGTAAGTAACCTGGTCGTCGTAATTCATGCTTTGATCTTGCCACATGATCCAACTCCAGGTGGAACGTCCAAATTGATATTCTTGTGACGCTTCATAAAGCGGTTCCACCACATCAAAAGGAATAGTAGTTTCAACAATAGGTTTGAGGCTGTTACCCACAGTAATTGTCCGCCAGGGAGTTTCACCGGGCAATGCCAGGCCGGGTTTGGCACTTCCCAATCCATTGTTTTCTCCTGGTTCGGGAAAAGCCACTGTATACAGACCTTCCCTGGTAGGTTCTCCCAATTTGGAAGCACAATACTGACTGCTTACTCCTGTTTCAGACACCAAAACCCAACCATCATCTCCAACATGAAATAACCCCGGGAAGGTATAACCCACCCCATATCCGGAAGCAGAACCTAGTGCATCATCGGGAATGTATCCCTCTTCATAACTGGGCTTGGTCCGCATCCATCCAACCATGGGTTTGGATTGTGGGGTCAAGAAGGTAGTGGTCGAAGCCGGAAATTTAAATCCGGTCAATTCTTCCTCGACTACACAGACAGCGGTACCGTCATTCTGCGGCAACACGTATTTAAACGCAATATTGTTATTACTTACCCGGAACACTATACTAAACCTTTGATTGTTCCGTGCCACAAAATTACAGACCAACTGATTCGCAAGATAGTCCACCTGACTGTGCTTAATCTTACTTTGGGTATAAGATTTTTTCACCACATCGGTCTGACTATCTATCAGTTTCAACCGCTTACCAAAATCATTCACATTGGTAATCATCCCCAAGGGGGAATCTTCCAGCATGACTTTACCCTGATAGGTGACCTGATAAAAAACCGCACCCCGGGCATCTTGTGAAATTTGTACTTGCAGTTGGTTATCCGGACTGCTGACAGTTAGTTTTTCTGCGCTTGCAAAGGCTATTACACATAGAGCCAACACAAGCGTTATCAGTTTTTTCATGATCATATTCCTTTATAAACTTGGCTTAACTTGTATGATGGTACCATCGGGATTAAACTCCAATTTATCCATGCATACTTCGCGATGGAAACCGGCAGCCCCTCCCATCTTATGACCGTTGGGACGACTGAAACGGTGATAAACAATATACCATTCATCTTTGTCATGCACTTTTAAAACTGAGTTATGACCGGTTCCATAAATTTCCTGTGAAGGATCTTTAATGATCACAGTGTTGTTTTCGGGGATGGTCAAAGGTCCCAAAGGAGATTTTGCATAAGCATAGCGTACCTGGTAATTTTCGCTGCGCGTGTCATCCTGTGACCATAGGAAATAATACAAACCGTCGCGATAGAACACCTCAATTCCTTCGCGGAAGGTGTGGTCGGGAGTCATCACTTTAACACTGTTTTTCTTAAGTGAGATCATGTCCTTATTCAGCTCAGCAACCGCCATATAGCCATTGCCCCAGTATAAATAATACTTACCTGTTTTAGGATCTTTGAAAACATCCGGGTCAATCTGCTGACCACCTCTTACACCATCAGGTCTAAAATCAATCAGCGGCTTACCTGAATCAACGAACGGTCCGGCCGGATCATCAGCAACAGCCACTCCGATTTTCTTTTCACCACCATTCAACCCGCCACTGAAATAATAATAGTATTTATACCCTTTCCTTTCTTTTCTTTCTATGATGGTAGGTGCCCAGGCATTTCCGTTTGCCCAGGTAAGGTCCTTGCGCTGATCCAATATTACTCCTTCATCTTTCCAATTCACCAAATCTTCTGAAGAGAAGGTCTTAAAATAATACCCGCTCCAACCATTAAAACCATCACTGGTAGGATAGATATAGTATTTATTGTTTTTCTCGGAATACAACACCTCAGGATCTGCATAATAGCCTTCCAATACCGGATTTTTATCAGTGGGCAGCTCAAACCCTTCGGGAAGTCCGAAGGCTTCAACCAACCGCTTCATTTCACTCAATGAAATGGAGATAACAGTTCCGTGACGCGGACGGAAATCCATGCTGATTTGATCATCGATATTTTTAAACACGTCCAAATCCACACTTTCACAAAACTCATAGCGACCTCTTCCATACACATCATACATCATGATGTATTTATCTTCATGATTTAATTTAAAGACACAGGAGCCTTCAACGGCATCGCGGGTTTGTTGTTTGTAACCAGGTTGTTCCAGCCATTTACCGGAAGTCAGAGAATCCGTAATTGCCAACTTGATACCATTGCCATGTCCTTCGGTTTTGAAAAACATGTAAAACAATCCATTCTTATAAACGATATCACCGTCTATACATGATCTTCTGTTCTTAGGTAAAAAGAAAACCTGTGGTTCATCTTCCAAATCAGTAAAATCTTCGTTAGCGTAAGCATAATAGATGATATCAGGACCGTGACCATGTTGCATCGACCAATAAATCAAGTATTTATCTGCAGCAGGATCATAAATCGTCTGAGGTGCCCAAACCCGTTTCAGGTCTTCCTGACCTTCATATTTTTCTTGAATATTAATGATGGATGACGTCCAATTGATCAGGTCGGTTGATTTGAACAATACCATGGCACGATTGGAATCCCAGCCTTTGGAAGACATCATGTCGGTACACACCATATAAAAATTCTTGCCGTCTTTAGCCCTTAAAATATGAGGGTCACGCAACCCACCGGCGGAACTCACTTCTTTGGAAATCACTGGTTTGCCATCGTTTAATATTCTGTAATTGTAACCGTCTGTACTTATGGCATAATAGACAGACTCATCATTATTTCCTTTAAAAAAAGTAAACAGATAACCCTTATAGTCTTTTTCTTCAGGACCAAACTTGTACCGTTGTTGTGCAGATAAAAGATTCGGACACAACAAACAAAAAGCGATAATAGCAACTAAAATTTTCCTCATTTTCTTATTCAATTTAAATTAGTCATTCAATTTTACGCGTATTATGGACAGTGAATATTCCGGCATGTCATAGTTGAACTGACCCGACACCTCCAAAGAAGATGTTTCAGGTACTGCCCCGCGATCTCCAAGTTCACCGGACAAGACTGTCAATTCCGATTTTCCGGCTACAACATTCAGGTCTGACAAATTTATGGACGTTTGTACAGACACAGGTAGCAAATTAACTAATTTGACAATCAATTCATTCGATTCTTTGTCAATTATAAATGACGAACCGATTCGCTTGTTGACATCATGATTTCTTTCAGAAAGTCTTTTAACGAACGGAATATACGTTGTCCCGGCGTGTATTCCAAAAAGTTGCTGCACGTAATAACCCGGTGTCAACCGCACCTCTGTATTGTTAAAGTATATTAAGTCCGGATTCCAACGCGTTTGCCCATCTTTGGCAAATAATGGAGCATAAGATGTCATTTCAACTATATCACCATTTCTTTCCACATTGATCAAATGAAGAGCTTCCGTCAATGCAGTTTCAATATTGTTATGTCTTCCGGGAATATGGGCAGCATATTCACCCAAATAAACTTTGGTCTTTTCCCTGCTATAGCGATCATAATAATCCTGGTTATTTAAGAACCATCCGGGAGATTGATAATAATGTTCGTCAATAATTTCCATTCCAAGCTCAGTCGCTAAGTTCCATCCCTCTGTATAATCAGAGCCTTCACAGAAAGGACCGGCCGTTCCAATGATCACTATTTCCGGATATTTTTCCCTGACCGCATTGAAGATCATGGTAAATCTTTCAATAAACACATCTGAAATTAAATCTTCATTCCCTATACCAAGGTATTTCAAATTGAACGGCTCAGGATGTCCGGCTTCCGCTCTTTTCTTTCCCCAGGTAGTATTTTTATCTCCATTGGCGTACTCGATGAGATCCAGAACTGTTTGAACATAATCATCCATCTGGTCCATGGGAATACCACCTTGCTGACCGCCTATCGGCTGATCGAAGTGAGCTGAATTTTGGCAGGGGACACCGGCAGCAAGTATAGGTACAGGCTCGGCACCTATATCCTCACAAAACTGGAAGTATTCAAAATAACCCAATCCGGCAGATTGATGATACCCCCAAATATTGCGTTGTGGCTTTCTGGCTTCCAACGGACCAATGGTATTCTCCCAGCGATAGATATTTCCCAATCCGTCACCATGAGCTACACATCCACCCGGGAAGCGCACAAAGCGCGGATTCAAATCGGCAACCGCTTGCGCCAGGTCTTGTCGAAGTCCGTTTCTTCTGCCTTTGAAAGTCTTTTGCGGGAACAAGGAAATCATGTCCAAATGAACCTCACCAATTTGTTGAGGCAGTATTTGCAATTTAGCATCTTTGCAAGTCTCTTTGACCGTTATCGTTTTTTCATATTTTTTCCACTGTTGTGGGATGGATGAAATTTTAGTTTCTCCAATGGTCTTTCCATCGGGTGTAACAAGGCGTACCACCACTGCACCTCTTTTTTTCTCCGGACTTCTGACAAAGAAAGAAAAATAATACTTATCCCCGGAAACAACAGGTATTCCATCAAAACCATCATTCACTAATCCACTACCGGTATTTTCAAGGTTTAATACAGCATAATGTCTGTTGTTCTGATGAATGGGATTGGCCGTATCAATTTCAAATTTGCTTGAACCAATGGTTGACCAGGCAGTTTTAGCATTCCAGTTCCTGTCCTGATATTCTTTATCGGACATATGATATTCAAAACCTCTGTTTTGAACCAATTCAGCGTACAGTCCACCATCAGCAGCATAGCTGATATCTTCATAAAAAACGCCCATCAGAACATCGCTTATTTCCTTTTGTTTGGAAGTTTCAAGCGACAAAGACAACTTCACCGGATCTCTGAAGAGTTCGGGATTCATCCAAACCCTCTCGGCATTTTCTCGGTTCTTGTATTCGGCCAATTTGTAAGTGTTGATCAAATGGTCGATCATTTCCCAATTTACCTTATGCACCGTTCCGGCAAATTTTCTCCCTGAAACTTCACATATTTCTCTTTCAGATTGGGGTTTATCCGTTTCGACAGCAGCAGTGTAATCTTTCAGATTAGTTGTACCGGACTTAAAATATCCTATTGTATTTTTATCACTTTTCCAGGTAACTTTAAATTGCTTACCTTGATTTTCAAAGACAATCACAGGTTCCAAACAATTTCCTTGAGGTAACAATAAAGGATAAGATTGCGGTTTCCAGTGTGTTAAATTTTTTGAAACTGTATAAGCAATGGCACCGTCTTCTCTGTTTAAAGACCACACACAATGCCATTGCTTATCAGGTGTTTGAATAATATAAGGATCATACATTCTTTTTTGAGAACCCCAGCGACCATAATCTGACCGTAAAAAAACATGATGATGACCGATGGAGTGCCATTCATTTTTGTCTAAGCTCCAGGCATAATACAACCCGCTCCCATTCTCCATCCCATAAGCAAAGATGTAGGCTGAATCGGGTTCATTGGCTTTAAGTAGCGGAGCAATTAATATAGCTAAAACAAAAACTGAAACAGTTCTGAATATTCTTTTGTATGATTTCCTTAATTGATTCATTTTATGTCGATTTAATATAAATTATTTAACACTGAACTTATAAATACAACGGCTGGTATATGTCTCTCCCGGACGCAGCACAGTGCTCGGAAACTCCGGCTGATTGGGAGAATCGGGATAATGTTGGGTTTCCAGGCAAAAGCCGGTTCTTATGTTATAAACAATCGCATTTTTCCCCGTAACAGTTCCATCCAAGAAGTTTCCTGTATAAAACTGAACAGCCGGCTCGTCGGTGTACACATCAAGCGTGATCCCGGTCTGAGGACAGGTGGCCTGGCATGCCAGTACATCTATACTGCTTGAAGCTGCAAATATCCAATTGTGATCATAACCTCCGGCCAATGTCAACTGACCATAATCAGCATCGATACGCTCTCCTATTGCATAAGGAGTTCTAAAGTCCATCGGAGTGTTTTCTACACATACAATCTCTCCCGTTGGAATCATAAATTCATTAACAGGGGTATATCTGTCCGAGTTCATATACAAAACATGATCTAACACATCCTGTTGCAGATTTCCTGATAAATTAAAATAGGAATGATTGGTCAGATTGATCACAGTAGCTTGATCTGTTTCTGCTTCGTATGCAATATCTATAGCATTGTCATCTGTCAATGTATAAATAACTTTCACCTGTAAGTTACCCGGATAACCATTGTCCCCGTCAGGAGAGAAAAACGTACAAGCTAAAGTAGTAGCATCTACTTGTTCTATGTCGAACATTTGATATTGAAATCCGGTGATTCCGCCATGCAGGGAATTCGGATCATTGTTGATAGTAAGCTGATAATCAACTCCATCTAAAGTAAACTTACCATCAGCTATTCTGTTTCCATAGCGACCAATAGCTGCTCCAAAGTCAGTTTTATGACTTAAAAAATCGTCTATATTGTCAAAACCCAACACAACATCTCTCATTTCTCCGTTTTTATCCGGAACAAGTATCGAGACGATTCTGGCCCCAAAATTTGTAACGCACACTTCCATTCCATTGGTGTTTTCCAACACGTACAACTGATTGGGTTTCCCATCTATCAATTTCTCAAAAGCTGCAGGGTCCAATCCCGAGCGTGTAACTTCTTTCGATTCTTTACATGCGCCGAGCGCAGCAATTACGAATACCGTAGCAAATAATAATTTGTGTTTCATATGATAATAATTTTTAACATTGTACCTAACTCACATGCAAATAGTCGTATATGAAAGGAATTTACATGCAAGTGTCCATTCATTTTAAAAATAAAAGGTCGGACGAATGTGTCATCCAACCTTTTATTAAACTTGTTGGTGTTACCAGAAGTAGATGTAAAAGGCAACAGTAATACCTAAAATGATCACTGTGTGAACAACATCCCATGCATTCCAACTCGCACGTGTTTCAGCAATTTGTTCCTTGGTGGCCGTTCCAAACACGAGACCTTGAATTTGCATTTTTGACGGAGCTTCGGTAAACAAACTCACCAGCACCACGATAATGATACATGCCAGGAACATCCATCCGCAGAAGAACAACCAGTTTACGTCATAGAAAACATACTTAAACAAGCTCTCGGAAGGGTTAAGGGCAGTACTGTAATACACTTTCGCTCCAAGACGGGTGAGACCTATGATCAATCCGGACAACAGTCCCCACATTCCTCCCTTGGCAGATGTACGCTTCCAGGTAACACCCAGTAAAAATGCTGCCGCAATTCCCGGCGCTAACACAGATTGTACGTCCTGTAGGTATTCGTAGAGCACATCACCTACATTACGCATGATCGGGATCCATAAAATACCAAGCACAACAACTACCACTGTTGCTATTTGTCCAACAGTTACCAATTTTTTCTCCGGTGTTTCGGGTTTGAATCGCTTGTAAAAATCTATGGTAAACAGCATGGCTGAAGAATTAAACAAAGAAGCCAGAGAACTCATCAGAGCTGCCAGGATACCACAGACTACCAGGCCTTTCACACCGGCGGGTAGTAATTTAGCTACCAAAGTAGGGAATGCCGCGTCAGCATTGTGAGCTCCATTTTCAAGCAATGGTAAAAAGCCTCCCTCAGACAACATGTTCTGATGCAAAGCAAATGCAATCATACCCGGAATTAAAAACAAGAAAACGGGAGTAAGTTTCAGATAAGCACCGAAAATCGCACCTCTTCTGGATTGCTTCTGATCTCTACCAGATAACACACGCTGTACAATGTACTGGTCAGTACACCAATACCAGAAACCAATGATGGCAGAACCTACCAAAGCACCAAGCCACGGAAAATCAGGATCACTATTGCTGCGGATCAGGTTATTCATAGTGTCACCATACGCATTGACCGATGTTGCACCGGTTATTTCCAACATTTTCTCCCATCCGCCAACTTCTTTTAGGCCCAATACCAGGATGATGACAGAGCCTAACAAAAGTATGGGAGTTTGTAGCACCGAAGTGTACAACACAGACTTCATACCGCCTAATACTGTGTACAAGGCAGTAATCAGCACTAAACCAATAGCAGCTATCCAGAAGAAATCAATTCCCCATAACTCTTTTATTCCGAAGACCTGTTGAAAAACGAGCCCGCCTGCATAAACAGTAACGGCAACTTTAGTCAACACATAACTGATCAATGAGATAAACGACAATATTGTCCTTGACTGAGGATTATACCTTCTCTCCAAAAACTCCGGCATGGTATATACCATACTCCGTGAATAAAAAGGCACGAAAACCCACCCAAGGATCAAAATCATCCATCCTTGAATTTCCCAGTGAGCCATTGCCATACCACTTGAGGCTCCGGCTCCGGCCAAACCAATTAAATGTTCTGAGCCAATATTGGAAGCAAAGATTGACGCTCCGATGGCAATCCATGTGGCATCGCGACCACCTAAAAAATAATCCGCCGAGTCTTTTTGCTTTTGGCTGGTTACCCATACGATAATGCCGACTAACAATAAAGCAAATGCGGCAATGACTACCCAATCTAATAGTAACATATTTTTCTAATTTAAGTAAATATTATGATTACCTGAAACTTGTAAATTTGACACTTACAAAAAAAGAATGATGTTCGGGTCAAATTTAGCGTTGTTGTTGTTAATTAATTATTTTATTACCAAAGAATCTCCCTGGGTTTTGTATTCAACACTATGAAAACATCATCATAGGGAGATTATCCGATTACTTAGAAATCAATGACGAATAGTAGAGAAAAACTCCTTCTCCGTAAACTGACCTAATTTTTGATATTTCTTGTACACTTTCAAGTACAGCTCATGGTTCTTTTTATTGGGATGATACTCATCACAGAATCCTTGTCCCATTACCTTTTGTGCTTCTTCAACCTTGGTGTAAACACCGGCTACCACAGCAGCAAACATGGCAGCACCAAAGGCGCAAGATTGCACAGTTTTAGCAACTTTAATCGGCATATTCAATACATCGGCCAGGGTTTGCATAACCAAGGGTGATTTTTGAGAGATACCACCGATACCTATTACCGTATCGATTCTGATACCATTCTCAATAATCCGGTCAACTATAGCTTTAGAACCAAAAGCAGTGGCTTCTACCAAGGCTTTGAAAATAATAGGAGCTGAGCTTCCTAAATTCAAACCGGTAATCGTACCTTTTACCAGCTGGCTGGCATCAGGAGTACGACGACCATTCATCCAGTCAATCGCCAATACGGAACTTTCCTCAACGGGAATTTTCATGGCTTCTTTCGATAACTCATCAATTATTTTATCATCGGTTTCTTCAATCAATTTAGCTTTCGTTTCTGCATCGATCAAAGAGGATTGGGATACAATGTTCTCTAATGGCCAGGCCAATAAGTTCTTGAACCAGGCATAGATATCACCGAAAGCAGACTGACCGGCTTCCAGGCCTATCATACCCGGTATCACAGATCCGTCTACCTGACCACAAATACCGGGGATCAGCTTCCCTTCCATTTCCTCGTACGGAGCAACCATGATATCACAAGTAGAGGTACCTATTACCCTGACAAAAGTATGAGGTTCAATTTCAACACCTACCGCACCCATATGGCAATCAAAAGCGCTTACCCCAACCACAACTTTGGTGGTAAGACCTAATTTTTCGGCCCATTCCGGCGTAAGGTTTCCAACCAACTGATCACTGGTATATGTATGTCGATACAAACGATTACGGAACCCTTTTAAAGCAGGACTGATCTTTACTAAAAATTCTTCCTCCGGGAGTCCTCCCCACTCTTCCGACCACATGGCTTTATGCCCTGCGGCACAGCGACTGCGCATGATTTGCTCAGGTTTTGTCTTACCGGTGATCAATGCCGGCATCCAATCACAGTGCTCCACCCAGCTATAAGCCTTGGCTCTGACTGCAGCATCTTTTTCCAGTACATGAGCCATCTTAGCCCATACCCATTCACTTGAATACACGCCACCCTCGTACATTGTGTAGTCTGTGTGCCAGGATGCGGCAAGTTCATTAATACGGGCAGCTTCTTTCACTGCAGTGTGGTCTTTCCACAAGACAAACATAGCGTTAGGATTGTCTGCAAACTCGGGCAACAAAGCAAGAGGAGTACCCTGTTCATCAATCAATGCGGGCGTTGAACCGGTTGTATCAAACGACATTCCTACTACATTTTCTGCCACTCCGGCCGGAGACAGGCTTAAGGCTTCCCTAATCGAGTCAATCAACACTTCCATGTAATCCCTGGGATGTTGGCGGTATTGATTGGCTTGCGGATTACAATACTTTCCTTCCATCCAACGCTTGTAGTACTTCACGGATGAAGCTATTTCCTTACCTGTTCCTGCATCTACTATCAACGCGCGACAAGAATCCGATCCGTAATCCAATCCAATGACGTATTTACTCATGATTTTTTAAAATTTAAATTAAATATATCTAATACAATGATTTACTATTTTTTCTCAGGCTTGTAAATATTTCCAACGACAATACGATCACTGGAATCATCTACTTCAAACAGGCAAGGAATACGTACATAACGACCATTCACGTCTCTGTGACTATGAACAGACATCAGCAGCTTACCTTCCAATGTTTTAAACAACATACCATGTCCGTAATTAGGCGGCGTTATCGGTTCCGGTTCGTGAATCCAGGGACCGTCTAAAGTGCCACTCTCCGAATAAGCTACTCCTTGTGTGTAATCTTTAAAGATCCAGCTTGTCCAGATCATACCCAAACGACCCGTTTGCGTCTCGAAAAGATACGGGCCATCCGTTACCTTATTGGGAACTAACTTGCCATTATCATCTCTTTCCTTACTCCATGGAGAATCTGAAGCAAGAAACAGCACTTGCCCTTTACCAATGCTACCGCTCAAATCAGGCTTTAATTCAATTTTTTCTATGGTTCCATTCCAATTTTGCAGCCATTCATAGCAGTAAACCATGTATGGTTTCCCGTCTTTATCTACCCAAAATGTTCCATCTAAAGTGGGCATTTCGGGTGGTAAATAAATGAAATCCTGCATGGGTACATAGGGTCCCTCAGGTTTATCGCTTACCAAAACATGACAAGCACGCCTTTCAATGACATTGCCCCTGACTGTATCAATTTTAACTGCACGATTCGTAAATGTTGCAAAATAGTAGTACTTATCCTTGTACTGATGCAATTCAGCAGCCCAAATCATAGGCCTCTCACCCATCCAGGAATTGGGGTCTGTCATGGCTACCCTGAAAGGACCTTCCCAGAAAGCCAGATCGGCACTTTTCCAAAGTAAACCGCCGGTCCCCGTCATGTAATACATATTCGATTTTTGGTCAGCCAAAATACAGGGATCACTGAGTCTGATAGAGTCAAGCGGAATATTCTGCCTAACGGGAATGCCTCTGTTCTGGGCAAAAAGTCCGAATAGGCAGAATAGAAAAAATGGAATTAATCCGGATTTTCGGTTCATGTATTTAACGCAATGCCTTATTTAAAAGATAATAAACTTCGTTATCGCGGATTTGTTTACGAAAATCACGGATGTTTGTGTTTTTATCTATGATCAACAATTCGATATCTGCGATTTCGGCATAATCTTCCAACATTTCGGTAGTCACTGAGAAAGAAAAACTTGTATGGTGTGTACCACCTGCCAATATCCAGGCTGCTGCACCAATTTCCAGATTCGGCATGGGCTTCCACAGTGCGCAGGCAACCGGTAATTTAGGTAAATCTTTCGGTTTTCTCACTTCCACCTCGTTTACAATCATTCTGAATCGGTTACCCATATCTACAATGGTTGCAGCAACACCTTCACCCTTATGAGCCTGGAAAACCAAGCGGGCACAAGTACGAGCATCACCAATGCCCAGGAAATGAACCTCAATACGTGGTTTAGTTCCCGTGATATCAGGATTGATCTCCAGCATATGTGATTGCAAAATTGTGCTGTCTTCCCCGGCAAAATTTAAAGTATAATCTTCCAGGAATGATTGACCACCGGGCAATCCTTTACCCATCACCCACATGGTACGAACCAATGCTGCGGTCTTCCAGTCTCCTTCAGCTCCAAAACCATAACCTTCAGCCATCAATCTCTGAGAAGCAAATCCCATCAACTGTTTCATACCTTCCAACTCGTTAAAGTTTGTGGTGAATGCCTTGGCATCATTGTCCTGTAAGAATCTTCTCAAACCAATTTCCTGTGCTGCTGCATCGCGTACAAACTGATGCTTTTCCGCTCCTGCTTTACAATCATCTGCAAAATCGTATATTTTTTCATATTCCTTGATAAGAGCATCTACCTCAGCTTCAGTAACAGCTTCAATATAGGGAACCAAAGTAGCTATAGGAGCATTGTCAACATGATAACCCAAACGGATTTCAACTTCTACCTTGTCGCCATCAGTTACAGCCACATTATTCATATTGTCACCAAAACGAATGATGCGCATGCCTTGAGAGTCAGCCCATCCTGCACAAACACGCATCCAGGATGCTATCTTGGCCTGGGTGTTTTTATCTTTCCAATATCCTACCACCACTTTCCTGGGCATACGCAAGCGACTGGTAATGTGACCAAACTCGCGATCGCCATGAGCAGACTGGTTTAAATTCATGAAATCCATGTCAATTTCTTTCCAGGGAATTTCTTCATTGTATTGCGTGTGCAGATGCAACAATGGTTTTCTGAAGTTTTGCAACCCCCGGATCCACATTTTGGCAGGAGAGAAAGTATGCATCCAGGTTATCACACCAATACATTTGGCGTCATTGTTAGACTGTTTGAAGATGTCTTCAACCTCTACGGCTGAATTAGCGGTTCCCTTATAAACCACTTTTACTGGTAAAATGCCTGAATCATTCAATCCTTTTACCATAGTTTCCGAGTGTGCATTTACCGTTACGACCGCATCACCACCATAAAGTAATTGAGCTCCCGTAACAAACCAAATTTCATAATTTGAAAATTCCATATGTAATAATTTTTAATATTTGTTATAAAGAAAAAATAATTGCTTGACAAAGTGTTTGATACTCAACGATTATTGTCCATAATAAGCATCCGGACCATGTTTCCGGTAGAAATGCTTCCGGATCAACAGATCATTCATGGTGAGATCAGGATTGATGTTAAATGCAATGTAAGCCATTTTTGCAACTTGCTCCATAACAACCGCGTTATGCACAGCATCATGAGCATCTTTACCCCAGGAAAAAGGTCCGTGATTTTTAACCAAAACACCCGGAATATAATTGGGGTTTAATGACTTAAAACGTTCTACAATCACACTGCCTGTTTCTTTCTCATATGCTCCCTGCACTTCCTTCTCGGTCATGTCGCGGGTACAAGGAATGGCTGAGCTAAAATAATCCGCATGTGTGGTTCCTATATTGGGAATATCCCGTCCCGCTTGTGCCCAGGCCGTAGCAAAGGTTGAATGTGTGTGCACTACACCACCAATATTTGAGAAAGCCTTGTACAGTTCAAGGTGAGTAGCCGTATCAGATGAGGGTTTTAATTTACCTTCTACCACTTTACCGTCCAAATCTACGACGACCATATCTTCCGCTTTCATCTCGTCGTAGGATACACCGGAAGGCTTAATAACCACTAAAGCTTTTTCACGGTCAATCGCACTGACATTTCCCCAGGTGAAAATAACCAATCCATGTTTCACCAAATCCAAATTGGCTCTAAAAACCTCTTTTTTAAGAGTTTCCAACATAATAAAATAAAAAGTGCTGTTTGTTTTTCTATGCGTTATTAATTTTTCTGACTAGAAAGACACGAATGCGCGGGCTTTCTCAAAAGTAACGTGGTTGCTGAGCGAAGTCAAAACACAGCAGTCGGGCACTTACGAGATACCGCCTTTATACGAACGACAAAGATATGAAAATATTTAGTAAAGATAACTGAAAGGGAAATATGTTTTAAAACATGTGCATGTATCCTTAAAACCAACACCAATATTAGCTTATAAATCAGTGCCCTGTCTGGATCAGCTCAAGATCCCGCCGCCACCGTCAGGAAAAGCATAGTTTCTTTGTTTGTATTTTTATTTATCTTTGCAAGGCAATTATAGTCACCGGATTCTAACGGAGAATTATAAGCAACCAGGCACCGGATCAATTGCAAATCTCCCAATAACATACTTATTTTGAATCATACAACACAAAAATATGCAGCAACAATCGGATTATTTGACGGGGTTCATGCCGGACACAGATACCTCATTGATAGTCTGAAAAAAGAAGCAGAGAAACATGGCCTGAAAAGCATGGTGCTTACTTTCAACAACAATCCGAAACAGGTATTGCGAACCAATTTCAAACCGCAACTACTGACCACCCCTGCTGAAAAAAGAGTACAACTACAATCACTGCAATTAGACAGCATCGTTGAATTAGACTTCACAAAAGAAATGGCAGCGCTTTCGGCTTTTGATTTTATCCGGCAAGTGTTGTACGACAGACTTCAGGTGGGTTTATTGCTTGTAGGATACGACCATCGTTTCGGTAAGGACAGGGCAGATGGATTTCCCGAATATGTTGCTTACGGCAAACAGATAGGGATTGAAGTTATCAAGACTACTCGATTTAGTACACCTACATTGAAACAAATCAGTTCGTCAGCCATTCGCACTGCCCTCGCAAATGGCAACATAGAACAAGCCACCACCCTACTCTCCTATCCTTATTCCTTTGAAGGGGAAGTGATCAGCGGCTATCAAGTAGGAAGAAAAATCGGCTTCGCTACTGCCAATCTTAAACCGGTTCATCCGGACAAAATTATCCCGGGATTGGGGGTGTATATGGTCGAGATTTTTTGGCAAAACCGCCCCTACAAAGCCATGATGAATATCGGGCGACGTCCCACCATAGACAATGACAAAAACATCAGCTTAGAGGTTCATATTCTTGATTTTCAAGAAGATATATATGGGCAAAACCTGAAAGTAAGTTTTTTGAAGAAAATCAGGGATGAAAAGAAATTTAATGCTGTGGAGGACTTGGTTGAGCAACTGAAGAAGGACAGAGCATTTGTGGTGCAAAATTGGGATCAATAAACAAGAAATTACAATTTAATTATACAGTTTTATGAAAAAAATATTTTTATACATGATCATTGGTATGACAATCATCGGATGCAACTCAAAAAATCCATTTTTCTCCGAATATGAGAATGAATATGGTATTCCTCCCTTTGAAAACATTAAAACCAAACATTATTTACCAGCTTTCAAGGAAGGCATCAAACAGCAACAGACAGAGTATGACGCCATTGCCAACAATAAGGAGGCTCCTACTTTCGAAAACACCATAGAAGCCTTAGAGTCGAGCGGTGTGTTGCTGAACAAGGTATCTGCAGTATTTTTCAACTTGCACTCGGCAGAAACCAATGAGGAACTCAATGAAATTGCCAATGAAGTTACTCCCTTGTTATCGGAGCACAGCGATAATCTGTATTTAAACGAACAGATTTTCAACAAAATAAAGACCTTACATCTTGAGCAAGAAACCCCGGACTTAAATCCCGAACAAAAGCGCATTTTGGATAAGTATTATAAGAATTTTGTTCGAAGCGGTGCGAATTTGAATGATGCCGACAAGCAAACTTTGCGCGATATCAACAAAGAATTGAAGCAGGCGGAACTTAAGTTCGGTGAAAACTTGCTGGCTGAAAACAATGGATATCAGCGTTTTGTAACTGATAAGGCCGAACTTGCCGGTTTGCCCGAAAGCGTGATTTCCGCTGCTTCCGAAGCCGCAAAAGAAGCCGGACAACCTGACCAATGGCTGTTCACGCTCTCTAAAGCCAGCTTTATACCCGTGTTGCAGTACGGCGAAAATAGGCAGTTACGCAAAGATTTATTGTTGGCTTGGGCAAATCGCGGTGACAATGACAACGAAAATGACAATAAGGAAGTCATCAAAAAAATCATGCAGTTGCGGATTAAACATGCGAACCTGCTTGGTTTTGAAACACCTGCCGACTTTATCCTGGACAATACCATGGCAAAAACTCCGCAAAAAGTACGTGAATTTTTAAGCTCCGTTTGGCAACCGGCCCTGGATCAAGCCAAAAAAGAAGCGGCTGAATTACAAAAGATAATGGATGCCGAAGGCAAAGGCGAAAAACTGGAAGCCTGGGACTGGTGGTTTTATGCAGAAAAGCTGCGCAAGGCAAAATATGACCTGGATGAAGAAGCCTTACGCCCTTATTTCAAACTTGAAAACGTAAGGCAAGGTGCCTTTGATCTGGCAGGAAAACTATGGGGCTTACAGTTTAATTTATTAGCCGATGCCCCCAAATATCATCCGGACGTACAAGCCTTTGAAGTTACTGATGCGGACGGGTCACTCATAGGTGTTCTCTTAACCGATTACTTTCCACGACCCGGGAAGCGCGCAGGTGCATGGATGAGTAATTATTTGGAACAGCATTACAGAAACGGTAAAAACATTCGTCCTATCATCGTCAATGTAGGAAATTTCACAAAACCTACTTCTCAAAAACCTTCTTTGCTCAATATGGATGAAGTTGAAACTTTGTTTCATGAGTTTGGGCATGCCTTACACGGACTGCTGTCTCAAACTCATTATGTCAGTCTCTCCGGTACGAACGTGGTTCGCGACTTCGTGGAACTTCCCTCACAGATCATGGAAAATTGGTGTTTCGAGCCTCAGGTGATAAAAACTTATGCCAAGCATTATGAAACCGGAGCATCCATTCCGGACGACCTGATTGAGAAAATTCAAAATGCTGCTACTTTTAATCAGGGATTCATCATGACTGAATTATTATCTGCCGCTATTCTTGACATGGATTTTCATATGCTGACCAATGCAGACGATTTAGACGTGAATGCTTTTGAACAGGCTTCCATGGAGCGCATGGGCATGATCCCGGAGATTATCGTTCGCTATCGCAGTACCAATTTCAACCATATTTTCAACAGCGGATATGCTGCCGGTTATTACAGTTACACCTGGGCTGAAGTCCTTGATGCGGATGCTTACCAGGCATTTGTTGAAACAGGCGATATTTACAACCAGGAAGTTGCTGCTTCTTTCCGCCACAACATCCTTGAAAAAGGAGATTCGGATGAAGCCATGCAACTGTATCTCAACTTCAGAGGAAAGGAACCCGATCCCAACGCTTTGTTTAAAAAATACGGGTTCATCCAATAATACCTAACAGACAAAAAACTCCTGAATAAAATCTTATGAATCGCCCAGTCATCCAAAAACTTATTAATCCGAGCATGTTGTCGGCAATCATGCTTGTACTACTTTTCTTGGGTGGCTGGGTGCTCAATTATGTTTGCTTTCGCGAAACTTATGGGAATTCCGTGTCAGGTACCGATTTACCCGTTGGCAATGCAGCGTGGCATATCCTCATCATTTTACTGCTTACCATTTTAAATTTAGTAATGGTTGCGACGATAAACCGCAAATATGCCATCATCAGGGTCAGGACTTTTATCCCTGTTTTTTTATATGCCTTGTTTATAACTACTTGGAAGAGAGCGCATCTGCACATCTATCCCCATATAGCCGGTTTTCTTTTCTTGGTCAGCTTGATGCTCTTTCTAAGCATGTATAAAGATAAAAATGCAGTGCTTCAATCCTTTTGGGGAAGTTTATTGATAGCATTCAGCGGAATTATAAATCCCGTTTATTTACTCATCATACCTGTTGTTTGGATAGGGTTTGTTCAGCAAGAATGCTTTTCGAGCAGGGTGTGGCTCGCCTCCGTGATGGGCGCCATCGTTCCCTGGCTGTTTTTCTTTTCATACCATCTGTATAAAGGACATGAAATCTTGATATTCAAAGACTTTTGGCTTAATTTCCGTCCTTTGGAGATCATTAAATCCTTTTCACCGGTCGAAAAGATTTATATCATCGTTTTAATCCTCATTTTCATAATTAGCTTGGCGGGGATCTATTCCAACTTATTGCAAGACTCCTTGCAAACACGCAAAAGAATCAATTATTTTGTATTGAATTTTGTCTTATTGCTGTTGCTGAATTTATGCTCTCCACACAACGCCTTAGCTTTCCTGCCCCTTACGGCTTACTTTACCGCTATGTTGATGGCACACCCGTTTTCATTGAATAAATCACGCTTTTTCACCGTTTTGTTTTTCATCGTGTGCCTGATACATGCCGTGTATATGTATCTTAATTGCTTTATTGTTGACGGTGTCTGATAAGTGCCCAACTGCTGCGTTACTTTCGATATTCGGGCTCAATCACATACTTCAGTATGCTCCTTCGCCCTCAATCTCAGCGCCTTGCATTTGAACACTTCTAAGACACCTTACGGGTTTTCGGTTAAATAGTTGCTTTATATCCTACTTTTATAGTTCGAACGCTTTTAAACTACGTGGTAGTTTCATGTGAATAACCCCCAATTTCAATTGGGGGCAATTGAACTCACAACCATTCAAACGCTGTAGGCGTTTAACAATTTAAGTTTAGGGAAACTCCTACAGAGTTTTATTATCATTTTCTACTCTTGCCCCCCAGATGAATCTGGGGGTTATGCACGGGTTTGTCCTACAGACAATATCTTTATTTTCAATAAATTACCGGCGGTTTCTCAGAAGTAACTATTTAATCAAAAACCCGCAAGGTGTCTTAAAAGTGAGTTTATTTCTGGTAGTAAGTGCCCTTTTATAAATCTAATTTTTGGCATTTTTTGATAATACTGCCGTTTTATAGTTTTTTGTTGTATCTTTGCTCAAAATTTAAGAAGATATCGCAACAGACAAACTACATATCGACAAAATAAAACACCATTTCAAAAACAAATTTGTTTTTGAAACGCAAGATATCGCTGCCTTTTACGAGCAAATCGAAGAAAACATCAAACCGACAACCGTAAATTGGCGTGTTTATACTTTGGTGCAATCGGGCGTTTTGCAACGTATTAGCAGAGGAAAATTTACGCTCGGTGGAGGCAGAACATACATTCCTGAAATTTCTAAAACTACAAAAACTATTTTCAAAAAAATAAAGGCAGAATTTCCTTTTGCCAATCTGTGCGTATGGCACACATCTGTTCTTAATGAATTAATGCAACATCAACCGAATCGGTTTTTTGTATTAGTGGAAACTGACAAAGAAGCGACCAATTCCGTTTTTTACTTTTTGCGTGAAATTAAAAAATCAGTTTTCATTGAACCAACATTGGATATTTTAGAAAAATATATTCTGAGCGAACAGGAAGTAATTATTGTGAAATCTTTGGTTTCTGAAGCACCCACACAGACCATTAACGATATTGAAACTGCAACTATTGAAAAAATATTAGTAGATATTTTTTGCGATGATGTGATTTTCTCATCTCAACAAGGTGCTGAAATGCGAACTATTTTTAAAAATGCGTTCGATAAATACACCATCAACCAAAGCAAAATGTTACGTTATGCCGACAGACGAGGGAAGAAAAATGAAATAAACAATTTTGTAAAAACAGTTTCAAATTTATGGCAATACTAATAGATTACTGCCAATTTATAGAATGATAAATAAAAACGAAATATCAATAGAATGGCTAAAACAAGTTTCAAAGCGACACCGTAATGCAGATAAAATCCTTGTTGAAAAAGTTATTCGTGCTTTGCTGCTGTTAGAGGGATTGGTAAAACAAAACCTGAATTTTGTTTTTAAAGGAGGAACAGCTTTAATGCTGCATTTCAACTCTGCGAAACGTTTGTCTATTGACATTGACATCATTATTCCAAATGAAATCAATGATTTAGAGCCCGTTTTAGATACAATTGTAGAAGGACAAGGATTTTTAAGAAAAGAGTTACAACACCGAAGCACAAGCTCAAAAATTAAAAAAGAACATTACAAATTTTTTTATACACCTGTGCATAAAACCCAAAAAGATGAAGAATATGTGCTACTTGATATTTTGTTTGAAGACGTAAATTACGAAAATGTAATTTCACTTCCTATTCAATCCGATTTTGTCCCACAAGGAGGCAAGCAGCTTCATGTCAGCATTCCAAGTTTAGAAGATATATTAGCCGACAAACTTACAGCTTTTGCACCTTACACTACAGGCATTCCTTACTTTAAAAAGGAGGACAGTATGAGTATGGAAATTATAAAGCAACTTTACGATATTGGCAATTTATTTGATGTTGCAAGTAATTTGGGGACAATTAAAACTACATTTTATCGCTTTGCAAAAACTGAAATTGAGTATCGAAATAAAAAGAATATTACAGCAAGTGATGTGTTGGAAGATATTTACCAAACTTCTCTTTGCATTGTAACACGTGGCACTGATGGCAAAGGAAATTTTGAAGAACTACAAAAAGGGTTACAACGTATAGGTAATTTTATTTTTTCTGAAAGCTACCACATCGAAAAAGCAATCATCCACGCATCTAAAGCGGCTTATCTTTCTACATTGATACAACGTAATGAAAAAACGATTAACAAATTTGACAATCCGAATGAGATGAGAGATTGGCTGATTGGCGAGCCACTCAATAACAAATTGAATAAACTGAAAAAATCAAATCCCGAAGCATTTTTCTATTGGTATAAAATTTATGAATTGCGAAGTAGTTAACTAAGTTGTCATAGGGTGTTAGGAAAACATCCGAAATTTATTCCTATTAATAAAACAGCCGATTTCTTCCTCACACCAGCACATTTCTTTCCTCCCTTTCATGAGCGGCAAACGGGGCTCGAACCCGCGACCTTCAGCTTGGGAATCCAATGCTCCACCGCCCCGATACCCCGATAGCTCTAACGAGGCTGTCTCAAAAGTAAATATTTAACCAAAAACCCGCAAGGTGTCTTAGAAGTATTCAAATGCAAGGCGCTGAGATTGAGGGCAGTAGTAGCAGACCTCGTGTCTGCCATCAGTGTTTAAGCCCGAATATCGAAAGTAACGTAGCAGTTGGGCACTTATAAGACACCGCCTTTTTCTTGCCTATTCCATCCGTTTTCCTCACCTTTGCAATTGCGTATAAAAACACAATTAAACCATAAAAAAATCACTTTATTATGGATTTATACACAATTATAAACCAAACACCTGAAGCTATTTCAAAGGAATTAGCCCGACGGGTAAAATCACTTCGCCTGGAGCGGAACTTAACCCAACAGGCATTTGCCAAGCGTGCAGGTGTGGGTTATAATGCGTATCGCCGATTTGAAAAGACGGGCGAAATCACCTCGCAAAACTTATTGCTTTGTGCAATCGTGTTGGATGGTTTGGATGATTTCAAGGATCTTTTCGCACGAAAGTCCTATGAAAGCATCGACCAGTTATTGAAAGTCAGTGAGGCAAAACGTAGAAGGAGAGGAGCAATCAATGAATGAGATCAAACAGATAGAGGTTTTTCTGCACGATGAAAAAATCGGCAGAATGGCACTTACGCCGGACGGGCTGTGCGCCTTTGAGTACGAGACCCAATTTCAATTAATTTTCTATCTTTGCAACTGATAAACCTATTATACTCATATCATCATGACTACCGAAAACCAACTTAGAAAACTACTACATCAAGAAATAGATGCATTGTCTGAAGAAGATTTACGCGCAATAAAGTACTTCATTGACGCTCTCAAACATGAAAATCAACTGAGCTTGCACGACCCTGCAACTGAATATGTTGCTACTGAAGAGGATATTTCCGAAAGCGAAGATTTTGAAAAAGGACTGCTTGAAGTATTTAAAGATCACGATTTCCACACGCGAGAACCCTATAAACCCGGTGATAAGCTTTATTCACTTGATGAAGTTTTTGATGAGTTGAACCAACGCTTGTCCAAACATTACGGGGTGGATTTAAGAACCTTATGAAAAAATACACAGTCCAAGTTTCACCAAGGGCAAGATTGAATATTCTTAAACTTGAATACTTGATTACCTACTTATACGGTGCGCCCTTGACTGCAAAACGCTATGTTGAAGGTCTTTACGCCCAAATTCAATCCATCGCGACCTATCCCGAGTCAATAAAGATTTCCGACAAAAAAGATGTTCTACGCTATGGCGTCAACGCCCGTGCTATTCGGTACAAGAAAATGTTGATTGTTTATACCGTACACGACGCAATTGTGGTTATAGAAACAGTAATGCCTGCATCAATGGTGATTGAATAGGTTTTAAAAACCAATATAACTCAATAATAATTGCTACTTTTGCAAGCAAAAATTTACTCAAGATTTTATGTTTAAATTTCGATTTGGTCCTGTATTTCTCATATTTTATTTACTCACACCTGCTTTCGTGTGCGGTCAGGGAATACTTCAAAAGAGAATCTCCGATTCGCTGACTGTGATAGCCAGAACATACATTTATTCTGATACCATTAATAATGTAAAAATAAATGTAAACAGAACAAGGAGACATATTACGGTCACTGCTTCAGACAATTTCGGATACATTCCCTTTCGAAAAGATAATATTGACAGGATCAACAACGCGTTAAAGTCCATACTACATGGCACATATCCCAACTATACCATACAGGCCAAAGCTTTCAACAAAAATATTGAAGAGCTGATACCGGATTATCTATCCGAAAAACCCATCAGGACTAAAAAGTTCAATACCGGCGAACAATTACCACCACTTATCACCAAACTTTCTGTACCATATTACCCCGACAACGGACTAAACAACAAGTACATTGCCTTGTGGAACAGTCATGGTCTGCATTATAACAACAATGCAAATCGATGGACCTGGCAACGACCGCTTATGTTTCTTAGCGTAGAAGATTTACTTACAACTTCTTACGTACTTCCTTTTTTAGTTCCTATGCTTGAAAATGCAGGAGCGCAAGTCTTTTTGCCTCGAGAAAGAGATTTCCGGACTGATGAGATCATTGTGGACCGGGATGATGATCAAACCGAATCCACGTATAGGGAAGACAATGACAGGTACCATTGGCACAATGCAAAACCGGGCTTTTCAAACGCGAAGGATTTTTATCTTTATGGTGAAAACCCCTTTGAAATGGGAACATATCGTCATATCAAAACAACAACGGATCCCGATGCAATAAGCACTGCAACGTGGATACCGGATATTCCCGAAAAAGGAATGTATGCCGTTTACATTGCTTATCAAACAACTGAGAACAGTACAGAGGATGCCTTATATACCGTGCATCACATGGGTGGCAAAACCGAATTTGCAATCAACCAAACCATGTTTGGCGGCTCATGGCTTTATCTGGGACATTTCCTATTCGACCAGGGCATACATGAAAATGGCAAAGTAACACTCAATAACCTCAGCAAAGAAAAAGGGAAAACATTAACTGCCGATGCTGTCAAATTCGGTGGAGGCATGGGAAATATCGCCGTATTACCCAAAAAGCCCAAACAGAACGGTAATAATAGAAATGGCAATGGTAATAACAGTAAAAACGGGAATGGGAACAACAATGGGAATGGGAACAATCAAATCAACGGAGCAGAACCTGTCCTCAGTCATTTCCCTCGCTTTACCGAAGGAGCAAAATACTGGCTGCAATGGGCAGGTGTACCGGATTCCATCTATAGTCGAACCGAAAACGCTGATGAGTATTCCGATGATTTTCAATCGCGGGGCTTTTGGGTGAATTACCTCGCCGGAGGATCGTCTGTGATGCCGAAAACACAAGGTTTGGGAATTCCCGTCAACCTGTCTATGGGAATACATACAGATGCCGGATTGAGACAGAATGATTCCATTGTTGGAACGTTAGGTATCTGCACGGTCGAAAACAGCGACAAATCAAGTTTTTATAAAAATGGAGTTTCACGCTGGACTGCCCGTGACATGGTTGATCTGATACAAACTCAAATTGTGGAAGACATACGAACCCAATGGGATCCGGAGTGGACAAGACGAGGTGTTTGGAACAGGTCTTACAGTGAATCACGCGTTCCTGAAGTGCCTGCAATGATACTCGAAATGTTCTCCCACCAAAACTTCAACGACATGAAATATACCCTTGACCCACGCTTTCGCTTCACAATGAGCAGGGCTATCTATAAGGGTATTTTGAAGTTTATCGCCTGGCAAAACGATTATGAATACGTAGTGCAACCCTTGCCCGTAAAGAACTTCAGTTGCCGTTTCGTAGCCGACAATAAAATCAAACTGCATTGGGAAGCTGTTTGCGATTCTTTGGAACCCACTGCCCTACCCGACAGTTACGTAGTTTACACACGCATCAATGACGGAGGATTTGACAATGGTCAGTTGGTTCACACCAACAATTTTGAAAGCTGCATCACCCCGGGCAATATTTACAGCTATAAAATTACAGCCGTCAACCGTGGCGGAGAAAGCTTCCCGTCTGAAACGCTGTCCGCTTACAGAGATCCGAACAATGCAGAGACTGTATTGATCCTAAACGGCTTCAACAGGATCAGCGGTCCTGAACATTTCCATTTAATCACTTTAGCCGGCTTCTTGACCGATCAAGACGCCGGTGTCCCCTATCTCAGCGATGTCAGTTTTATCGGTCCGCAATATGAATTCAGCGTAAATGCAGCCTATGAAACCAATGAATATCCGGGATTCGGTGCCAGTAAATCGGACTACGAAGATATGGTTGTTGCAGGAAACACTTTTGATTATCCATATTTGCACGGACAATCAATCAAAAATGCAGGATACTCCTTTGTTTCGGCAAATGTACAATCCATTTTAGCCGATACATTCAATCTCAATCAATTCAAAGTTTTAGACTTGATTTTAGGCAAACAAAAGCAAACGGCATCAGGAAAAATGAAAAAAACATTAGAATTTCAAACATTTCCATTAGATTTGCAGAGCAAATTGGCTGATTACTGCATGAAAGGTGGCAATATGATGATCAGCGGAGCTTACGTTGCCTCCGATACTTATGATGAGAACAAAGGAAATGCAGAAAATTTTGTCTGCAACATCTTAAAAATAATGCCTGCTCACAGAGGCACCACGCTTTTCAGCGGGATATTTTATGAAAGCAATCATCCTGAATTTAAGGCACAGAGGAGACAGTTTGAATATCATCATACACTCAACAATGAGATGTATGCAGTTGAATCCCCGGACATATTAGGAACAGTTGATGAAAACGCCTTTGTAATTTGTACCTATGAAGGCAGTGATTACCCTGCAGGGATCGCTTATGCCAATGATGATTATAAAGTATGCACATTTGCTTTTCCCTTTGAAACCATCAAAGACAAAGCATCACGCGATACCATCATGACTGATGTTTTGCATTTTTTATTCAATAAAACACAATAACATTATGTTTAGAAACACAATTCTTATCATTTTATCGTCCATCCTCTTGTCTTCCTGTATCAAGAGCACTGTTATACTGCCTTCAGCTACAGGCACCAAATATGAAATTTTGGTGGTGATGGATGACACCGACTGGAAAGCTCCTGCCGGAAGAACCTTGATTAAATTATTAGATCAGGATATGCCTGCGATGCCTCAACCCGAACCGATGATGACCATCATTCATTGTCAGAACAAAGAGTTCGGAGACATTCTCAAACCTACGCGCAATATTCTCCTCACAGAAATTTCACCCCGATTTGAACAGCCCAATATTACGTACAGTAAAAATGTATGGTCACAACCGCAATCTGTCGTTCAAATACAAGCAGCCAATGATGATGCATTCGTCGAATTGATCAATCAATACGGTGACAGAATTTTGCAATATTTCCTGGTTACTGAGAGAAACCGGCAAATAGCCATGGCAAAAAGCAACCTCAATCTGAGGGCAAAAAAAGATATTGAAGCACAGTTCGGCATTCAGGTTGACATCCCCATGGAGTTATCAAAAACCGTTCAGGGTGAGGATTTCTTTTGGGCTACCAACGACCATGCACGTACTCGAAAAGACATGGTCGTCTATTCCTATCCTTACAGAGACAAAAACACGTTTACCAAAAAATATCTCATTGCCAAAAGAGATTCGGTGATGAAAGCAAACGTACACGGAGAACTCGATGGTTCTTACATGGGTACCGAATTGGTACACGACCAGCCCATCTTAAGGGAGATTAATGTAAACGAGACCTATTGCGTTGAATTAAAAGGACTTTGGCGTATGTTTGACGGCGCATCCATGGGTGGTCCGTTTTACAGTCATACCCGTGTGGATGAAATCAACAAACGCGTCATCACCGTAGAAGGTTTTGTCTTTGCACCCGGAACCAAAAAACGCAATCATATCAGACAATTAGAAGCTGCAGTTTATACCGTTAAACTGCCTCAGGAAATCAGTGAACTGGGTGAGGTAACAGTAGTTGCCGAAAGCAATAACAATTAAAAATCAAAATACAAATGTCAAATCGTAAAAAAGATCACAATACAATTATAGCTATTACGCACGGTGACTTCAACGGCATCGGTTATGAAGTCATTCTCAAGGCTTTATCCGAACCCAAGATATATGAAGATTTTATTCCCGTTATCTACGGTTCATCCAAGGCAGCGGGATATTATCGTAAAATGCTCGACTTATCATCCATCAATTTCAACATCATCAATGCGGTGGAAGAAGCTCAAGCCAAGAGGGTCAACCTCATCAACTGTACCAACGAAGACATACGCGTTGAACACGGAATGTCAACTGAAGAAGCCGGAAGAGCCGCTTTCAATGCTTTGGAAAGGGCGGTTTCAGACATAAAAAAGGATCTTGTTGACGCCTTAGTCACTGCACCCATCAACAAAAAAAACATACAATCCGACAAGTTTTACTTTCCGGGTCATACCGAATATCTTGAACAAGTTTTCAAAGACAATCAATCGGCACTTATGCTGTTGGTCAACGATGTGATGCGCGTTGCCGTCGTTACAGGTCATGTGCCGATTAAAGATTTGACATCGGTCATCACCAAAGAGTTGATTGTTAAAAAGCTAACAACATTCAATCAATCCTTAATGCAAGATTTCACCATTGTACGCCCCAGAATCGCTGTTTTGGGTTTGAATCCACATGCGGGTGATGAAGGCGTGATCGGGACTGAAGAAGAAACCGTTATCAAACCCGCTTTAGAAGAGGCTCAAGCAAACGGTATCCTGTGTTTTGGCCCCTACCCTGCAGATGGATTTTTCGGATCGGGTCACTTTAATAAGTTCGACGGTATTTTGGCCATGTACCATGATCAAGGGTTAATTCCTTTCAAAACCGTATCGATGGACGATGGGGTGAATTTTACAGCCGGATTATCTATTATAAGAACCTCACCTGCACACGGAACTGCTTACGACATTGCAGGACAGGGCATTGCATCAGAAAATTCATTCCGGCAAGCCTTGTATATGGCTTACGACATTCTTCAGAATAGAAATCTGGACGAAGAAATACGCAGTAATCCCCTCCCCATCGAAAAGAGCAATGATAGGGGTAAAAATATAGAGTAAAACGAAGGATTAATTAAAAGCTGTCCCAAAACAAATATTCAATTGGAAAACAGAGAGGTGTCTTAGAAGTTAGAAAACAGTGAGGTGTCTTAGAAAGGATAAAGGTCAGTTTACGTCCTGCAACACCTTGACTTCGCGACCCCGTACCTCGCACCCCGGAACCCGTACCTCGGAACTCGGACCGCGGCAGTTGAACAATATAAGACACCGCCCAATTAGTAAGCGCTCTTAAACTGTTCCAGGAACCTAACATCATTTTCCGAGAACATGCGCAAGTCTTTGATTTGATATTTCAGATTGGCGATGCGTTCGATTCCCATTCCGAAAGCATAGCCCGTATAGGCAGACGAATCTATACCGCAATTGTCAAGTACGTTCGGATCTACCATGCCACATCCGAGGATTTCAACCCAACCGGTATATTTGCAGAAAGGACAGCCTTTTCCGCCGCATAAGTTACATGAAATGTCCATTTCAGCACTGGGTTCCGTAAAGGGGAAGTACGAAGGACGTAAACGAATATCCGTACTTTCTCCGAACATCTCTTTGGCAAAAAACATCAAAGCCTGTTTTAAATCAGCGAAAGAAACATCTTTATCTATATACAATCCTTCTACCTGATGGAAAAAGCAGTGTGCCCGGTATGAAATTGCCTCATTGCGATAAACCCTGCCCGGGAATAACATGCGAATGGGTGGTTTTTGTTTTTTCATCACGCGGATCTGTACGGAAGAAGTATGTGTTCTCAACACTATATCAGGATTTTGTTCTATAAAAAAAGTATCCTGCATGTCTCTTGCCGGGTGCTCGGGTGGAAAATTCAATGCACTGAAAACATGCCAGTCGTCTTCAATTTCCGGTCCCTCTGCTACAGTAAACCCTATGCGTGAAAAAATAGCTATGATCTCCTCCTTAACCAGAGAAATGGGATGACGGGTGCCAATTTCGATGGGGGAAGCCGTTCTCGTTAAATCATGTACTTCATCCCGGATAGCGGTTTCCATGAGTGAAGCTTTAAGCTGGGCCACTTTGTCTTGAGCGGCGTTCTTTAATTCATTCAGCAACTGTCCAATCTCACGTTTCTCTTCAGGGGGAAGAAGGCGAAATTCTTCAAATAAAACGGCAATTTCTCCCTTCTTACTAAGATATTTAACCCTTAATTTCTCAACCATTTCCTGATGAGTGGCACTTAATCCTTTAATTTCTTCCAAAAGTGACTGAATTCTTTCTTTCATATAATTCATATAATATGATTATAGTTTGTCTTTTCATTTTTTTATCTTGACCGAAACAAAAAAAGTCAAGATTGCGGTGCCCGCTTCGCTCTTCTCTTCAATCTCTTCATTTTTTGGCTTGAACCAAAAAACGAAGCAAAAAAGTTCAAGACTGTGCCTGCTTCGCTCAAAAAACTTGCGCTCGATTGACTAAATCGTTCAAACTCGCTGCTGCGCAGCTCAAACATGAACGATTCTTTACGCCAACCTCACTTGTTTTTTGGCTCACCAGGCAAGGTCGATTTTTGTCCTGCAACACTTTAACCCCGCGACCCCGGAACCCGGACCCCGGAACCCGGAACGCAGCAGTTGGACAACATGAGACACCGCCAGATTACAAGCCTGCAAAGTTAATGATTTTCCCGTAAAATACCTCAAAACAAATAATTTCCTGCGAATTCCTTAAATTTTCGAAAATATTAGACTACTTTTGTGGGATTGAATTTGGAAGCAAGCGATGAAGATTGATCATATCCGTCATTATTAAATAAAATTTCCGGTAAACAATACAAATCAGGTGTGTGAACTTTTTAAACAGAAGACATGAACTGTTTAACATACAAGTTCTACCAAATGAATAGAATATAATTTTTACCATATGAAGATATTGCCTTTTGTTCAAAATGATCCTTATTTAAAACCTTTTGCAGAAGCCATTTATGGAAGATATGAGTATGCGTTGGAAGTAGAAAAACGATTGTTGACTGAAAGTCATTCCTTATCAGAATTTGCTTCCGGCTATTTATATTTCGGCTTGCATCGTCTTACTGACGGATGGGTATTCAGAGAATGGGCACCCAATGCAACTGCCATTTATTTAATCGGTGATTTCAACAATTGGCAAAAACATCCTGATTATTCACTGAAAAGAATTCACAATGGCATCTGGGAAATCAAACTTCCCGAATTCGCCATTGCACACAATCAGTTGTACAAACTGCTCATCCAATGGGATGGCGGCGAAGGTGAACGCATCCCCGCCTGGGCAAGAAGAGTGGTGCAGGATGAAGAGACCAAAATTTTCAGTGCACAAGTATGGCAACCTTTGCAGCCCTACAATTTCAAGATCAAAAACTTCAAGCCAAAGACCAGGCCTCTGCTTATTTATGAATGCCACATAGGCATGTCGAGCCAGGAAGAAAAAGTATCTACCTTCAACGAGTTTCGAACTAATGTATTGCCACGTATTATCAAAAGTGGGTATAACTGCATTCAATTGATGGCCATTCAAGAGCATCCGTATTACGGCTCCTTCGGATATCATGTATCCAGCTTTTTTGCGGTATCTTCCCGTTTCGGCACACCCGACGAGCTCAAAATGTTAATTGATGAAGCACATGCTAATGGTATAGCCGTTATCATGGACATCGTTCATTCTCATGCTGTTAAAAATGAAATTGAAGGTTTAGGCCGGTTTGATGGAACTCCTTATCAATATTTCCATGGTGGCGATCGCAGGGAACATCCTGCCTGGGATTCCCTTTGTTTCGATTATGCCAAGCCGGCAGTATTACACTTTTTATTATCCAATTGCAAATACTGGCTGGAAGAATTTCAGTTTGACGGGTTTCGCTTCGATGGGGTGACCTCCATGTTGTACAAAAGTCATGGCTTAGGAGAAGATTTCGGCAATTATTCAGATTATTATAACCTGAATCAGGATGGAGATGCCATTGCCTACCTCACCCTCGCAAATAAGCTGATTCACGAAGTAAATCCTGATGCAGTCACAATAGCTGAAGAAGTCAGCGGAATGCCGGGCTTAGCCGTAAAGAACGAAGACGGAGGCATGGGCTTTAACTATCGACTGGCAATGGGTACACCTGATTTCTGGATCAAATACATCAAAGAAGTTCGTGATGAAGACTGGAAAGTAGGACATATCTTTTGGGAATTAACCAATCACCGGGCCGACGAAAAAACCATCAGCTATGCTGAAAGTCATGACCAAGCTATGGTAGGTGACAAGACCATTATTTTCAGGCTGATAGATGCTGAGATGTATTGGCATATGCAGAAAGGAGATAACACCCTGACGGTTGACAGAGGCATCGCACTTCACAAAATGATCCGATTGATCACAGCTACCACCATGAATGGCGGTTATTTAAATTTTATGGGCAATGAATTTGGTCACCCCGAATGGATAGATTTTCCACGCGAAGGTAACGGTTGGTCATACAAATATGCCCGCCGTCAATGGGATTTAGTGGACAACGAAAACTTTTTATACCATGACTTGGGTTTGTTTGACCGGGATATGTTGGCTCTTATCAATTCTGTAGAGGCATTCAACGAGCAGCCTATACGTCAGTTGTGGGATAAAGAGGGTGATCAAGTTTTTGCATTTCAGCGGGGCTCTCTTGTTTTCATATTTAATTTTAACGGAACAAAATCTTTCACAGACTACGGAATTTTAGCCGAGAAAGGCACCTATAAAATAGTGCTGAATACTGACAATTCAAAATACGGCGGATTCGACTTAGTGGATGAAACCGTAGAACACCACACTGTGAGACAAACCAAGAAACAATCGGAATGGCTGATGTTGTATTTACCGGCGAGGAGTGCTCTGGTATTAGAAAAAATAAATTAAATACTTATCTCACACTCCTCTTCATTTTTTTGTCTTGACACAAAAAAACGAAGCAAAAAAAAGTCAAGACTGTGTCTGCTTCGCTCAAAAAACTTGTGCTCAATTGACTAAATCGTTCAAACTCGCTGCTGCGCAGCTCAAACATGAACGATTCTTCACGTCAATCTCACTTGTTTTTTGGCTCACCAGCCAAGGTCGGTCGGAAGTGATCAGCGAAAATCGGCGACATTCTATCTGCGATAATCTGTGAGAAACCAACCTCGCCACCCCGCACCACGGAACCCGGAACCCGCACCGCGGAACACGGAACTCGGGACTCGTACTCCGCAAACTCGTTGTTATTTTTACTTTTAAGACAGCTTTTCGCGGATAGATTGGGCTATTGCCTCCATTTCTTCCGGTTTCAGTTTAAGCTTCTTATTCCTGAAATTAAGATCCGATTCTTTATTGATGGGAACCAAATGTATGTGCGCATGCGGCACTTCCATGCCCAACACAGCGACACCTACCCTGACACAAGAAGTTGATTGGCGGATGGCAACGGCAACTTTCTTTGCAAAAACCATCATTTTCCCTAACAATTCATCTTCAAGATTAAACAAATAATCCTCTTCAATTTTAGGTACAACCAGGGTATGCCCTTTTGTCATAGGGTTGATATCAAGGAATGCGAAAAAGTTTTCGTCTTCTGCAATTTTGTAACAGGGAATTTCACCTCGGATAATTTTACTGAATATTGTCATGATACTACAATGATATTTCCAATACTTCAAACTCTAAAATGCCGGAAGGCACTTCTACCTGAACCTTTTCACCCACTTTCTTTCCCAACAGACCCTGTGCAATGGGTGTATTTACGGACAGTTTTCCCTCCCTTAAGTTGGCTTCGGTTTCGGAGACGATCAGATAGGACATAATCTGTCCGGTTTTCACATTCTTGATCTTGATACGATTCATGATCTGGATCTCATGGGTTGAGATTTGTGATTCATCAATCAAACGAACAGAAGCCAAGGTGGATTTAATCTGTGAGATTTTCATCTCTAACAATCCCTGAGCCTCTTTGGCAGCATCATATTCGGCGTTCTCCGACAAGTCTCCCTTATCGCGAGCCTCCATAATTTGCTGTGTGATCAGCGGACGCTGAACGCTTTCTAATTCAAGCAGTTCCTCTTTCAATTTTCTATATCCTTCTTCAGTCATGTAATTCACCGCCATGTCAAAATCCTCCTCAGTTGTTGTACTAACTAATTAAACAAAAAAGAATTCCGACTCATATGCCGGAACTCTAAATATATTCTTGTGATCTCGCCTGCAAAAATAAGAATTTAAATTTAAGGTCAAAAGCCTTATAATATGTTATAAAGCATTAATAGAAACAAACTTATCCACCTAAACAATCAAGAATACTTTCTATTAAAAATCTCTGCATGGATAAATGCTTTCTTAGCGTCTTCAGGATGTTCCAACGTAATTTCCAAGGTCTGGTCAAAATCTTCCTCGTCTTCGAGATCTGTTGCCTCACGTGATCTTATAGACACATACTGCGGTTTATTTTTTTCCAACATATCTGAAACGGTAACTTTCACAGCATCAGAAGCGAAGCTTACTTTGGGCTTATCCTCATGCAATATGGGATCTCCCCAAAAATCAGTTTCATACTGTTCAGACCCCTCAGCTTTCGGAAAAATATCACTCATATCAGGAAAAGATTCCTCCTGAACCTGTTCTTGCTGTTTCTTTCGCTTCTTCAAGATCATGCCAATACTTGCAATCACGATTACAGCTAAATAAATATAGTCTCCAATGCCGCCTTCCATAGAATTTTGTTTGATGATTGATTGTGATAATAATGACTGCTGCAAATTTAATAAAAGCATTCCGAAGCAAAAAACAGATGACCTTGGATATTTTACATAAAAAACAATGGGTAACTTCCCAGCCACCCATTGCACATTTTAACCTAAACCTTAACTATGAAAAATTTATCTGTTTGTTTACCCTGCAAAGATATGTTTCAAAATTCATTCTACCAAACAAAACGACAAAAAAAGACGTAAAAGGTAAAGATTTAACATTTTGAAACATTTTACTTTTTACATCCTGCTTATAATCAGAAGATTAAAAACAAAAGGTGTGTAAAAAGTAAAATTGTTAATTTGCACCCTGCAACACTTTAAGCTCGCGAACACGCACCACTGAACACGGAACTCGTACCACGGAACACGAAACACGGAACGCAGCAGTTGGGCACTTATTAAGATACCGTCAATTTCTACATTTGATGGATATCATTTATCTTTGTCTTCGTTTTTCAACACCTTATAAGACGAACATAAATTAAATCAATTTTGAACGACAAAAAGCTTTTCATTGAGACCTACGGATGCCAGATGAACGTGGCAGACAGCGAAGTTGTTGCATCTATCATGCAGATAGATGGCTTTGAATTAACCGATAAAATAACGGATGCCGACCTGATACTCGTTAATACCTGTTCTGTTAGGGACAATGCCGAACAAAAGATTTATAACAGATTGCAATACTATCACACCCTCAAAAAAAAGAAAAAAAACAAGATGATCATCGGCGTGATAGGCTGCATGGCAGAAAGAGTGAAAGAAACGCTTATCACTGATCATGGCGTTGATTTAGTGGCAGGACCAGATGCCTATCTTGACCTTCCAAACCTGATCAATTCGGTGGAAAGAGGTGAGAAAGCCATCAATATTGAATTATCTAAGACAGAAACCTACAAAGATGTGATGCCCGCACGCATAGGTAAAAGTATCTCCGGTTTTGTGACCATCACACGCGGATGCGATAATTTTTGTACTTATTGTATAGTGCCTTATACACGTGGCAGGGAACGCAGCAGGGGTGTAGAAAGCATACTGAACGAGATCAAAGATTTGCAGGCTAAGGCTTATAAAGAAGTTACCCTGTTGGGACAAAATGTCAATTCTTACAAATACGTTTCAGACGGTAAGATTGTTGGTTTTCCTGAATTATTGAGTAAAGTTGCCGAAGCCGTACCCGATATGAGAATCCGGTTTGTCAGTCCACACCCCAAAGACATGACGAACGAAACCATTGCAGTGATGGCAAAATATCCCAACATATGCAGGTTCATACATTTACCCGTACAATCCGGCAGCAATAAGATCCTCGAACTGATGAACAGAAAATATACCCGCGAATGGTATTTAGACCGTGTGGAAACCATTCGCAAACACATGCCCGATTGTGCAATAGGTACGGATGTTTTCTGCGGTTTCTCCGGAGAAACTGAAGAAGACCATCAGGACACATTGGATTTGATGAAACAGGTGAAATTCGACATGGCTTTCATGTTTAAATATTCGGAACGGCCGGGAACCCTGGCTGCAAAAAAACTACCCGACGATGTACCGGAAACAATCAAAATACAAAGGTTGAATGAGATCATTGCCTTGCAAAATGAAATTACCAGGCAAAGCAATCAAAATGAAATAGGGAAAGAATATGAGGTATTGGTAGAAGGACTATCGAAACGCTCTCATCAAGAACTCTTCGGTCGAACATCCCAAAACAAAGTTGTCATTTTTCCAAGGGAAGGAAGACATATCGGAGAGTATATCAAAGTAAAGATCATCTCTGCAAGTTCTGCTACCTTAAAGGGTGATGTGGTTGAATGATTTTAAATAAAGATTTTTTTCTTTAATACCTTGTTATACTCGTTAAAAATGAGTACTTTTGCGCCTTTGAAATGGCGGAGTTCTGAGTTCTGAGTTCCGAGGTACGAGGTGCGGGGTACGGGGTGCGGGGTACGAGGTACAAGGTGCGGGGTTTTGGTTTCTCGTAGATTAACGTAGATTAATGGGTGATCTACTAGGGATTTGCTCAAAGTCAGCCCCTGGATTTTGCTATATGCTTGATGACGCGCGACCGACCTCGTCCGGTGAGCCGAAAAATAAGTGAGAACAACGTTAAAATGTCAAAATTGTCCGTAGGACAAACACGTGCATAACCCCCGGATTCATCCGGGGTGGAAGTGGGAAGTACTAATAAAACTCTGTAGGAGTTTCCCAAAACTTTAAATTGTTAAACGCCTACAGCGTTTGAGTGATCATAAGTTCGGCTGCCCCCAATTAAAATTGGGGGTTACGCACGTGGAACTTCTACGAAGTTCAAATCGCGACTTTTTTGAGTGAAGCAGACACAGTCTTGACTTTTTTTGCTTCGGTCAAGACAAAAAAAATGAAGAAGGAGTAATGCTTATTGAATTTAACAAATATCCGTTCTAGGACACTTTACTATTCTTTGAATATTTGTTTTTAAGAGTCGGAAATACAATTAATAACATCATAATTAATAATCAAACAAAAAACTATGTGGCTAATTGATTCCTCCATCGGGAGAAAACTCATCATGAGTATTACAGGCGTATTGCTTGTACTATTTTTACTGTTTCACAGTATCATGAATTTTGTTTCCATTCTCAGCCCTTATGCCTACGATGCGATTTGTGCATTTTTAGGCGCCAATTGGTATGCTATCATTGGAACCATGGTGTTGGCGGCCGGATTCATCATTCATATTCTTTATGCACTGCTCCTCTCCTATCAAAACCTGAGAGCACGCGGTAACAACCGCTATGCAGTTAAAGTAAGGCAAAAAGGGGTAAGCTGGGCATCACTGAACATGTTAGTTCTCGGTATTATCATCTTAGGTTTTATGGGGTTGCATTTATTTCAATTTTGGAGTAAAATGCAATTGATTGAACTGATGCATAATATGGGTGCTGCAACGGATGCACAATTAACTGCGTTAGCTGCCAAAGGCTCGCATTGGGTGCAGTATTATTTTGGTCAACCTATTTACTCTGTGCTGTATATCGTATGGTTATCGGCCTTATGGTTCCACCTGACACATGGTGTTTGGAGCATGTTACACTCTCTCGGATTGAATAATCAAACCTGGCTGCCAAGATTGAAAACATTTTCATATATACTGGCTACCATCATCATTTTGTTATTTATGGCTGTTCCGATTTGCGGTTTGCTCAAGGCAGGCCCATTGTTCTCTCCGGAATCTATGTATAATCCCTTTTAAAATATATGATCATGACGAAAAAACAATCAACTTCAAAAGTAGAAGTGCCTATCATAGATGCAAAGATACCTGCGGGACAATTGGCTGAAAAATGGACCAATTACAAAAACACACAAAAACTGGTAAACCCTGCCAACAAAAGACGTCTGGATATCATTGTAGTGGGAACGGGTTTGGCAGGAGCATCAGCAGCAGCATCTTTGGCCGAATTGGGTTTTAATGTAATGAACTTTTGCATACAGGATTCTCCCCGCCGTGCTCACTCTATTGCGGCTCAGGGAGGTATCAATGCTGCCAAAAACTATCCGAATGACGGGGACTCCGTAGAGCGTTTATTCCGCGACACCATCAAAGGGGGTGATTATCGCGCTCGTGAAGCCAATGTGTACCGTTTGGCAGAAGTTTCCAATAGTATCATCGACCAATGCGTGGCACAAGGTGTTCCTTTTGCCCGCGATTATGGTGGTCTGTTGGCAAACCGTTCTTTCGGTGGGGCACAGGTTTCCCGTACTTTCTATGCACGTGGACAAACCGGTCAACAATTGCTGTTGGGAGCTTACTCTGCGTTAAGCAGACAAGTTGGCAAGGGCGCGGTTAAATTATATACACGTTACGAAATGCTCGATTTGGTAGTCATTGATGGTCGTGCACGTGGTATCATTGCCCGCAACTTAGTGACAGGAAAAGTTGAAAGATTTGCGGCCCATGCGGTGGTGGTAGGTACCGGTGGATACGGGAACGCATTTTTCTTATCAACCAATGCCATGACTTCCAATGGTTCTGCCGCCTTACAAGTCTATAAAAAAGGAGCTTTCTTCGCCAATCCCGCTTTTGCACAAATTCACCCGACTTGCATTCCGGTACAGGGCGAACATCAATCGAAACTGACTTTGATGTCGGAGTCATTACGCAATGACGGTCGCATCTGGGTTCCGAAGAAAAAAGAAGATGCTGAAGCCATCCGCAAAGGCAAACTAAAACCGACCGATATAGCAGAAGAAAATCGTGATTATTTCCTGGAAAGACGTTATCCTGCTTTTGGTAACTTGGTACCCAGAGACGTAGCATCTCGCGCAGCTAAGGAAAGATGCGATGCCGGTTTTGGAGTTGGCAACACAGGCCTGGCGGTTTACTTAGACTTTGAAGAAGCCATCAGTCGTTTGAGCGAGAATGTGGTCCGCGAACGCTACGGCAATCTCTTCGAGATGTATGAAAAAATTGTAGATGACAACCCCTACAAAACACCGATGATGATTTATCCGGCTATCCACTATACAATGGGCGGTATTTGGGTTGACTATGAACTACAGACAACAGTAAAAGGATTGTTCTGCATTGGTGAAGCCAACTTCTCCGATCACGGTGCCAACCGATTGGGAGCTTCTGCATTGATGCAGGGCTTGGCAGACGGTTATTTTATCCTGCCCTACACCATTCAGAATTATTTAGCCGATCAAATCCGCGTGCCGCGTTTCAGTACCGACGCACCTGAATTTGAGGAAGCCGAAAAGCAAATCAATGAAAAAATCAACCGCATCATGTCCATTCAGGGCAAACGTTCGGTTGATTCTATCCATCGTGAATTAGGTTTGGTGATGTGGGATTTTGTGGGAATGGCCCGCAATAAAAAAGGTCTGGAACATGCCTTGGAGCGCATCCGGGAAATTCGCAAAGAATTTTGGAGCAATGTGTTTGTTCCGGGTAAAGCAGACGACCTCAACACAGAGCTGGAGAAAGCATTGCGTGTTGCCGATTTCATCGAAATAGGTGAATTGATGGCAAGAGATGCCATTTTAAGGGAAGAATCTTGTGGCGGTCACTTCCGTGAAGAACATCAAACTGAAGAAGGTGAAACCCTTAGGAATGACGAAGAATTTGCATTTGTTTCCTGCTGGAAATACAACGGAGAAGGCGAAGAGCCGAGTTTATTTAAAGAAATGTTAGCATACGAGTTCGTAGAACGCGATCAACGAAATTATAAAGCATAATCATCAATGGAAAAAAATATCAATATAACGTTAAAAGTTTGGCGTCAGGCTGGTCCGAAAGCCAAAGGTAAATTTGTAAAGTATCGATTGGAGAACGTCTCCCCCGATAGTTCTTTCTTGGAAATGTTAGACATGCTGAATGAGAAATTAATCAGCGAACGCAAAGAACCGATTGCTTTTGACCACGATTGTCGCGAAGGTATTTGTGGTATGTGCGGTCTGTATATCAACGGACATCCTCATGGTGCAATGGGTGGAACTACTACTTGTCAGTTGCACATGCGCAAGTTCAAAGATGGGGAAACCATCACTATCGAACCATGGCGTTCTACCGGCTTTCCTGTAATTAAAGACTTGATTGTCAATCGCAACGCATTCGAAGAGATCATGCAAGCCGGTGGATTTATATCTGTAAATACCGGTGGTGTCCCTGACGGTAATGCAATACCCATCCAGCACGACAAAGCGGAAGAAGCTATGGATGCTGCATCCTGCATAGGTTGCGGTGCATGTGTAGCTGCCTGTAAAAATGGTTCCGCCATGCTTTTCGTAGCTGCAAAAGTAAGTCAGTTTGCCTTGTTGCCCCAAGGCCAGGTTGAAAGAGCTGCCCGCGCCAAAGCCATGGTAGCTAAAATGGACGAACTTGGATTTGGTAACTGTACCAATACCGGCGCTTGTGAGGCCGAATGCCCCAAGAACGTCTCCATTGCTCATATTGCTCGCTTGAATAGAGAATATTTAAGCGCGAAAGTCAAGGATTAGTCAGAATGTAGCAAATGAAGAAAAGGCTGTCTCAAAACGAATGAGATGGCCTTTTTTTGTTGGGAGTTCACGAGTTCCGAGTTCCGGGGTCCGAGTTCCGAGGTCGCGGAGATTGGTTCCTCGCAGATTTACGCAGATTGCAACCCGACCTCGTCCGGTGAGCCGAAAAAACTCTACCCCCTCACTTCATCAGAAGTATAAGAAGCAGGTAAATTTCTTAAATTGTAGCGTGACGCCATGGTTTCGCCGTAAGCTCCAGCAGAACGAATAGCAATCAAATCCCCGCGTTTGGTTTCAGGCAGGCGATAATCGGTAGCAAACACATCCGTTGACTCACAGATGGGACCGACTACATCATAAGTTTGTGCAGGCAAGCCAGAAAATAGGTTTTGTATATGGTGATAGGCTTGATACAAAGCGGGACGTATCAATTCAGTCATGCCGGCATCTAAAATGACATATTGCTTGGTACTGCCTTTTTTGATGTATAAAACCTTTGAAATCAAGCTGCCACATTGCGCTACTATGGAACGTCCCAATTCGAAATGTACGATTTGCCCGGATCTGAGATTTAATTTTTCCCGAAACACCCTGAAATAAGATTCGAAATCCGGTATCAAATGTGCATCCGGTTGTTCGTAGTTGACACCCAAGCCTCCTCCTACATTGATATGTTTTAGTTTGAATCCCTTATACTCAAAATACAGTTGTAGCTCATTGATTTTGACACACATATCTGCATAAGGAGACATATCCGTTATTTGTGACCCAATGTGCACATGCATGCCAATCAGATCAATATTTCGTAAAATTTTTACCTTTTGCAGCACCTCGTCAAGCTCTGACAAGCTGATGCCGAATTTATTTTCCTCCAAACCGGTCGTGATGTAAGCATGTGTTTTTGCCTGGACATCCGGATTGATACGCAAAGCTACTTTAGCTATTTTGTTCTTTTGAGCGGCAAGTTCATGGATGGTTTCCAATTCCGGCAAAGACTCCACATTGAAACAAAAAATTTCTTGGTCAATACCTAAATTGATTTCCCAATCAGCTTTACCCACACCGGCAAAAACAATTTTATCCGCAGTAATGCCGGCATCTAAAGCAGCTTGCACCTCGCCGCCACTTACACAGTCCGCTCCGAATCCCTTATCCTTTATGATTTTCAACAATTTGGGATTGGCATTGGCTTTCAAGGCATAGTGTACCCGGAAAGGATTACCGCCAACCTGCTGTTTAACGGCATCTATGGTAGCACGCAACACCTCCAAATCATAATAGTAAAAAGGGGTTGTTAGTTGATTAAACTGAGCTATGGGAAATCTATCAATCATGAATTAAACAGTGCATCGCTCAGGGCTTGCAGTGCCGGTATTTTATCTTTTGCATTGACAAGAAACGAAATATTGTAGTTGCTGCCGCCGTATGATATCATGCGCACGGGAACATCTTGCAAAGCAGCAACAGCCTTGGCTTGCAGGGCAAAATTATTGGGTCGCAAATCGCCTACTACGCATACGATTACCATATCCTCATCCACAGTTACAGAACCTAATTTTTTCAAATTGTCCACAATTTCACTGAGATGTTTCGTATTATCAACGGTAACGGAAACACCCACTTCGGAAGTTGTGATCATATCAATTGGGGTTTGATAGGACTCGAAAACTTCAAATACCCTTCTCAAAAAACCGTAAGCCAACAGCATCCTGCCGGATTTAATTTTGATTGCAGTAATACCGTCTTTTGCTGCAATCGCCTGGATGGCAGATTTTTTACTTTTTGATGAGATCAGCGTTCCGGGCAATTGAGGTTCCAATACATCCAAAAGTCTAACCGGAATATTGTTCAACTTTGCCGGTAAGATACAGGTAGGATGCAGAATTTTGGCGCCGAAATAGGCCAATTCCGCAGCTTCATCAAAATTGAGGAAAGGCACCGGCTTGGTACCTTTCACAAAACGCGGGTCATTATTATGTAAGCCGTCAATATCCGTCCAAATTTGAATTTCTTCCGCCTTGATAGCAGCTCCGATCAAAGATGCGGTATAATCGCTGCCACCACGTTGCAGATTATCTATTTCTCCATAAAAATTTCTGCAAATATACCCTTGCGTAACGTAATATAGTTTACCAGGATTTTCAGCTAATACCTGATTCAGATTTTCAGTGATGAAAGCCATATCCGGTTCTGCATTTTTATCTATCTTCATAAAATCCAATGCAGGCAACAAAACAGAGTTTTCACCTATTTCTTCCAAATACAACTGAAACATGGTTGTAGAAATAAGTTCCCCCTGAGCCAATATCACTTTCTCTTCAAAAATGGTAAATACAGCTTGTGAAAAAGTACGTAAATAATCAAATTGTTCACCAATCAATTCCCTGGCTTTTTCTTTATACTTCGCATTTGAATATAAACCATCTATATCTTGCTCGTATTTTTGCTCTAAGAGATTAATGCGCTCGATAGCTCCTGCAGGATTGTTTTTGTAAAAATAATCTGCAATTTCAATCAAGCTGTTAGTTGTGCCCGACATGGCTGATAAAACCACTATTTTTTGCTGACCATCGCAAATCAATTTTGCGACCTCTTTCATCCTCTGCGCCGAGCCAACGGAAGTTCCGCCAAATTTTAATACCTTCATGTTAAATCAATTTTCCTATTTAATAAAAGGATTGTAAACACACCAAAGGACCATATACCTTTGAGTAATTACCGACTGCAAAAGTAATATTTTTTTTGATATTATCGGGCATTTGCTTTACAAGCAGAATTTACATAAATTTGTCAACATTTTCATTTGTTTTATGATTAGGAAATATGTCAATATCATCCTTGCTGTTGTCCTGTTCTCTGTTCAGGTTATGGGTGCAGGAACCAGGATCAGGGTCAATCAATTAGGGTATCTTCCCGAAGCTGCCAAGCAAGCGATTTTAATCAGTGAATCCGACATCACAGTCAAGGACTTTACCATACACGATGCACTTACAGATGAAGTTTGCGGACAATTCAACACGGTAAATTTTTGGGGTAAATTTGACAAATTCAACAGCAATTACACCTTAGATTTCAGTACTTTTGAACAAACCGGAGCTTTTTACATCAAAACCGGCGATACGTATTCCCCCATCTTTTTTATCAACAAGTACCACTTTGTGCATACTACAGACCAACTGCTTACTTATTTACGGTCGCGACGTATTGGCAACAACGTATCCGGAGGTTGGTGGTACGATGCTTCGAACAAAAACAGGAACGCCTCCGTCAATGCAAGCGTGACCTATCAATTGTTATTTGCTTACAGTAATTACCCGGATATTTTTATTGATGTACGTGACCTTCAGGGAGAAAGAGAACCCAATGGCATTCCTGACATTATAGATGAATCCAATTGGGGATTGGAATGGCTTTCAAAAATACAATATGAAAACACCCCCGTTGGAATAAACGGAAAATTAGCTGCGGCACTTGCTTTAGGAGCACAGGTTTGTAAAAATTTTGATGCAGGATTTGCTGATCGGTTAGCAAATAAAGCTGAACAAATATATCAGTATGCAAAAGAACAGGAAATCGTGAGCTTACTTAAAAACACCGAAGGTCTTCAAGAAGAAAACTGGAGGGATGACATGCAATTAGCCGCGACGCAACTGTATTTTCTGACATACAACAATCAATATCTGCAAGATGCCGTTATTTACGGTGCATCGGAACCGGTTCCCCCCTGGTTGTTTACAACTTGTGACCCTGCATTGCGGTTCTATCCCTATGTCAATTGGAGTCCGTACCTGCTTTTACAAATCGAAAATCCTCAGATAAAAAAAGATTATCTGCATAACATCATGATAAGCTTACAACGTGCTCGCCTTATTGCACAAGATAATCCATTTAATATCGGGATCAATTTTTCAGAAAATTCAAATAATAAAATCATTGCCTTGCACAATATGTGTTTAATCTACAGGCAATTAACAAAGGACACCCAATTCGTTGATTTGGAAGAATCTCTCTTCAACTGGATTTTTGGTTGTAATCCCTGGGGAATCTCCATGGTTACCGGCATGCCTGATACCGGCACTACACCTTCACATCCTCACATCAAAAGTTATATAGAAACAGATCAAATACCTGTTGGGGCAGTGGTAGGCGGCGCAGTTAACAATACTTGCCTGAAAAATTCGGAGATTGACGGACTTAGTTTTGATGGGCTTTATGAAAGATACCAAACTGAATGGGCTGTTTATCATGATCATGTCAATGATTATGTTACCAATCAGCCCAATATTGATGCTTCTGCCGGACTGATACAGTTACTGGCGTCACGAGCATCATTTGTTGAGCATGATTATCTTTTTGATCATAACCACTATGATTTGGGTGGCATCAACCGCTTTAATCCTGACCAAAAACAAATTCTGATCACATTTACAGCACACCAATACGATGACGGTTTCAGGAAAATTGCATCAACTTTGAAAAAACACAATGTCAAAGCTGCTTTCTTTTTTTCGGGAGACTTCTTAAGAAAATCGAAGGCAAAGAAACAAATAAAGAAACTAAAATCTCAGGGACATTACATTGGTCCTGCCGGTAATCATTATTTTCAACTGACCGACTGGAACAAATCAATAAAATCAAATTTAGACAAAACGGCCTTTTTAAGTGATTTGAGGGAAAACTATGCGGCACTAAAAAAATGCGGCATCAGCAAGCAACAGGCACCTTTTTTTAATCCTCCGTTTGAATTGTACGACGACAGCATCAGTTTTTGGTGCAAAGAAGTAGGAATCCACATTGTCCGCTCAACACCCGGCACCGACTCCAATTTGGATTACACCTTCCCGGAGATGCGGGAGCATTATCATTCCAGCAGGGACATCCTGAACAAAATTATGCAAGTGGAAGACAAATCAGGTTTAAACGGCTATATCCTGCAATTCAATTACGGAACCAACCCTGCAAGAAAGGACAAGCTCTACAAACATCTTGGAAACCTGTTGATGGATCTGAAAAGGGAGGGCTATGAATTTGTGGATATTTTTAAAGCAGTCAAGCTTTACTAGGGTGGACAACGGGATTCGAACCCGCGACCTTCGGAACCACAATCCGACGCTCTAACCAGCTGAGCTATGTCCACCGTATTTTTGAGCTGCAAAGATAACACTGCGCCAACTGATTTGCAAACTTTTTTAAAAAAATAACTTATCTTTGTCCGGTTTTTATTTTTCGATGAAAGAGGATATTGTAATTGCCAGTAATATATTCACGGAGTTTTTGGTACAACGTAAGCATCGCAAGACTCCCGAGAGATTTGCCATCCTTAGAAAAATTTACACCTTCGACAAACATTTTGATGCAGAAACTTTATACAACAGCATGGTTGACGAATATCGTGTAAGTCTGGCAACAGTATATAATACGCTCGACTTGCTCTTAGAAGCAGGTTTACTCATCAGACATCAGTTTGACGGACAGCCGGCGGAATACGAAAAATCAATAGGCACTACCATTCACAATCACACAGTTTGTACGATTTGCGGACAGGTTAAAGAATTTACCGATAAAAAGATAAGAAAAGCCGTCCAATCCAAGATGTTTGCCGGATTTGACAGCACTCATTATTCCCTGTATGTGTATGGGGTTTGTAAAAAATGCATGAAAAAAAATAAATAATAAAATTATAATTAATCGTATGAAAGTAGATGTTTTGTTGGGTCTCCAGTGGGGTGACGAAGGCAAGGGAAAAGTAGTCGACGTATTAACCCCCGGCTATGATTTGGTTGCACGTTTTCAGGGAGGACCGAATGCGGGACACACGCTCGAATTTGAAGGGGAAAAATACGTTTTAAGATCCATTCCTTCAGGAATTTTTCAAGGGGATAAAATCAATGTTATTGGGAATGGTGTTGTGCTCGATCCCGCTTTATTTAAAGCTGAGGTGGAAGCATTGGAAAAATCTGGTCATATGCTGACTGACAGACTGAAAATTTCCAAAAAAGCACATTTGATCTTACCCACCCACCGATTGATAGATCAGGCTTTTGAAGAAGCCAAAGGAGCCGGTAAGATAGGAACGACCGGCAAAGGAATCGGCCCAACTTATACCGACAAAATCGGACGCCGTGGTGTAAGAGTAGGTGACATTTTTCACGATTTCAAATCGAAATATCAGTCGGCAATTGACAGACACAAAGCCGTGTTGGCTCAATACAATTTTGAATATGATCTCGCTTCACTTGAAAAGGAGTGGTTTGAAGGCATCGAATGTCTCAAAAGATTTGAATTAATCGACAGCGAGCACCTCATTAACAAAACGATTCAGAGCGACAAAAAGATTTTAGCCGAAGGAGCACAAGGTACTATGCTCGACATTGATTTTGGTTCTTATCCTTTTGTAACTTCATCCAACACAATTTGCGCCGGTGCTTGCACTGGATTGGGTGTTGCGCCCCGTTATATCGGCGAAGTGTATGGTATCTTTAAAGCTTATTGTACGCGTGTGGGTGGCGGACCTTTCCCCACTGAACTCCATGATGAAATTGGTGATTTGATACGCAAAAGAGGCAATGAATTTGGTTCTGTAACCGGTCGTCCGCGCCGCTGTGGCTGGATTGACCTGGTAGCCTTGAAATATGCTGTCATGATCAATGGCGTAACACAATTGATCATGATGAAAAGTGACGTATTAGACACCCTCGCCACCATCAAGGCTTGTGTCGCCTATAAAATTGACGGTAAAATTGTGAAAGAATTTCCATTTTCCATTGAAGAAAATCTAGAGCCTGTTTATACTGAATTACCGGGTTGGCAAAAGGATATGTCGGGAGTACGCTCTGAAAATGAATTTCCGGAAGCATTTCGTACCTACCTGAATTTCCTGGAAGAAGCTCTGCAAGTACCCATCAAAATTGTATCAGTTGGTCCGGACAGGGTGCAGACGATTATGAGGTAAACCCTACTTCCTTGTAAACATTAAATTTCCAAAAGATTCAAACTACTACCGACAACTTCATGTTTTTGTCTTGCTTCAACACCCCATTATCCAACAAGAAACGAATTACCTGAAGCACTTTTTGTTCCTTGAATGAAGCAAGCGATTGGATAAGTTCTTCCGGTGTTAGAGGGGTGTCGGTTAGTGCCTTGAGAACAGCTAATCGGATTTTGTCAAAATCAGCATCGGTCACCTGCTGTTCTTGCTTTTTCAAGCAAACATCACATTGTCCGCACGGCTTAGTATTTTTCTCACCGAAATAACTGAGCAGCAACTGATTGCGACATACATTTTGTTCTTTTGCGTAGTCTAATATACTTTTTGCACGGCTCACATATCGCTCCTTCCGATCATCATAGGTTTCTTTCCCAAGGTTGAGGCGCTCCGGTGCTTCTCTTTCATGAATATAGGTTATAAAAGGAACTTGTTTGCGTGGTATGTACTGCACAATCCTTTCTTTTGCCAAACCCACCAACTCCTTATAGACCTTATCTTTTGTCCAATTGAGCCGGGATGAAATAACATCTTCGCTGATATAAGCCGGCTCGGTAAACAGACCCGTATAAGAGCGCAACAATACATGGATCAATTTGTCCTGATCGGTTGTTAACCGAGCTGAATATAAATCCTCCTTCCCGACAACAAACAAAACCCGGGAAGAATTATCCTGTTCATCAGTCAACTCAAGGTAGCCTGCCTGTTGTAAAATTTTCAGCGCATTGTATGTTATCAACCTCGGCAATTTAAATTTAGTACAGAAATCAGCTAAATCAAAAGGGAAAACGGCATCCAACCCATATCCTTCAGCAATGACATAATAATCTCCCAAAGAACGATACACCCTACGGATCATGTCTTTATCAGGAAAAGTATCCGATACCCGTTTACGCATTTTAGTCACATCACCCTTATTGAACAACATAACAGCGAAGGCTTTCTTCTCGTCCCGTCCTGCCCTACCCGCTTCCTGAAAATAAGCTTCCAAAGAATCGGGCAAATCCATATGAACAACAGTGCGCACATCAGGTTTGTCAATGCCCATCCCAAAAGCATTGGTAGCAACAATCACGCGGGTCTCGTCATTCTTCCAACGTTGTTGACGGGCATCCTTGGTTTCATTCTTCAGACCTGCATGAAAATGCTCTGCCGAAATGCCGTTCTTATTTAAATAATCAGCAATTTCCTTGGTTTTTTTTCGATTGCGAACATATACCACCGAAGTACCACTTACTTTACGCAAAATATGTAGCAACTGCTCTTCTTTACTTTCAGTGGTTCTAACGACATAAGCGAGATTTTTACGATAAAAACTTTTTCTTAAAACATGCTTCTCCCGAAAAAGCAACTTCTCCTGAATATCCTCAACCACTTCAGGCGTGGCTGTAGCAGTCAATGCCAAAACAGGAACATCAGGCAACACCCGACGAATCTCCGCAATTTTTAAATAAGATGGTCTGAAATCATAACCCCATTGTGAAATACAATGCGATTCGTCCACGGCAATCATGCAAACCTTTGTTAATTTTATTTTTTCAAGGAAGATGAATGTGCCCAACCTTTCAGGAGAAACATACAAAAATTTATAAGCCTCAAACACGCAATTGTCAAGGGTCTGCAAAATATCCTTTTGGGACATCCCAGTATAGATAGCCGCAGCGGCAATATTTCGTTTCTTTAAGTTTTCAACCTGATCTTTCATCAAAGCGATCAACGGCGTCACCACCAAACATACCCCATCCATGGCTAAGGTAGGCACTTGAAAAGTCAGTGATTTCCCACCACCCGTAGGCATCAGACCCAGGGTATCCTTCCCCGAAGCAATGCTCTGAATGATATCGCCTTGTAACTCACGAAAAGCGCCATAACCCCAGTATTGTTTCAGTATGTCTAAAAATTTCTGCATGTGGTGTTTTATGATTTACAAAAATACAAAATAATGTTTAGTGTTTAATCGGAGAACAAAGAACAAATTGTTTAGTGTTTAGTGTTTAATTTTGTTGAATTGTTGAATTGAGAACAAAAAGTAAAGAAAAAAAACGATGAACGAAGAACGAAGCCAAAAGCTAAGAGCCAAAAACCAAGACTGAACTCGCGACCCCGGAACCCGTTAACTTCCATGACTTCTTTAACTTCCATGACTTCCCATCCATGATATCCATTGAATTATTGAATCTGTAATTAAATTATTTATACAAAAAGCAACTAAATTAGTTGCAAATAAAAATAATTAATCTAATTTTGTATGCGATATGAGTAGGAAAGAAAACTGTTAAAACGATTTTTATCCTTACCAAAGGATTTCACTTATGATGAAACCGTTAAACTCCTAAAAGATTTTGGATTTTCACAGGTAAAAACAGGAAGAACAGGCGGTTCACGAGTAAGATTTCTAAACAAAAAATACCCTGAATATCCCATAAAATTTCACAAACCACATCCCGGAAATATACTCAAACCATATATTTTAGAAAATATAAAGGCTAATTTAATTGATTGTGAATTACTAAAAGAAACAGCAAATGAAAACGAAGAACAATAATTTACTTGAATACAAAGGCTATTACGGTAGCATTGAGTTTGACTTAGAAAGTAAATCACTATACGGGCAACTGTTAGGTATAAAAGGAACTTATATTTACGAAGGCAATACCTTGGAAGAGTTAGAAGCCGATTTTAAACAGTTTGTAGATGATTACCTCTACGACTGCAAAGAAGATGGATTAAAACCACAAAAACCTAATTTGGGAAATCTGAACATCCGTTTAAAGCCGGAAATTTATCTACGTGCCGTTCAAAATGCCAAACGCAGAGGAGTTTCTCTTAATCGTTACATAAACAAAGCAGTCGAATATTTAGTAAACGAAGACTGACAAAAAGAGTTGAAAAACCACTTCCCCATCGTAATAATTTAAATGTAACACTGTAAATTTGCGTGCATAAAAATCAATCATGCGTAAACCCAGGTTTCATATCTGTCATTTTCTACTCAGGATTTTACTGTTTTCAGTCGGCTTTTTGTCTGCACCCTGTTTTGCCACTGATTCATACTACTTTTTTGTACAATTTACCGATAAAAAAAACACCGCTTTTTCTTTGGATCATCCGGAGGAATTTTTAAGTGCAGAAGCCGTCAGCCGTCGTGCAGAACAGGGTATCACTTGTGATTCAACAGATTTGCCGGTCAGTCCCGATTATTTGACACAACTTACCAACCATGGTTTGAAGATTCACAGCAGCAGCAAATGGATGAACGGGACTACTGTTTTACTGCAAGATTCATCACTGATGGCACAAATTCGCTTGCTCCCTTTTGTAAAAGCAACTGAATATACGGGTATCAAAACCGAATCTATATCACCGGCACCCAGTAAAATCAACAAATTAATTGAAGAATATGATTATGGAACAGCTGCAACGCAAATAGACCGATTGAATGGAGCAGCTCTGCACAATGCAGGATACACCGGCAAAGACATCATCATTGGAGTGATAGATGCGGGTTTTCGGGAGGCTGACAATAATGTTGCTTTTGACAGTTTACGCTTGCAAAATCGTTTGTTGGGTACAGTGAGTATTATCGATTCAACAATTGATATTTTTAGAGAGGATGCACACGGTGCCAATGTGTTATCGATTATGGCGGCCAACATGCCTCAGCAGTATCTTGGAACTGCACCTCACGCTTCTTATTGGCTAATTCAAACCGAATATGTGCCCACTGAATACAAGGTTGAAGTTGATTTTTTAGTCAGAGGCCTCGAATATGCCGATAGCGTGGGTGTCGACGTAGTGAATATCTCTTTGGGATATTTTGAATTCGATGACCCTGCGATGAACTTTACTTACAGCGACATGAATGGTAAGCTATCTCGTGCCAGTCGTGCCGCAACCCTGGCTGCCCAAAAAGGAATCATCATATGCAACAGTGCGGGAAATGAAGGTAATTCGTCATGGAAATACATTTCAAGTCCAGCTGACGCTGAAGGAATACTTACTGTCGGTGCTGTTGATGTGAACGACAGTATTGCCTACTTCTCTTCTTACGGTCCCAGTGCAGACGGACGTACCAAGCCGGAAGTATGTGCCATAGGCTTAAATACTGCTCTGGTTAACAGGTATGGAAATTTAACATCCGGCAACGGCACTTCCTATTCCTCTCCCGTTATTGCCGGCTTAACGGCTTGCTACCTCCAGTATTGCAAAGAAAAAATTCCTCACACTTATGGCGTAGAACAAATTATTACACACATTCTCCAATCATCCGATAGGTACGATAATCCGGATGAGCGTTACGGATATGGCATTCCTGACTTCCAAAAGGCAATGAATAGCATCCTTATGAACGTAACTTATAACAGAAACGAAAATATTTCTCACGCTGTGCATTATATTCCAGGCTCTGGTGATTTAAAGATCATGGTTAATCCCTTTAATACAGGTCGTCCTTGTCAAGTTAATATTTTTACGGCAAACGGAAATTTACGATTTACACATAAATTTTACGATTTGACGACGATACCTTTGAACAATTATGCAGCGGGTATATACATGGTTCAAGTGATTTCTGAAAATAAAACAAGCCTGACAAAAATAATGATACATTGAAAAAATGAAAATTAAATCTTATTCGCTATACGAGCTTACGCAGTATATCAACAGGATTTTCAAGGTCAACTTTGAAGAACCGATTTGGATACGTGCCGAAATCAGTGAGTTTAGAGAAAACCCCAACGGACACTGCTATCTGGAGTTTGTCGAAAAAGATACAACTACGGACACATTAATTGCCAAAATCAAAGCCACCATTTGGGCACAAACTTACCACATGCTGAAATCCTATTTCGAATCGAACACAGGTCAACCCCTGCGTGCAGGAATCAGTGTATTGGTGGCTGTCACCGTTGATTTTCACGATGTTTATGGACTAAGTCTGAATGTAAAAGACATTGATCCAACATACACCCTGGGCGAATTGGCTAAACGGCGACAAGCTATTATCCGTCAGTTGGAAGCAGACGGCGTAATGGAAATGAACAAATCAATTGACTTGCCTGTACCTGCCAACCGCATCGCCATCATATCTTCCGCTACAGCCGCCGGTTATGAGGATTTTTGCAATCAGCTTGACAACAATACGGGCGGATTCATATTTTATAAAAAACTTTTTCCGGCTTTGATGCAGGGCGATCAAGCAGAAACTTCCATCATTAATGCCTTGGATGCTATTTTTGAACATGTGGATTTGTTTGATGCGGTCGTGATAATAAGAGGCGGAGGTGCCACAACGGACTTATCGTGCTTCGACGGCTATGATCTTGCACTGCATTGTGCCCAATTTCCATTGCCCATCATTGCAGGAATCGGACATCAACGCGACCTATCCATCGTTGATATGGTGGTGCACACTTCCGTCAAAACACCCACCGCAGCAGCTGCCTTTTTAATTGAAGCTATGGAGGACGCAAAAAGTAAATTGACAGACACCTACGACGCAATTTACCTTTTGCTTCGGAATAAGCTCAATGACCAGCAACAAAAAATCGCTGATATATCCTGGAGAATCAAACATGCCTTGCTCAATAAAACTGCTTCAAAAAAAATATTTTTGGAAAGACAAAATGCCCGATTGATACAGGCTGTCAGACTTGCCATCAGTCGACAAAAGAACAGGTTGGAATTGTTATCCAGAGAAATCGAACACCGCAATCCCATCAAGTTATTGGAAAAGGGTTTTTCTATCACAACCGTAAATGGTAAAAAACTGTTATCTGTAAGCGATGTAAGGCAAGGCGACATGATTAAGACCTATCTGAAGGACGGAGAAATACGAAGTGAGGTGATTCCGGATATCGAACTCTAAGCATCAGAATCGGGATCGAGATCCGGAATGGATTTGGAAACTTTGACTGCTTTTGCTACTTTTGCCCTTCAATTATCAATAGTCAAATCAAGATTAATATGGAAGAACAAACCGGAATAGTACAGCAGGCAGTTGACAGTATATCACTCAATACTGAAGCATTCCAACATTTACAACCCGAGAAAATTCAACAATCTGCTTACAAAATTTCAATATGGTCCAAACAATTATTGGAAAGTTGGGGCATTCCTGAAAGTTCGGTAAACCTCATCAATTTGCTCTTGCAATTATCCATTGTCATTCTCTTCGTTTGGGTGTTCCAATGGGTAACACAAAAGCTAATTACTTTTATCCTGAAGCAAACCAATAAAGTGGAAAAACTTAAATTAAGTGGTTTTTTAATCAAAAGTAAATTTCCACGCTATTTAGCTCTAACGGCGCCTCTCAGTTGGATTAGAGGCAGCATCCCCGTTGTATTCGAATATTATCCGGGTGTCATCACTTTCATTGCAAAAGCAACTGACCTGTTTATAGTCTGGATGCTTTATTGGTTAATAAATTCTATCCTCAAGGCACTTACCAAGCAACTCACGACCTCTTCCAAATACAAGGATAAACCCATAGACAGTTACTTTCAAGTTATTAGAATCCTGTTAATAATATTAGCCGTTGGCGCCACTTTCACTGTCCTGTCTGGTAAAGAATTATCAACATTTTTTGCTGCAATGGGTGCGGCATCCGCCATCATGATGCTCGTGTTTAAAGACACCATTCTTGGATTTGTAGCCAGTATTCAAGTTACTACCAACGATATGGTACGTATAGGCGACCGGGTCACCATGCCCAAACACAACGCTGATGGCAACGTGATGCAAATCTCACTAAATACAGTGAAAGTCATGAATCACGATAATACCATCTCTACCATCCCAACATATGCTTTGATTTCTGACTCGTTCCAGAATTGGAGAGGTATGACAGAATCAGGCGGAAGACGTATCAAGCGTCCCATTTCTTTCAAACAATCATCGTTTAAGTTTGTCAACCAAGAAGAAGATCTAAAGTTCTACAGAAAAATTCATTCCATTAGTCAATACGTTGATGAAAAACAATCCGTAATTGACAAATACAATCAAGAAACTGGAGCGGACACTTCCATTGTCATCAATGGCCGAAGTCTGACCAATATTGGTTTATTTAGAAAATACGTCGAAGTATATCTGAAAAACCATCCTGGTGTTCACAAAAAAATGTCTATCATGGTAAGACATTTAGAACCTACGGAGAAAGGACTTCCTTTGGAAATTTATTGCTTCACCAACACCACGGTCTGGGCTGAATATGAAAATATCATGGCTGATATATTCGATCATCTCATTTCTGCTGCTAAATATTTTGATTTAGAGATTTTTGAAGATTTAACTAACGAATAACAAATCAAATTTACCAAAAAATAGCAGGTAGCAATAGCCTGTCAAAAAACTTATAAGGTTTTGAACGTCCTAGTGGCTCCACTGAACTGGGGATTGGGGCATGCAACGAGATGCATCCCGATTATCCGGCAACTCGTGACCGATGGTCATACTCCTATTGTAGCATCAGATGGACAAGCTTTATTGTTGTTGCAACAAGAGTTTCTGGACCTGAATTTCATCGAACTTCCTGCTTACAAAGTTCGGTACAACCGGGAAAAATCACAAATCACAGCCATATTGAGAAGCCTTCCGGCTATTGTGGTAGCCGCTATTCGAGAGCATAACCAACTAAAAAAAATAATTCGACAACATCATATTTGCCGGGTTATTTCAGACAATCGCTTTGGACTGTGGAACAAAAACATCCACAGCATATACATGACCCATCAGTTGATGGTTAAAATGCCGGCTAAACTCAAGTTTTTGGAGAAAACGGCTTGGAGAATGCATCGTTGGGTGATCCATAATTATGATGAATGCCACATCCCTGACTTTGACGGAAAAGAAAACCTTAGTGGCGATTTGTCACATCTTTATCCTTTGCCGAAAAATGCCCAATTTATTGGTCCTTTGTCACGATTTAAGCTCCCGGATATTGACGCCGCTGAGAAACCAATAAAAAAATATCGTACGGTTGCAATTATTTCCGGACCTGAGCCACAACGCAATTTGTTTGAACAAGAACTGATTGCACGGTTTAAAGATGTGCAAAAGCCAACATTGTTGATTCAAGGAAAACCCCAAACGACAGACACTTATCAAATTCAAAAATTAATCTGTGGCTCAGGACAAATATATCTGGTTCCACATTTAGCTTCTCAAACCTTTGCTCATTATTTATTGCATGCCGAAAAAATAATTTGTCGCTCCGGATACAGCACCATCATGGATTTATACGCTTTGAATTGCTTACATAAAGCTGAATTCATTCCTACTCCGGGACAGACTGAGCAAGAATACTTAGCTACATATCACGAAACAAAAAGATAATTCACAAAAATGAGGCTGCCTAAATATAGACAGCCTCACAGGTTAACTAAACAAACACATTTTACATCTATCTCATCTTCTTCCTGTATTTCTACTGGATTGGCTTGAACTGCTTCTTCCACTGCTGCGTGTCGACTCAGTCTTGCTTTCCGTTCTTGGCTTATCATTATTTCTATTAACAGTTGCCTTACTTTCCGTTCTTGGTCTATCAGTATTCCTGTTAACAGTCGGAGTTGCCTTGCTTTCCGTTCTTGAGTTATCGGTATTCCTGTTAACAGTCGTCCTACTTTCCGTTCTCGGTCTATCAGTATTTCTATTAACGGTCGGTGTTGCTGTGCGCTCAGTGGAACGCTTAGCCGGTGTAGTATTGATTTGAGATTTAGATTCACCGGCACTGGGAGTGGAAGTCCGTATTTCACGCTGTGGTGTGCTCGTTCTTGGAGTGGTCGGCGTTACTCTTGGTTGAGGTCTTGGTGTTGAAGTACCCTGATTTAATTGCCTTCTATCTGTTTCCGAACTTCCCGTAATTTTATCTTTAACCTCAGGTTTTCTCCTATCTTGATAATGTTGAAAATATCCCTTGTTTTTGTAATCTCTATTGCGCTGGTCAAAACGGTATCCGGGATTATTCCTCCAAAAATCATTGCGTGAGTAATGATGTATTGTCTGTGTGTACACCGGATATCTCACATGAGTAGTATAATGATAATAATGATTCACATTAACAAATACACTTACATGATTGAAATAATGGTGTATAGGCAGGACGGTTCTCCGTAAGTAAACACGTGGATAGTAACCCCAGTAATACCTGGATACGTAAACGGTCGTAGGATAATTCCATAACCACCTCACTACACGAGGACGAGTAACGAAGATAGGCTCAATAATATAATCAGCGCCAAACAGTGAAGGCTCTCCGATAATTTGAATATATTCTCCATCGTAATAATCCCTGCCAACGATAATGGTGGCTACATCCTGGTAGTAATTGTGGTTCAGTACCGCCTGTATGAGTATGATATGCTCATTGCGATCATACAATTTAATCACCCTGAGATAATCCACATAACCATCATTGTTCAAATCTAAGTTTGAAACCCGATTACGATAGTCATTCAACTGATATTCAAAATCTTTCATATTCCTGGATTGAGCAAATACCGTAGCTACAGCCTCGAGATCTAAATGGTCACATAAATCGTATGAATGAGACACGGACATCGAATATCTTTGTGCCATCAATTGAAGGGGCATCCATACTGCAAACAAAATCAAGGATAGTATAATTTTTCTCGTTTTCATAATGGTATTTTTTTAATTGTTTAACAAAATTAAATACGAAACGGGCATTTTTCAATTTTTATGCCAATTAAAATTATGGGTTGCGGATTACAGGTTTTTGTTTAATTTTGCGAAACAAATGAACGCATTGGATTTATATATTGCCATTCCTATTTTGTTGGGTTTCGTGATTGGTCTGTTTCGCGGATTAATCAAAGAGATCATTTCTCTGACTATCATCATTGTAGGGATTTTGCTAAGCAGGCTGTTGGCACCCAGCATTAGCGATAAGCTGGTTGACTGGTTTAGCATCAGCCCGCAAGCTGCTCAACCACTTTCATTTATCATCGCCTTTTTAATTATAGCTTTGGTGCTGATCATCATAGGAAGATTACTTCACAAAATGATAAAAATGTTATCCTTAGGACTTATCAATTCCATATTGGGTGGCATTGTGAGCGCCATCAAATACATCATAATCATAAGCGTTATATTGGTACTGATGGAAGCATTGGACAATAAATTTTCTCTTTTGAGTAAGGACTTAAAAGAGGAATCCACGCTTTATAAGCCCATTAAAAAAATAGCTCCCGATCTTTGGAAGGAATTTAAAAAGGATACCCAATAGCAATGTGAAAAGCCATGTTTTTAAAAGATGAAGGCAACACCCACTTGGATGCTGAGATAACAGCCGGGTCATACAGCTTGACCCCCATATCCATACGGAAGATGAAAAAATTAAAATCCATCCTGATGCCTATACCGTAGGCTAAAGCAATTTGTTTCCAAAACGTATTCAGTTTAAACACCCCACCGGGTTGATAATCATAGTCTCTGATTGTCCAAATATTTCCCGCATCCGCAAAAACAGCTCCCTCCAACACCCAAAACATTTTAGTCCGATATTCGACATTCATATCCAATTTGATATCGCCCACCTGGTTGTAATCTCTCCTATTTAAAGTAAAGCGTTGATAAGATCCGGGGCCTAACCGGCTTTCACCCCACCCCCTGACACTATTCGCTCCTCCGCTATAAAATCTTCTTTCAAAGGGGATGACTTCTGAATTCCCGTAAGGATATCCTACGCCCAAGCCAACATGGTAAACAAACTTGTTATTTTTGTCTATGATCTGGTGATAGGAAGAATTGATCCTTCCCTGCACATACTGCGAAAAAGGTATGTTAAAAGTACGGTAGAAACCATCTTCACCAGCCGGCAAATTGAGCAATTTATAAATACCATATAAGATATTACCGGCTGATTCAATGCTATAGCGATAAGTGAAATAATTACGTAAAGGTCTCGCCCTGTTATATCCACTGAAGGATGTTCCGTAACTGATACGCATAATCATGTAATCTTCATAATTATAGCGGTTATACCTGCCCGTTTCTAAGAAGGCATCCTTAAACTCCTGCGAAATCCAGGGGAAATACACGTAACTCACATCCAACAGATCAAAATTATGTAGCTGTCTTCCTTTATACCAATTGTATTTTGTACCAAATCCAATATTGGTAGAAGTAAATTCACTTGGACGGTACTGATAATTGATCAAACCTTTAAATTCAGTGGACCCTCTTAAGCTGCGGCTGTATTCATCATTGACAAATGGTATGATGGTTTTCGGTACTCGCAACCCGATTTGACCACCCCATTCCTGTGCTGTCAGATCGCCCTGTTTTTCAAGAGCATATCTCCCTTGCAAAGTCAGGGATTCCGCTCCCCTAAAAAGATTACGATGTGTGACACCCACATTTCCGGCTGTACCCCAATAACCCTCTGTAAAAGTAATTTCTGCTTGAGAAGAAAAAGTAAATGTTTTAGCTTCCGCTACAGTTATCAGGCATTGTAAAGAATCGGTTGCCGTTTCGGTAAAACTGATATGGGTATATTTTACAGGCGGTAAGGCGTTAAATGCTGCATAGGTTCGTTCAACATCGGCATCTGAAAACAGGGCTCCCGGCTTGATAAATGTACTTCCCTTCAGGGAATTGAAAGTAAGAAACTTTTTCTTCGGTCCGATAACCCAGTAATTATCTTCTATTTGCAGGGTGTCAATTTTTTGTGGTTCATCATCAACTATGATGGTGCTGATAGCAGGGTTTAAATTAAAAATCACCTTGCTGATATGATATTGCTTAAACACTGTTTGATCAAGACTGTCTTCATATTCTTCCAAATAATCCCGAAGACGTAAGGCAACATCAACTTGATGTGCCGCACTATCAGCCGAATAGGCCATATAATCCTTCATGAAATTATAATATCCTCTCCTCCTCATACCGGATGACAATCGATCTCTCTCGCTATCCAACTGATAGGAGTCAAACAGCATATTTTTCTGTATCAACGACTGAGAGGAATCTTTTGCCAACTCTTCCAACTCATGAAAGGGAACATCTACTTCATAATTATTGACTCTATAAGGCTTATTGGCCTGAATCTGATAAACAACACGCGCTCTTTTGTCCTTTTTATGTACGATGGTGTTAATCTCAGCATTATAATACCCTTTATTGATATGATATCGCAACAGTTGCTGAGAAGAAATATCCGTCAGCATGGAATCCAAGACAACGGGGGGTTGTCCTATGCGTCTCAAAATCCTGTTCACCCACTTGGTAGTATCCTTTCCCGACAAATTATAAATGCCCAATTGCATTCTAAATAAACCTACTATATACGAATTGGGCGTTTGACGGACAAAATCGGGCAGGTCATTCTTGTCGATTTCTTTCGCATCAGATTTAATTTCAACTTTATCCAACAAATAAGTACCTTCGGCAATGTGTTTGGTTGGCGAACATGAAGTGAATAATGCACCCGACAAGCATATCAAAATGAAGAAAAAGAAAGCAAGTGACCGGAGATTTCGTTTCATGCACTGAATTGAAATAATTTAGATGCAAACTTACATAAAATTTCAAAATAACTACGTCTGATTTCGGATTTTTGTTGAGGCTACGAAATATCTTCCTAACTTTACAGCGAAAATTCAAGATTATGCTTTCAAAAAACAAAATTAAATTCATCCATTCACTCCAATTGAAAAAGTTCAGGGACGAATCCGGATTTTTTATTGCCGAAGGCAGCAAGCTGATCCATGATCTTGCCGGTAGTTTTGATTGTGAACTATTGGTTTATACAAAATCAAAAGAAGAAGACCTGTTGTCCATCACGGCTCAAGAGCGCATAGTAACCGATGAAGCCGGTCTGCGCAAGGTATCTGCACAAAAGACTCCTGGGGGAGTTTTGGCAATTTTTCGGAAACCGGAGCCTGCGGTTCCATCAAAAGAGGAATTAAAAAAACAACTTTGTTTGGCACTTGACGACATTCAAAATCCCGGAAACCTCGGCACCATCATCCGCATAGCCGATTGGTTCGGAATCCGTCACATCTTCTGCTCCCTCTCAACAGCTGATGCTTACGGCCCCAAAACGGTACAAGCCACCATGGGAGCATTGGCAAGGGTACATGTACACTATGTCGATCTTGCTACATTTTTATCTGAATGGAATGCAGTTGACCAGGGTGCGGAATTCCCCATATACGGTACTTTTTTAAACGGCAACAATATCTATTCGAATAAACTATCTCCCAACGGTATTATTCTGATGGGCAACGAAGGACAAGGCATTTCACCTGAAATTGAAAAATACATTACCTGCAAATTGCGAATTCCCAACTTTCCGGAGAACACACCAACTTCCGAATCGCTGAATGTGGCTGTTGCAACGGCAATAGTGTGTTCGGAATTCAGGCGAAGAAGCTTCTAAAACAGCGTCATCTGACCGGTAACATCATCAATGGTTTTGCGGACATCAGTCTGCTCTTCTTCTGATGGTTTCTTTGTATCCTTTTGCTGTTCCTTGTCTGTTTTTTCGCTTTTCTTTTCAGGTTGCGGATCCGGAACTTGTTCGTCGCCATTCTCATCGCCGCCGATCAAATCTTCCTCCGTTTCTTCCTGTGCGTTGGAAGTATAATTTTCCACCGGCTCTTTAAAGCGTAAAGGTTCCAACTCATTGATCGTTTCAACCTCATAGGTGGTCAGACGTTTCCCTCTCGCCTTGAAACCTTTTACGGCGATGAATTCTTCTGCATCAACTTCCAAAGCTTTTCTGTGAGCATCGCTACCACCAAACACAAGCTCAAAACGCGGATAATCCTGATCCGACAGTAATATAAGCTGTGACTCAGGGTTATCGCCCAAAATATTTTGTGGCTTTTGAGTCACTTCCAACTGAAAGCGTTTCAGGTAATAGTACTTTTGATCGGCATCGAATAAAACCAATGACCATGTCTTGTCCGGAACATACTTTTCAATGATGAGCATGTTCTTATCAAAATGGTTGGTCAACTCAAAATTCGTCATATAATATTCGCCGGTAGAGGAGATGACTAAAATCTGATCATCGCTGTGAAACTCGCCCAAATAATCGCCTCGCTTATCATAATTGAGGCGCAACACATCGCTGTCGAACCACACCTCACGCCCACCCAAGGTAGAAGCGCCCCTGTGTTTCAACACAATCTTATACACATCATTTTTAGTCAAGATATTCCCCCTTGCCTGACGGCCTTTGATGGCAATATCACTGAAATCCTTCTCGAAGACCAACTTGGTGAGACGAGGTTTCGGTTTTAAAGTCACGCGAATAATTTCAGCTTCCGCATTGGGGTTTGCCGTAAAATAGATGATTTTAGACCCTTCCTTACCTTGCGTAAGATCATATTCCTTGTCCCTTGTGATACCTCCTATTGCAAAGCGCTTCAAATAAAACGGTCCGGACTTGCCATGCTTGTACACCACATTATACACCGTACGTGTGTCGTTCTTTTTGAAGACATTCAAATACAGAATGTTCTTGCCCACAAAAAGCTTATCAGCCACTTTCACTACCTTGTAAGTACCATCCTTAAAAAAGATAATGATATCATCCAGGTGAGAACAATTGCAAACAAATTCATCTTTGCGCAAGCCGGTACCGATAAAACCTTCTTCATAATTGACATAAAGCTTCTCGTTGGCTTCAATAACCTTGGTTGCAACAATGGTTTCAAAATTACGGATTTCTGTCAGTCTCGGATAATCTTTTCCATATTTATTTTTCAGTCCCTCGTACCAGAAAATCGTATAATCAACTATGTTATCTAACTGATACTGAACTTCTTTGATTTTTTTCTGAAGATTGATCAGGATGTCATCAGCTTTATCAGAATCAAACTTGGTGATTCGCATCATTTTGATTTCCAACAGTTTCAGAATGTCTTCTTTATTTACCTCCCTGATCAAGTCTTTCTTAAAAGGCTCTAACCTTTTATCAATATGGGCAATAGCCTTATCCGGAGAATCACTTTCTTCAAATCCTTTGTCCTTATAAATTCTATTTTCAATGAAAATCTTTTCTAAAGAAGTAAAGAAAAACTGCTCCTCCAATTCTCCTTTTTGAATTTGCAATTCTAATTCGAGTAAATCCTTCGTGTGGTCACAACTGATGCGGAGCATGTCGCTCACATTCATAAACCGTGGTTTATTATCATGGATCACACAACAGTTGGGTGAAATACTGACTTCACAATCGGTGAATGCATAAAGCGCATCAATGGCTTTGTCAGAAGAAGTTCCGGGCTGCAAATGCACCAATATTTCCACCTTGGCGGAAGTGTTATCATCTACTTTGCGAATTTTGATTTTTCCTTTATCAACTGCTTTGAGAATAGAATCGATCAACTTTGAGGTATTCGTTCCAAAAGGGATTTCTGTAATTGCAAGGGTTCTATTATCAACTTTATTGATGGTGGCACGTACTTTCACCGAACCACCGCGCTCGCCATCGTTATAGCGACTCACATCAATGGCCCCACCGGTTTGAAAGTCAGGATACAACTCAAACTCCTCATCCTTCAGATGTGCGATGCAAGCATCAATCAATTCGTTGAAGTTATGCGGTAATATTTTCGAATTTAACCCAACTGCAATACCTTCTCCACCTTGTGCCAACAACAAAGGAAATTTTACCGGTAATGTAACCGGTTCTTTGTTTCTGCCATCGTAGGACAACTTCCACTCCGTCGTTTTGGGATTAAAAACGGTGTCTAAAGCAAATTTTGAGAGGCGTGCTTCAATGTAACGGGGTGCTGCGGCTCCGTCACCGGTTAAAATATTTCCCCAGTTACCCTGACAATCAATTAACAAATCCTTCTGACCAAGCTGCACCAACGCATCTCCGATGGATGCATCACCATGCGGATGGAACTGCATGGTATGTCCGACTATATTGGCTACTTTGATGTAACGACCATCATCCAGGCGCTTCATCGAATGCAGGATGCGCCGCTGAACGGGTTTCAAGCCATCATAGATATTGGGCACAGCCCTTTCTAATATCACATAGGAAGCATAATCCAGGAACCAATTCTGGTACATGCCCGCCAAATGGTATTTGGCCGGCTTATCTGCTATTTTTGGTATAACATAATTCGAATGTGTTTCGGAAATACCCTCATCATCTATCTCTTCCTCCTCACTAATATCGACAACATCCTCTGTATTGTCAATACCATCAAGCTCTTCGTTTCGTTCAGGAAGATCTTTTTTCCCTTGTAAATCATCCGTAATTTCCCCTTTGCTCATACAATAAACCTCATTTTAAAATTCGACCTACAAAAGTAACAAAAAATTCAGTAACTTTGCGCGTATTTTTTAACGAAGAACGAAGAACGAAGAACGAAGAACGAAGAACGATGAACGAAGAACGATGAACGATGAACGAAGAACGATGAACGATGAACGATGAAGAACAAAGAGCAAAGACAAAAGAAAATTTACAATTAAACAATTAAACGATTAAACAGTTCAACGTTTAAACAACTAACTTCCCTAACTTCTTTAACTTCTTTAACTTCCTAACTACTAACTACTAACTACTAACTACTAACTACTAACTACTAACTACTAACTACTAAAAATAACATAAACAGTAAATCCTCAAATAATAAATATGGTTTCGTCTCAAAGTGATGTTTTTAAAAAGTTGATTGCGCACTGCAAAGAGTATGGTTTTGTATTCCCTTCCAGCGAGATATATGATGGATTGGGAGCTGTGTATGATTACGGGCAGAACGGTGTTGAATTAAAAAACAACCTGAAAAAATACTGGTGGGACAGTATGGTGTTGTTAAACGAGAATGTAGTCGGTATTGACGCGGCTATCTTTATGCACCCCACCACCTGGAAAGCTTCCGGACACGTGGATGCCTTCAACGACCCCTTGATTGACAACAGAGACTCCAAAAAGCGCTATCGTGCTGATGTACTGATAGAGGACTTGTTAGCTAAATACGATGAGAAAATTCAAAAAGAAATAGACAAGGCTGCCAAACGTTTCGGAGATAAGTTTGATGCTGAAATGTTCAGACAAACCAATCCGCGTGTATTGGAAAACCAAGCAAAGCGTGATGAAATACATGCTCGATTTGTAAAGGCGTTGCATGACAACGACTTGACTGAGCTAAAAGCCATCATCGAAGACAACGAAATAGTTTGTCCAATCAGCGGCACCAGAAACTGGACGGATGTCAGGCAGTTTAACCTGATGTTTTCCACCGAGATGGGCTCGACATCGGAAGGTGCCACGCAAGTGTTTTTACGTCCTGAAACCGCACAAGGTATTTTTGTAAACTTCCTGAATGTTCAAAAAACCGGCAGGATGAAAGTCCCGTTTGGCATTGCGCAAATAGGAAAGGCTTTCCGCAATGAAATTGTCGCCAGACAATTTATTTTCAGGATGCGTGAATTTGAACAGATGGAAATGCAATTTTTTGTGCGACCCGGAGAGGAACTGAAATGGTATGAATACTGGAAAGAAGTTCGTTTGCGCTGGCATCAGGCATTGGGCTTGGGCGACCACAAATACCGTTTTCACGATCACGAAAAATTAGCGCATTATGCCAATGCTGCAACCGACATTGAATTTGAAATGCCCTTTGGTTTCAAAGAAGTGGAAGGTATTCATTCACGAACTGACTTTGACCTGGCAAGTCATGAAAAGTATTCCGGAAAGAACCTTAAATACTTCGACCCGGAACTGAATCAATCTTATGTGCCCTACGTAGTTGAAACTTCCATAGGATTGGACCGTACCTTCCTGTCCATTTTAGCAGGCACCTATGCTGAAGAAGATTTAGGGAACGGAGACAGTCGCGTAGTCTTAAAACTGCCACCTGCACTGGCTCCGGTTAAAGTTGCCATACTACCTTTGGTCAGGAAAGATGGTCTCCCCGAAAAAGCGCAAGAGATCATGGACATGTTGAAATTTGACTGCAAATGTTTCTATGATGAAAAAGACTCCATCGGCAAGCGCTACCGCCGTCAGGATGCCATTGGAACACCTTTCTGCGTCACCATCGATCATCAAACTTTGACTGACAACACGGTAACCATTCGTCATCGCGACAGCATGGAGCAAGAAAGGGTTGCCATAGGAGCCTTGTCCGAAATCATTGGGAAATCAACAAGCATCAAGGAATTACTGAAGAAAATTTAATTATCAACCATTTATTCATAATATTTAAAAAATGAAAAAAACTATCATTTTACTTTTAACTGTGGTTTTAGGAATAACCGGGTTGAAAGCACAGCTGTCTTTTGGTGAGGCAGAAAATTTAAATGCCGGATGGAAATTCATGTTAGGAGATTCGGACCAGGCAATGAAAATCAGTTATAATGCCAACAGGTGGCAAAATGTTACGCTTCCGCACGACTGGAGTGTAAAGGGAGTATTGAGTCCCGGCAACGCAAGTTGCACAGGTTATTTACCGGGAGGGATCGCCTGGTATAGAAAAAATATTCACATTCCGGCGAGCAAAGCAAATGAAAAAGTTTACATTTATTTTGAAGGCGTTTACAATCGCAGTAAAGTATATGTGAACGAACAATTGGTGGGAGAACGTCCGAACGGATACATCTCTTTTGCTTACAACATTACCGATCAGATAAAATTCGGTGAAGATAACCTGATTGCCGTTCGGGTAGATCACAGTCGCTCCGCAGATTCACGCTGGTACACAGGCTCGGGAATTTATCGGGATGTGTGGCTGGTAACTGCTAATCCTATACACATCGCTCAATGGGGTGTTTATGCTTATCCTGAAGTAAAATCGGCTAAAAGTGCTGTATTGAATATTGAAACTGAAATTGACAACGAAAGTGCTGAAGATGCCAATCTTTCAATTGTGAATGAATTGTGCGCCGCCGACGGTAAAGTAGTTGCCAGCAATACAAAAAAACTGAAAATTGCAGCAGGAGGCAGCAGTACCTTAAAACAATCACTGAACATCAAAAACCCCGGTCTGTGGAACATTGACAATCCTACTTTATACACTTTGGAAACCAGGGTATATGAGAAAGGCAAGCTGATTGACCAAAGTTCCATGCAGACCGGATTCCGCACCTTTACGTTCGATCCAAACAAGGGTTTTGCATTGAACGGCACATGGATGAAAATGAAGGGTGTGTGTATTCATCATGATTCCGGTGTATTGGGTGCAGCATCCTATAAAGAAGTTTGGAAAAAGCGTTTGTTGAATTTGAAAGAAATAGGCGTCAATGCCATCCGAACCAGTCACAATCCACAAGCTACGCATCTCTATGAGCTTTGTGACGAATTAGGACTTTTAGTAATGAACGAAGCTTATGACGAATGGGAGTTCCCAAAGCGCAAATGGTTAGAGGGCTGGAACGTAGGTACGCCAGGTTTTGAAGGCTCATACGATTTCTTTGAAGCTTGGGGTGAAAAAGACCTGGAGGACATGGTCAAAAGAGACAGAAATCACGTTTCTATCTTTGCCTGGAGTATCGGTAATGAAGTAGATTATCCGAATGACCCCTATTCCCATCCTATCCTGGACGGTGACGGAGGTTTCACGCAACCCATGTTCGGCGGATATAAAAAAGATGCACCCAATGCCATGCGTTTGGGTGATATCGCCAAAAGATTGGCAGAAATAGCAAGAGAGCATGATCCTTCACGCGCTGTAACTGCCGGCTTAGCGGGCGTAGCTATGTCAAATGAAACCGAATATCCCGGGGCATTGGACATTGCCGGTTACAACTATACGGAAAGCCGCTACGAATCCGATCATATAAAGTATCCGGATCGTGTTATTTATGGCAGTGAAAACCGTCACGACATGGCAGCATGGAAAGATGTGAGAGATAAAGAACATATCTTCGGACAATTTCTGTGGACAGGCATCGACTATTTGGGTGAGTCCGGAAGATGGCCCTCCCGGGGATTTTATTCAGGTTTGTTGGATTTAGGTGGAAATATCAAACCACGTGGTTATTTCCGCAAAGCCCTTTGGGCACAGGAACCTGCAGCTTACATCGGCACCTACCCTACTCCTGGACGCAGAGGAAGCAGAGCCGGCAATCAGGATGTTTGGTCTGCATTGGAAGCTGAACAAGCCGGAGGTTATGTAGAAAGAGTTCCGTCTATGGATGCATGGCCCATCTGGAACTACAATGATGGTCAGTCCATACGCGTTGTAACCTACACAAATGCTGCTAAAGCTCAATTGGAACTGAACGGGAAAACAGTGGGTCAAATTAAAGATCATAACGACAATACCGGTATTATTCATTGGGATATTCCTTACGAAGGCGGAAAATTGGAAGTGATCGGATTCGATAAGGACAATAATGAAATAGTGCGTGAATCAATTGAATCTTCAGGACGTTCCCACGCATTGAAAATAATTGCTGCCGACGAGCAAATCCGAAAATCCGGTGGTGTTGCAAAAATCTTATTACAAGTGGTGGACAAAGACGGAAAGCTTGTGATGCTTTCGGATGATGAAGTGACCTGTCGTGTGAACGGACCAGGCAGACTACTCGGCTTGGAGGCCAGCAACAACTCTGACATGGGAGACTATACTGACAACGCACAACGTGTATATCGCGGTCATTTGGTTGCATTCATCCAATCCACTGCTGATGAAGGAACAATCAGAGTATCCTTTACCGCTCCCTGGTTGGAAGGCGCTCAAACCGAAATTGTTATTGAATAAAATTCAAACGTAAAGATTTGAATATCAGGGCTGTCCAAAAAACAAGGACAGCCCTTTTTCATGTTAAAGCAATGGGAGTTCTCGGAACTCGCACCCCGGACCGCTCTTAATTCGCATGCTTGATGTACTGCTTCAGAACCTCAACTCTACCGGAATCATAAACCTTTTTAACAATATACAATCCGGTTTGGTCAACTTTTTCCAATTGTACACCGGCCAAACTGAAGTATTCAGTTTTCAGTACTACATCATTGGATAGATAAATTCCTACCCCAACATCTTGTTGCCATTTGGCGTACAAGGTTGTATTGCTGTCCACCACATCGGTTGCAAAATTCCAGGCAGTATCATAGCCTGCATCTTTGTACCAGCCCTGGAATATATAACCCGGCAATGTGGTTTCCGGTGCAGCAGCTATTTTCTCACCTTTGACTACATAGATTGGAGAAACTGCACTACCACCATTTGTATCGAAGCTGACGATACGGGCTTCATAAAGTTCGAGGTTATCAATGTATCCGGTTCCGTTGATCCCGGAAGCATAGTTGTTAAACCAAAGTGATCCATAAGTGGCATCTGCACCCGTAACAAAGGTGTTTTCAAACAATTGCCATGCTCCTCCTGTGTTAGAGATGGAATTGTAAGTTTCATTGTCTTTTACTCCACCAACGTAAGCATTTCCTAAGCCTAAAACAAACCCATTAGCATTCGTATTCACATAAGCGCGAATGATATAGGGTGTTTCTGCATTCCAGGCAACAGTTCTATCCAAAGAACCGGAACCGCCACCTTGCCCCCATACTTTTCCTGAAAATGATCCACAATATGCATTGTCAGAAGTGGCGATGTGATTCCCCCAACCCGGCTGTTCGGGATTGTTGAAATACGGGTCATCTATCAAATTCTTAGCGGGAGCCAGGAAATTGGTGCAATCCGAATCTTCGGAAGTGGCGAAGTTGATAGTTTGATTACCAACGCCAGTGGAGGATATGGTAATTACTCCGTTTAATATAGTACCCAACACGCCCGGATCCCAGGTCGCAGTTATCGTTTTCCCTGCCGCCGCATCTGCAGCAGCTACAGTGGAAGGATTAAGCGTGATCCCTGCAGGAGCGGAAAGCATAATATTATTGGTCAGATTGATGCCGGATACCCTGAATGTTCTTTGTGTATTGTCGATATCATCAAAAACAAGATTGTCTTCTGTAACACTTAAGTATGAAACAGCTGAGTTTCTGTCATCAAAATTCGTTTTAACATAATTGTAGATCTTGAGATCATCTACATAGCCCCAAAACAGACGGTCACCAGGGAATTGACTTCTTCCTATATAGTTCAAAACAGGTTTGAAATCCGAAGGTTTAATGGTAAAACTGTTAGATTCTGCTGTCTTTGTTCCATTTACATATATGCGGGCAGTTCCATTGCCCAAAGTTACTGCCACATGCGACCACGTGTTCCTTGTCAAGAGAGGTGCATCCAATCGCTGTTCATCACCACCGTTTTTAATGGCGAACCTGAGTTTACCGGTATCCTCAGCACGAACTGTAAGGAACATGTACTCCGACTCTCCATTGCCGAAATCAAAAATTCGCTGCCAATCTTCTTTATAAAGATTAGTAAACGTCCATTGATATCGCGGATAAACCCAGGCCTCAATGGTAATCTCATCGAAGTCTGCTACGGTCGGCGGAAGTTGGTAAGAATTGCTTTTATCAAATTCGGCTGCTTTAGTGCCGATTTTTCCGGTCGTATATTTCGTTGTTCCGCTGAAGGAGCCATGCAACAGATTCTCTGACTTATCCAGGGTATTATCATCAAAATTGTAATATGCCACCAACTTATTATCGCCTCCTGTCGCCCGGACTGAAACTGCATTGGAATAACCGGACCTGTTCAGGGACCTGTCAATGGCTTTCACTTTATAATAATAGGACTTACCCGGTGACACCGTATTGTCAACGAAAGCAAGAGTCTCAACATTGCGGGCAATGGTTTCATAATCCCCGTTCGGAGTTTCACTGCGGAAAATGATATAACTATCCACATCTCCGCCAACATCATCCCACTCTAACCAAACAGAATGTCTTTGTGCGACAGCACTCAGATTAGCGGGTGCCGAAGGAGCAACAAACTCAATAGGTGCATCTACAGGTAAAAAGCGCCACAGTTGACTATTATGACCGGTCGGATCGTAGTGTACAACGGGGGCTCTATCTCGGGTAGAATTACCGGAAATAGTAAGGCACTTCGCACTGAAACGACTTCGGATGCGGAACCAACCATCCTCAACATACTCCAGATACCATTGTTGAACGGCGTTTGAATTATCATCATACATTTTGATAGGATCGTTGTTGTTGAGGGAAAAATTATAAACATCCAGGGATTTCCCACTGTGGACTGCCGTGATTTTAAAATAACTAAAATCACCACCTACGCCGGGGTCAACAGGAACAACATTCCACTGTTGATGTGTAGCACCGGCTGAATAAGTGTATTGTCTCACGGTCGCACCGTTGTCCATTGAGGCATCTGCCACTTCCATAACCTTTTGACTGTTGCGGTTTACCAGGACGTATGTGCCATTTATTACAGGCTGAACGTCATCTCCCCAACTGATATTCACCACACGCTCAGCATTGGTTTGTCCTTGCTGATAGCCTGTTCCACCGGGCAAAGTCATCACATACTCATTCTGCGGTCCGTAACCATCAAAAAACAAAGGCTTGTCTTTGGATAAAAAACGATAGCTGGTAGTAGCTGCCTGACGCTCTGAAGTTCCGCCAAAAGCCTGCAACTTACCCTCTGCATTGCGATAAACTGCTGCGGAAGTCCAATTGGGACGATGTTCTGCATAAGCCAGACGCTTGCCATGACGAGTGGTTTTCACAAACTCACCACGGGCATATTCGGCTGTACCCCACCATATTCCGGTCTGCATACTATATACTCAACACCAACCATAGCCTCCATCACATTGTGCAACTCGTCCGCAGTAGCGTGGTGTCCATTGTTTCTAACTTCAGTGAAAAAATTGGCATAGGAATCAAAAGAACCGGCCAACTGGTGGGTATTTCCTTCGTCCAATCTGGTTTTCAAATGATTATACCAGGGCAAAGCCTCATCACAATTCAGGGTATTACCCCCACTGATCCTGATATTGTTAAAACGTGACATCTGACGCAACTCTCCGGCTATATTATAAAAATCATCCTTGGTTCCCTGTCCCACCTGCGTATAGTCCGGTTCATTGAATGGTGCCACAGTGATCACCTCGTGACCACGTTCCTGCACACGCCTGGTGGTGGCATCAATCAACTTAGCCCATCTTAAAGCATTACCGACGTACCAGGAATCCACCTTGGGATGGTCGCAATTCAACGTGATCTTAGTACCCGGATTGGTGCGGGCCTCAATAATATTCAAGCGCCAGTTCAAAGTATCTATCTGGCCTTCAGAAATATCATCATTGACTAAAGGACGTATGGGTTGAAAAGACGCCCTGATCACTTCTACATTATCAATCCCCATAAAAGCCACTCCGCGACGGATATTATTTTCATCCAGCCAGGCTAAATCCAAGCCCCAGGTGATGGGTGTACTGACACCTTCATCTTCAACATCAAATGCGACCATGCGGTCTGCAGCCGGCTGGGCAACGAAAAAATCTGATGTACTGACTACTGATTGGCCTTGAACAAAAACAAAAGAGCTTGCAAAAAGCGCAAGGATAAGAAAGGTAATTCGTGTTTTCATATGATTGAAACGTGTTTTTAAAATACCACCAAATGCACTCAGGTGCTTGATCTACACCCAACACAATATTGTTATATATGTTTAGATTAGGCTGCAAATATAAGAAGAATAGCTTAAATAAGCATAATTATAGGAGAATAATTCAAAAAAAACACAGTTCAAACTTAAAACTTTGTTGTATCTTTGCAGCCTGAGACAACTTACCTACGGCTAAATTAATATCATAGAAAACTTTATATCATAGAAAACTTTTATGTCATGAAATTTAAACTGATCTTTTTGTCGCTGCTGTTTTTAGCATCCCATCAATTAATTGCTCAGGAACAACTTTATCCTGACCGCTTCCCCCTGCAAGACATCCGTCTTAAGGACGGTATCTACAAAGATGCCATGGATTTGAACATACAGAACTTGTTGAAATACGACACTGACAGGTTATTGGTGTCGTTTTTAAAAGCAGCAAACCTGCCTACCACCAAACCCGTTTTTCCGAACTGGGAAGATCTGGACGGTCATATCTTAGGGCATTACCTGTCCTCTATGGCTATTCATTATGCTGCCAGCGGCAATACTGACTGTAAAGACCGCATGGATTATATTGTGTCTGAATTAAAAAGATGTCAAACAGCCTTTGGCAATGGTTATGTAGGAGCAATCACAGGAGGTTTGACCATGTGGGACCAAATAAAAGCCGGAAATATCAATGCCTCAGCTTTTGGTTTGAACGATAAATGGGTGCCCTGGTATAATATCCATAAGACATTTGCGGGTTTGCGCGATGCCTGGGCATACGGACGTAATGAAGATGCGAAACAAATGTTCCTGGACCTGTGCGACTGGGGTTTGACCATTATCAACCCCTTGAGTGAATCACAGATGGAAGCGATGATGGTGGCCGAATATGGTGGAATGAACGAGGTATATGCCGATGCTTACGCCATCACCGGAGATGTAAAATATTTGAATGCAGCCAAAAAGTTTTCTCACAAGGTATTGTTCGACAGAATGTCGGCACGCGTTGACAACCTGGATAATATGCACGCCAACACGCAAATTCCCAAAGCGATAGGTTATGCCCGCGTTGCAGATTTAAGCAAGGAGGCGGCTTATACCACAGCAGCAAAATTCTTCTGGGAAACAGTTACCTCCAACCGATCTTTAGCTTTAGGCGGCAACGGCCGGGATGAACACTTCCCCTCAGCAGCCGCTTGCAGGGATTATACGGAAGTGCGCAACGGTCCCGAGTCCTGCAACACCAACAATATGCTCAAACTGAGCGGAAACTTATTCAGCATGGACCCGGATGCCAAATATGCTGATTTTTATGAGCGTGCCATGATGAATCACATCCTGTCAACTCAACATCCCGAACATGGCGGATATGTGTATTTCACCTCAGCCAGACCGCAACACTACCGCGTATATTCCGCACCCAACTCGGCTATGTGGTGCTGCGTAGGCACAGGCATGGAAAACCACGGAAAATACAGTGAGTTTATCTATACCCATTCGGGAGATTCCTTGTACCTGAACCTATTTGTTGCATCTGAACTGAACTGGAAGGAAAAGGGCATTACCATCGAACAGGAAACCCTCTTCCCCGATGCTGACAGCAGTAAACTCATCATCAAGACAGATACTCCTCAGGAATTTACATTGATGGTACGTTATCCGGGATGGGTAAAACCGGGAGAAATGTCCGTTGTATGCAATGGTGTCAACTATGCCGCATCCGCATCACCGGCTTCTTACGTGGCAATAAAGAGAACATGGAACAACAATGATGTGGTGGAAATTAAAACTCCCATGCACGTAAGCATAGAAGAAATGCCCAATGTACCTGAATACATAGCTGTGATGTACGGTCCCGTACTGCTGGGTGCCCGTACAGGAACAGAGCATTTGGCAGGCTTGATAGCAGATGACGGTCGCTGGGCACATATAGCCAACGGTCCGATGATCCCTCTGACAGAAGCACCGATTATTGTCGGAGAAAGAGAAGAAATTCTGCAAAAACTCAATAATATGCAGCCTGTTCCGGGCAAAACCCTGCAATTTACCGTACCGGAATTATTTATATCGGAAAAAGGCAAAGACCTGGTCTTTGAACCTTTCTTCCGCATCCACGACAGCAGGTATATGATGTACTGGCTATCCATGACGGAAAGGGAATATCTGAGGGTGAAAGATGACATGGACCGGACGGAACATGAAAAGATGACCCTGGACAACCGCACTGTTGATATGGTATCCCCCGGTGAACAACAGCCGGAGGTGGACCATCAACTACAATCACATGAATCCTATACGGGATACCATATGGAAGAAGGATGGCGGGATGCCAGAAGCGGAGGGTTCTTCAGCTATAACCTGCTCACAGAAGGAAAAGAAGAACTCTTCCTGATGGTAAGGTATTGGGGTAATGAAGGCGGCAATCGTACCTTCGATATCCTGATTGATGGTGAAGTTTTGGTGACCGAAAATGTAACGGGCAAATGGAATAAAAATGAATTTGTGGATGTGGAATATCCCATACCGGCACGTATGCTCACCGGCAAATCATCCATTACCGTCAGGTTCCAACCCAAAGCCAATAATGTGGCGGGTGGCGTTTTTGGCCTGCGCTTGCTTACAAAAAAAAAAGTTGACACCTTTGAGTTGTCTCTACTGATCAGGAATATTGAAAATAAACTTCAAAACATCAATACAGGCAGCGGAATCGGAGAATATCCGGAAGATATTGTCAACAACTTTGAAACTACCCTGAATGCATCAAAAGCCTTGACGGAGGATGAAGAAGCAACCGAGGAGGATGTCAGCAATGAAGTCGCCTCTCTTAAAGAGGCTTACCGAAATTTCCTGGCTGAAAAAACAGGTCCGCCACTCATCCATTTTCAAGCCGCAGAAAACAACCAAATCATTGATTTGACAGGAAACAATTTCAATATTGAATTAAAAAACGGGGCAAGTACGCAACAAATGGGAACATACCGGGTGATAAACCTGGGTGCTGCAAACGGATATGTGGACATGAGCGCCGAGGCAGGCAACGCCCTGGCACAAATGGATGACTTTTCAGTATCCGTTTATTACCACATCAAAAGCACGACTTTCATTACCGGCGCCGGGAATTTCTTATAGACATTTTCAACACGGGAAAACTGTGACGAAACCAACGGAGAATACATCGCATATCGCGTGAACTCACAACGCTATGCCTTGTCGGAAGGTGGCTGGAGAAATGAATCTGAAGCTCTGCAAATCGGTGGAGCAGCCGCTAAAGGGAAATGGCAACACATGGTTTATACACAAACAGACAATATCGCCCAAATCCATATCAATGGGGAACTCAAGGCGGAAGGAAAAGTATATTACACACCCTCTGAAATAGGGGCGACAACTTACAACTGGCTGGGACGATCGCCGTTTGGTTCGGATGTTTACCTGAGAAACACCCTGCTGTATGACTTCAAAATGATGAACAGAACGCTGAAACTCAGCGAAATTGAAGAATTAGCCGGAGAGGTACCCAAGCTTCAATATGCCCACGACAACCCCGCAGCAGGAACAAGCAATCCTTTTAGTAACTCAACGATGGCATGGGCAGAAAACAAAAAAATCATGATAAATAAAACCCAGGCACTTGAAACCTGCCAGGTATATAATGTATTGGGAGTTTTGCTATTTTCTGTTGATTTGACGGATGAAACAACCGAAATTAAAGCACAACCAGGCATCTATATAGTCAGGACATCTGCGGGCTTTACGCAAAAACTGATAGTTAAATGATATTTATAGCCATTAGCCGTTAGCCAATAGCCAATAGCCAAGGGCCAAAAGCCAAAAGCTAAAAACCAAAAGAACAAAGATTTATGAAAAGAAGAATCAAAAAATTCGGCAATAATTTTAAAAAGATTTATTTACCCATAGGTTTAATTCTATGCCGGGTGGGTTTGCACGGGCAAGATCTGCAGCAAGGTTTGCAATTGCATTATGATTTTGAAGCCGACGGTGGCAATCCGACTTTTGTGGAAGATAAAAGCGGCAACGGATATCACGGTACCCTGAAAAACGAAGCTGCACTCTCCACCACAGGTGATATCGGTATCCTGAATTTAGGGAGTCAGGACGGGTATCTGGATATGGGCACCGATGTGGGCGCCATGGTCGCCACTTTGGAAGATTTCAGCGTAGCTGTGAATATCTTTATTGACCCCACAACCAATATCACCGGCAATGGCAATTTCGTATGGGCTTTTTCAACCCGGGAATTATGCAACCAAACGCGGGGCAGATACATTGCTTACAGGGTAAATCAACAGCGCTATGCACAGTCAAGCGGCGGGTGGGGCAATGAAGTGGTAGGCATACAAATAGGTGGTGCCGCCCGCAAAGGCGAATGGGAAAATGTAATCTATGTGCAATCCGGCAATACCGGCAGCATTTATATCAACGGAGAACTCCGCACTTCCGGGAATGCTTCCCTACAGCCGAAAGATATAGGGCAAAGCACTGATTACAACTGGTTAGGACGCCCACACTTTTCCGGAGATGTTTATCTGAAAAACACCTCTCTCAGCGATTTCAGAATATACAACCGGGCTTTAAACCAAAGCGAGATCAACCAACTGACCGCACAACTGGAAACACTGAATCTTGAATTTGCACAACAAACTGTGCAAGACGCCTATAATGCATTGACATTAGGCAATATGGATGAGGTGCGCAGCGATTTAGACTTGCCGAATTATATAAATGGCAGGGTTCAGGTAAGTTGGTCATCCGACAACCTGCAATATTTAAGCAATACGGGTAAGGTAACCCGTCCGGCATATGGAAACCCGTCAGTTGAAGTAACACTGACCGCCACACTTTTCTTTCAGGGACAGAGCTTACAAAAAGCTTTCACCATAACCATCATACCGGCCTTAGATGCTCAATCTGCTGTAACTCATGATATCAACGCCATCAATTTGGGTGACCGGTGTTTCTGGCTGCAAAAAATCGATTTGCCGACCAAAGGGTTGGAAGGTTCAACCATCTCCTGGGTGTCTGACAATCCGAATTTCTTGAGCAATGACGGACAAGTTTTACAATTGCCTGCAAATGGAGCCGGCAATTTGTCGGTTAAACTAACGGCAACAGCTACTTTGGGAAGCTTCAGCCAAACGAAAGAATTCACAGTCTGCATACACGAAGACGAAGGACATACCGCTTATCTGTTTGCCTATTTCACAGGCAATTCAGGCGACCAGGAATCCATCCGCTTTGCCATCAGCAGGGACGGGCTTAATTATAAAACACTGAATAACAACCAACCTGTCATTGCCTCCGACACCATCAGTCATTATCAGGCGGTACGCGACCCGCATATTTTGAGGAGCGAGGACGGAAATTATTTTTACATGGTGGTGACAGATATGAAATCTGCTTTGGGCTGGAACAGCAACCACGGCATTGTGTTGCTCAAATCACCGGATTTAGTCAATTGGACGCACAGCGCCATAGATATCAAAACACGCTTCCCGGCTTTCAGCACCATCAACCGCGCCTGGGCACCCCAAACCATTTATGACCCGGACGAAGGGAAATACATGGTTTACTGGTCTATGCGTTCAGGAGATGCAAAAGACGTCATCTATTATGCTTATACCAACTCTGAATTTACGGATTTCGTAAGCGAACCGGTGGTGTTGTTCGACCATCCTACTTCCACCATCGACGGCGACATCATTCACCACAATGGTAAATACCATATGTTCTTCAAGACTGAAGGCAGTGGAAACGGCATCAAGAAAGCAGTCTCCGATTATACACACGGTCCCTTCGTGATTGAAGAAGACAGGTACCTGCAGCAAACCTCTCAGTCTGTTGAGGGTTCATGTACCTATAAACTAATTAACTCCGACATCTACATATTAATGTATGATATGTACACTTCGGGAAGGTATCAGTTTACCCAATCCACGGATTTGTCGAACTTCACCATTGTAGATAACGGCTCCATGGATTTTGCACCACGACATGGTACCACCATTCAGATTACGGAAGAGGAAGCAGAAAGGCTGATGCAGAAATGGGGAGCTTCCCTGCCCATGGAGATTTTAGACGTACAATCCCCCGCTGTGAGAAAAGATTACTGGATTTTAGATGACAATCAAATTTTCTTGCCGGTAGATGAAAATACCGACTTATCATCTTTTGACCCGCAATTTCTGACATGGCCCGGCACCTTGCTTACACCTGCCGGAGCACAAGATTTCAGCGATGGAGGTATCACGTATAATTTGAGTTTCAAAGGACAGAGCAAGCAGTACAACGTAAAAGCGAGCATCGCACGCAATCCTGTATTGCCCGGCTTTTATGCCGATCCGGACATCATCTATGCACACCAAACCAATAAATACTACCTCTACCCCACTTCAGACGGCTATCCCGGATGGGGAGGATATTATTTCAAAGTCTTCTCTTCCGACGATTTGCTCAACTGGCAGGATGAGGGAGTGATCTTAGACATGTCAACCGACCAGGTGAGCTGGGCAAACGGCAATGCCTGGGCACCCGCCATCATAGAAAGAAAAATCGGGGACACATACAAATATTATTTCTACTTCAGCGGCAATCCGACTGCAGGCGGAGGCAAACAAATCGGTGTTGCCGTTGCCGACCACCCTACCGGTCCGTTTACCGATTTGGGAGAACCCCTGATCACGAGTTCACCGGCAGGATGGGGACAACAAATCGACCCCTGCGTTTTTGAAGACCCCGTCTCCGGAAAATTCTACCTTTATTGGGGAAATGGGTATCTGGCAGGTGCGGAACTCAATGACGATATGGTATCCATCAAATCGAACACGATCAAGGTCATGACTCCCGCCGGTGGCGATTTATCCACACATGCCTACCGCGAGGGTGTTTACGTATTTTACCGCAACGGTCTGTACTATTTCTTGTGGTCGGTGGACGATACAGGATCTACGAATTATCATGTGGCATACGGCACTTCAACCTCTCCCCTTGGCAATATTACGGTAGCTGACAATCCGGTGATCCTGATACAAGATGCTGAAAATTACATTTTCGGCACCGGACATAATTCCGTTTTGCAATTACCCGGCAAAGACAAATGGTATTTCGTTTATCATCGTATCAATGCGGCTTATCTGAACGATGGTCCCGGCTATCACAGGGAGGTATGCATAGACCAACTGGATTTTGGACAGGACGGCAAGATTTTAAGAACCGTTCCAAGCTGGGAAGGGGTGAAGCTGGATGTGGGTCCCAGCACCGTATCTCCGACAAGAATGAACAGCCACAACCAAATGATGGTGTATCCCAATCCCACAAGCGATATACTTACTGTCGAAACCAGGCTTTCGCCCCGGGCAGATAAAACCATGACGCTCTATTCCATAATGGGCAAGGCATTGAAAAGTATAAGCTGTCATGCTTCGGGAAGTACAGTTTTCGATATATCCGACCTGCCGGCCGGCATGTATTTGCTGAGCTGGTTCAATGGACAGGAGATGTTGGAACAAATTGTGTTTAAAAATTAATCGAATACATAACAAACTAAATATCAAATACTTCTAGTCATTATTTTGGGGTTTTTAGATAGAAATTAAAATTTTCCTAAAAATATACGCCCTAAAATATTGCGTAATATGTTTATGTTTAGTACCTTTGCGACCATCTTAAAATGCGTTATTAACATATCATTGAAAAACGATTTTATCAAAACAGCAACAACTATTTTTAAAACAACAACAATCTATTTATTAACATCCCTGAAGGTAACAAACACAATTGCTATCACGGTTTTGCTGTTAGCGGAGGGGTATCAAAATTAATTTTTTAAACTATTTGTAAAATGAAAAGAAAATTACACTTAATCTCATTGCTTATCCTATGTGTAGGAATGAGCAGCGTGTCCTTTGCACAAACCTGGGATGCGCCGGCACTAAAAGGTAGTGTACCTGTATCAGGTACTACTTACTATGTTTATAACCTTGGGAAAAAAGCTTTTCTCAACCGGGGTGGTAATTGGAGAACACAAGCTATAGCCACAGCTTTCCCCTACGCCAATGAAGCAGTAATCAATGCAGCGGGTTCAATCGTGAAGTGGACTGCGGTAAATACTACCGGGACAACATGGACACTGCAGTACAACATTGGTGGAGCAGATGAAAATGGCAAGTATTTATTTGCTGCCAATGCCAGTAATGGTGAAGTTTACACAGACAATACCAATGATAATACTTGGGTTCTTGCTGTAGCAGATGCAAGCAGAAACATTTACACCTTGCAGGTTCCAGCTACCTACGGCGGTTATAATACCGAACAATTTTTAGGTGTTGGCTCAGCCGCTGAAGGAACTAGCATGGGTTATGCCAATGTGGTAAAATATAACATCCCATCGGGTAATGATTACACCAAATGGATTTTTGTATCGCAGGCCGATTATGAATTGTATCTGGCAAAGGTAACATTGGATCGCTATATGACCTATGCCGATATGATTGGAGGAATTGATTTGACAAGCTATATCAATACCTATAATGCTGATGTTACTAGTAATATTAATACGGCTGCAACTAATTTATTGACTACATTAGATCCTGAGGATTTTATCTGGTCTATATATAACCCAAGTTTTGAGGATGGCTTTAACCATTGGACTAATTCCGGATTCTGGACCCAAGGTAATGATGGATTGGATCCCTATAGAGTCGGTAGCGTTTATGCTGAAGCACATACTAATAGTGGTTGGAATGATCCACACAATCTCGGCACATTATCCGTTACCCAGAAAATCACCGATATTCCCAATGGTATATATGGTTTAGTATTGTCAGCCCATGCTTTTCAACAAGCAGGTTCCAATCCTTGCCATACCAATGCTTTCGTTACTGCTACGACCGTAACCGGAAGCTACACTACAGAAGTTAGTATCAGGAAAGATTATTTTGTTGATTTTATCGAAGTAAAAGACAGCACACTGACCATAGGATATAAGACCTCAGGTCAGGTGGCTTGTAACTGGACGGGTTTTGATAATTTCAGACTATACCTGTATGCTGAAATGACTTATACAGAACCGATCTTAAGTGTTTCGGAAGAAAGTTTCTTTTTTGATGAAAGCAACACACAGAAGACATTTACGGTGTCTGGTACCAATCTAACCGATAATGTTACATTTTCCGCACCTACCGGGATCAGTTTCAATCCTGCTTCGGTGACTGCCGCAGAAGCACAAGCAGTAGGCGGTAAAACGGTAACTGTTACCTGGAATCCAAGCTTATTAGGCACCAAAAAAGACGGGCAAATCACCGTATCCTCTACCGGTGCCACATCCCAAACTATTAGTTTCATCACTTCCAAAGAATCGGATTGTGCCATTTTCCTGGCTCCTACCAAGAATTTAATAACAGATCCATCTTTCAACAATTCTGAACAACTGGGTTGGGGAAATCGTTGTCGCACCACTGAAGCGTCATATTGCGGTGCTTATGCAGGAAAAGTTTCAGGTCGAAGAGCAGGTTCCCTGAATAGAGATATTGCCTGGAAACCTGAAACAGCCTATATCATTCGCGCTTATGTAAACACGAATGCTAGTGGGTATGTTTTGGGCTTAGGAGAGGCTTATGTTGATGGCGTGCAAAACAATGAAACTTATAACGTCATTCCCAACACAAACAGCACATGGCAATTGTTTGAAAACACCTTTGTCACAGGTGCAAGTGCCACTACAGGATTAATTTGGTTCAACAATTATGCATCCGATATTAGCGGTATCGGTTACATTGATAACTATGAGCTCTACGAAGCCTGGATTGTAAGCTTTAACACAAACGGTGGTAGTGCAGTTGATCCTGTGTATGCTGTTAAAGGTGAAAAAATAGCTGCACCTGCTGCTCCCACAAAATCGGGTAATACATTCGCGGGTTGGTACAAAGAAGCAGGCTTAAGCAACGCCTGGGATTTTGGAACCGATGTAGTAAACAGCAACACAACCCTGTACGCTAAATGGGATGTTGGAGTTGGAATGAATCTGCCAAGCGATGCAGTAATCAAAACTGAATACTTCAGCCTGACCGGTGCGCAACTGGAAAGCATCGACCAAAGCGGATTGTACATCGTTAAGAAGATTTACGAATCCGGTAAAACAGAAGTGCTGAAGCAGTTTATTAAATATGCGAATTAAGAGCGGTCCGCGGGTTCCGGGTTCCGGGTTCCGGGGTCCGAGGTGCGGGGTCGCGTGGTACGGGGTCTCGCGGATGCTCGCAGATGATTTCTCGCGGATTAACGCGAATTGCGGAGCAAAATTTATACAGGGGTTGGCTTGGAGGCCGGCCCTTGTTTTTTGGCTCACCAGCCAAGGTCAGTCGCGTCATTTAATCAGCAAGCCAAAAAAGAAATATTATAGCAAAAATTAACAAAAAGACGATTTTATGTTAAAAAAAGACGATTTTGTACAATTTCAAGCAAGCTAAAATAAAAAATTATCCCATACATTTGTACTTGTAAAACACATTTTCAACAGATACCGTGGAAGTTGGTAGTTGGTAGTTAGTAGTTAGTAGCTGGGAATTAGTGGGAAGTTAAAGAAGTTAGGGAAGTTAGGGAAGTTACGAGTTCCGAGGTACGTGTTCCGGGGTGGCGAGTTCAATCTTGGCTTTTGGCTCTTAGCCCTTGGCTTTTGGTTTTTTGCTTTTCGTTCTTAGTTAAACATTAAACATTAAACATTAAACACCAAACACTAAACATTAAACACTAAACATTAAACACCATTATGAAAACAAACATGAAAAAAATCAACCCCCTGCTGTTATGCATTCAATTATTCCTGGCATCATCGCTATTCGTACAAGCAGGAGAAACTCCGGCTTTTTATCAGTGGGCAACCACACCCCCTATGGGCTGGAACAGTTGGGACTGTTACGGTGCTGATGTAACAGAAGCACAAGTAAAAGCCAATGCCGATTATATGGCAAAGCACCTCAAAGCGTTTGGATGGGAGTATGTTGTGGTGGACATCCGTTGGTTTGTCTCTAACCAAACAACAGGAATCGCCTACAATCAATCGAACCCCATTTATTCCCTAGACGAATACGGCAGGTACATGCCGGCTGTCAATCGTTTTCCTTCCTCTGCCAACGGACAAGGATTCAAGCCGTTGGCTGATTATGTACACGACAAGGGGTTAAAATTCGGCATCCACATCATGCACGGGATTCCCCAACAAGCAGTACATAATAAGCTCCCCATTTTAGGAGCAAATGGAATTACTGCCGATCAGGTATACACCACTGTTGGGCAATGTACCTGGTTAAAGGACAACTACACCATCCAACCGGGTAAACCCGGTGCACAGGAGTATTACAATTCCATCTTTGAGTTGTATGCTTCCTGGGGAGTGGATTATATCAAAATTGATGACCTCTCAAGCCCGTATCGTCAAGAGAAAATAGAAATGATACGCAAGGCTATTGACAAAACCGGGCGTCCAATTGTGTTCAGCACATCTCCCGGTCCTACTCCCATCAATAAAGCGGAACATGTTTCCTCCCATGCCAATATGTGGCGTTTGACAGATGACATGTGGGATGATTGGTACTACGTATTTCACTTGTTTGAGAAATGCAATCAATGGTCACCCTATATTACCCCCGGAGCCTGGCCCGACTGCGATATGATCCCTTTGGGAAGAATAGGTTTAAGAAACGATCCAAGATATACCAGGTTGACAAAGGATGAGCAATACACCCTGATGACCTTGCTCTCCATTTTCAGGTCACCCCTGATATTCGGCGGTAACCTGCCCGACAACAATGCATTTACCGATTCTCTGTTGATCAACACGGAAGTGTTATATGTAAATAAACACTCTACCAACAACAGGCAATTGTACAATCGCGATGATGTCATCGCCTGGACAGCCGACGATTCCGGTAGCGATGATAAGTTTTTGGCACTCTTCTTTACCGGCGACAATGGATTTATACGCACACGCAATGCCATCTACAGAAGTGGTGTCATTTCCAGACTTACGGATGATTACGGTGTTCAAATAGATGTTGCCCTACCGGAGGGAACCGACAAACTGTTCTTGATAGTATATGACGGAGGAGACGAATACGTCAACGATCACGCCGACTGGATCAATCCCATCGTATATAACGAACAGAGCGACACCCTGGAATTGGTAAGCATCAATTGGGAAATGGCGTCCACCGGATGGGGAACCATAGGGAAAAACAAGAGTGTATCAGGAGGCACATTGAAAATCAAAGATAAAACTTTTCAAAAAGGAATAGGTACCCATTCCAACTCAATTATTCAATATAAGATTCCCGAAGGATATACGAGATTTAAATCATTTGCGGGTTTAGACCGCGGAGGTACCGACCAGGACGGAGGAGCTACCGTTGAATTTATGCTCTTCAATGAAGATCCCACCTTAAGGCAAGTCGATCCCGGACAGGCAGTTGCCAATTCCGGACGCATCAGCCGGACCACACAACGGGAAGGCGTCCATTTAGAAGCCGACATTACCGGGGCGCAGAAGTTATATCTGGTAGTTACCGATGCCGGCGACAATTTCAATTACGACCATGCCGACTGGATCAATCCTACCATATGGAAAGAAGACGGTACAAGCACACTCCTGACCTCGCTTAATTGGGTCAGTGCAACCAGCGGCTGGGCATCAGTGAGCAAAAATATGAGTTTAGATGGAAATCCACTTACCGTCAACGGCCAGGTTTATGAAAACGGATTAGGAGTAAATTCTTATTCCTACATAGTGTATAACCTGCCGGAAGGCTACACCCGCTTTACCGCTTTCTGCGGCTTCGATGATGAAATGCTGAATGCACCGGACGGTGTCACCATCGAGTTTATGGTTTTTGTGGACAATGATCCCAGGAATCACAACATCAGCAAAGATGTTGAGGTTGACTTAAGCGAGTTGGGATTCGAAGAAGCTGTCACCATCACAAACCTTTGGAAACAAAAGGAAGAAGGTATTTTTGAAGGTACAGAGTTCTCTACGAAAATCAATTACCACGGAGCTGCTTTTTACAGACTCTCACCCGGCGATCAATCATTCCTCAAAGAAGTAAAAGATGCAACACAACCCTATATCATCCACGATGGCGACAAGCGTGTCATCATGAACACACAACAAGGAGACAAGATTATGCTGTATGATCTGGAGGGGAAATTAGTGGATGCTTATGTGGCTTCTTCCGATATAACGCCTGTACCAAAAAAAGGCAATTTGCTAGTGCATATAACGAGGAACGGTCAAACGATGGTGCTGAAAAGTTTGAATTGAGGTCCGGGGTCCGAGTTCCGGGTTCCGCGGTGCGGGGTCCGGGGCCCGGGGTGCGGGGTCGCGTCATTTAATCAGCAAGCCAAAAAAGACATATACAGCAAAAATTAACAAAAAGACGATTTTGTGTTAAAAAAAGACGATTTTGTACAATTTCAAGCAAGCCAAAATAAAAAATTATCCCATACATTTGTACTTGTAAAACACATTTTCGACAGATACCGTGGAGGTTAGTAGTTAGTAGTTAGTAGTTAGTAGCTGGTAGTTAGTAGCTGGTAGTTAGTGGGAAGTTAAGGAAGTTACGAGTTACGAGTTCCGGGGTCCGCGTTCCGGGGTCGCGAGTTTGGATTTTTGCTTTTCGTTCTTAGTTAAACAATTACACATTACACATTACACATTAAACATTAAACAATTCAACGATTAAACGATTAAACGATTAAACAATTCGTTTTTAGTTTTTAGTTCTTAGTTAATTCGTCTTTACTCTTTTGTCTTTGTTCTTTGTTCTCAATTCAACAATTCAACAATTCAACAGTTAAACACTAAACACTAAACATTAAACATTAAACATTAAACATTAAACACTAAACATTAAACACTAATTTTAAAAACTCATCTCTTATGAAAAAACAATTACATTTAATCGCATTGCTTATCGCATGTATAAGCATAAGTAGCGTATCCTTCGCACTACCGACCTGGGATGCGCCGGTACTGAAAAGTAGCGTACTGACATCCGGTACTGCCTACTATGTTTGTAACGTTGGGCTTGAAGGCTTTCTCAACCGGGGTGGTGACTGGGGAACGCATGCCGTACTCACTTCTACGCCCTACCCCAATAAATCAAATACACTTTTGAAGTGGACTGCAGTAAACACTTCCGAATCAAAATGGACGTTCCAATACAATCATGGTGGTAATGTAAGCAATCATTATTTGTTTGCTGCCATCAATAATGCCAATGGTGGTGTTTACACAGACAACTCCAATTGGAACAATTGGACTGTTAATTTGGTAGATGCGTCCAATAATTACTACACCATACAAACTTTAAGCGAATACGGTGCCGATTATGATGCTACGCAATTTTTGGGTGTTAATCCGACGGTTGAGTCAACCAATAAAGGCCGTGCTAATATGGTAAGATACAACACACCTACGGGTGATGATTACACCAAATGGTTTTTTGTATCACAAGCCGATTATGATTTGTATCTGGCAAAACAGAAACTGAGTCGCTATATGACCTATGCAGATATGATAGGAATTGTTTTGACAGATTATATTTCAACTTATGAATCTGATGTCACTGCCGATATATTGGCCGCTGCCGATGAATTACTGGATGAATTAAATCCTATCAATGTTTCTCATTACATCACTAACCCAAGTTTTGAAAGCAATCTTGACGGATGGACCAATAATGGATTCAAAATACAAAATTCAGGCGCATTGGATCCCTATAAAGATGGTACCAATTTTTGTGAGCAATGGACGGATCATGGAAGTAATCTTGGTGTAATATCCATAACCCAAGCTCTTACCGGGCTTCCCAATGGCATATACGGCTTAGTATTAGCTGCCCACGCTTATCAGGAAGCAGGTTCCAATCCCCGTCACACCAACGCTTTTGTAACTGCCGGAAGTTCATCTACAGAAGTTAGCGTTAGAAAAGACTACTTTGTTGATTTTATTGAAGTAACTGACGGAACACTGACCATAGGGTATAAAACAGAAGGTCAGGTGGCTTGCAACTGGACAGCTTTTGATAATTACAGATTATACCTGTATCACACCACTTCCAGTGATTTTGTGCACTTAGATGTTTCAGAAAGTAGCTTGCTTTTTAATGATGAAAATGAAGTGAAAACATTTAAGGTGACCGGCTTCAATTTGACTGAAAACGTTACCCTCTCCGCCCCTACAGGCATCACTCTTAATCCTACTTCAATAACTCCTGCTGAAGCAGCTGACGGTAAAACGGTAACTGTAACCGTAAATCCTTCGACAGACAAGTTAGAAGGACAGATCACCGTATCTACAGCTACTACGGGTATTGATGACAAAACTGTTAACGTCACCGCTTTAAGAAATGCATATTGTGCCGACTTCCTGGCTCCTGCCAAGAATTTAATGACTGACCCATATTTCAATACTAATCCCCCGGGTTGGGGAAGTAATACCCGCACTACTGACAACGTGTACTGCGGAACTTATTCAGGAAGAATAAAGGGAAACGACGGATGGTGGGATGGCTGTATAGATGTGGAAAGAAAAATTGGTACCGCCTGGAAACCTGAAACAGCCTATATTTACCGTGTCTACATAAATACCAGCGGTGATGGTACTCACTTTGAGTATAAACAAATCTCCTGGGGAGGAGAAGGTGAAAGAGATTTTCTTCCCAATACAGGAGGTGGATGGCAATTATACGAAAAAAACTTTGTCACGGTGAGCTATCTTGATAATGTAAGAATAACTTTTGCTTCCAATAATCCTACTTACTCATACATCGACAACGTAGAACTTTACGAAGCCTGGATTGTCAGCTTTAATACAGGCGCAGGTAGTGCAGTTGCTCCAAAATACGTTATCAAAGGTGAGAAGTTGGGAACAGTAACAGAACCTACATTAGAAGATCATACATTTAAAGGCTGGTACAAAGAAGCAGAATTAAACAACGCCTGGAATTTTGAAACCGATGTGGTGGATAGCAATAAGACCCTATATGCTAAATGGGAAGAAAATCCTCCAGTAGGAATAAATTTCCCGAGTGATGCTGTAATCAAAACCGAATACTTCAGTTTGACCGGTACACAATTGGAAAGCATCGACCAAAGTGGATTGTACATCGTTAAGAAGATTTACGAATCCGGTAAAACAGAAGTGCTGAAGCAGTTTATTAAACACGCGAATTAAAAACGGTACGGGTTCCGGGGTGCGAGTTCCGGGGTACGGGTTCCGGGGTGCGGGGTGCGGGTTCCGCGGTGCGAGTTCCGGGGTACGGGTTCCGGGGTGCGGGGTGCGGGTTCCGCGGTGCGAGTTCCGGGGTGCGGGGTACGGGGTCGCGTGGTCAGGTTCCCGCAGAATATTTCTCGCTGATGCACGCGGATGATTTCGCGGATTGACGCAAATTGCGTAACAAAATTTACCCGGGGATTGGCTTGAAGCCGGTCCCCGGGTTTTTTGGCTCACCAGCCAAGGTCGGTCGCGTCATTTAATCAGCAGGCCAAAAAATACATATACAGCAAAATTTAACAAAAAGACGATTTTGTGCTAAAAAAAGGCGATTTTGTGTCAAAAAGACAAATCAAAATAAAAAATTATCCCATACTTTTGTGTTTGTGAAACGTGTTTTCAACAGATACCGCGGTAGTTGGTAGCTAGTGGTTAGTAGTTAGTAGTTAGTAGTTAGTAGTTAGTAGTTAGTAGTTAGTAGTTAGTAGTTAGTAGTTGGTAGTTGGTAGTTGGTAGTTGGTAGTTGGTAGTTGGTAGTTGGTAGTTGGTAGTTAGTAGCTGGTAGTTAGTGGGAAGTTAAGGAAGTTAAAGAAGTTAGGGAAGTTAGTTTTTTAAACAATTCAACAGTTAAACATTAAACATTAAACATTAAACATTTAAACAGTTCAACAGTTCAACAATTAATCTCATTGCCTCTTGTTTTAAAGAAAAATCTTTTGTATCTTTCGCAGGTCATTTGACAATTGTTGTCTTCAGGCAACTATCTTATATCTTATATCATATCTTATTCTTTTTTAATTTTAAATATTCATTTATTATTCACCTTTTAAAAAATTCATTTTCATGAAGAAAAACTTACGTTTAATCTCATTGCTTATAGCATTTATAGGCGTGAGTAGCGTATCCTTCGCCCAGGCGACGTGGGATGCGCCATCATTGAAAAGTAGCGTAGTGACATCCGGTACTACCTACTATGTTTATAATGTCGGACTTGAAGGTTTTCTCAACCGGGGAGGTAATTGGTCAACACAAGCCATAGTTGCTTCCACGCCTTATCCCCCCAGTGAGCCAAATCAGTCAACTGCACACTTGAAGTGGACTTTGACATACGACGAAGCCGATTTGGTGTGGAAATTCCTCAATGTTCTTATCAGCGATCGTTATCTGTTTGCTGAGAACCCTGAAAATGGGAATGTTTACTCAGACGGTACCGCAAACATCACCTGGGTTCTTGATCTGGTTGATGCAGAGAATAATTATTACACCGTACAAGTTCCCAGCACCTATAGTGGCTATGATGCTGAGAAATTTTTGGGTGTAAATCCGACAGCTGAAACAACCGGCAGGGGTCTTTGTAACCTGGTAAGACATAACACCCCTTCGGGTGATGATTATACCAAATGGTTTTTCATAACAGAGGCCGATTATGATCTATATCTGGCCAAAAAGGCATTGGATCGCTATATGACCTATGCCAAATTGGTTGGAGGAATTGATTTGGCAAGTTATATTACGACTTATAACGCCAATGTTACTGCCGACATTTTAGAGGCTGCCAATGATCTGTCAGCTGAATTAAATCCTTTTGAAGTTACTTCTTTGATAACTAATCCAAGTTTTGAAAATGGCCTTAACGGATGGACCAATACCGATCCCGGATTCTGGACCCAAACTAATGCCGGATTGAATCCCTACAGAGATGGTAGTTATTTTGCTGAACGACACATAGGAGGTCCGAACAATCTTGATGAAATATCTATTGCCCAAGAGCTTACTCTTCCCAATGGCATATACGGGTTAGTTTTGTCTGCCCATGCTTATCAACAATCAGGTTCCAATCCTTTCCACACCAATGCTTTTGTATTTGCAGGAGACTTATCTGCAGAAGTTAGTGTTAAAGGAAACTATTTTGTTGATTTTATTGAAGTAACAGACGGTACACTGACCATAGGATACAAAACAGAAGGTCAAGTGGCCTGTAACTGGACTGCTTTTGATAATTTCAGGTTGTACGTGTATAAGACTGATGCTACAATCTTAAATATTTCAGCAAGCAGTTTCGTTTTCGATGAAGCCAACACAGAAAAAACATTTACGGTGTCCGGCATCGGCCTCAGCGGCGATGTTGAATTTTCTGCTCCTGAAGGAATCAGCTTCAACCCTGCTTCTGTAAGTTCTGCAGACGCAGCAGCAGGAAAATTGGTAACTGTAACCTGGGATCCGACTGTATTGGGGACCACATTAGACGGAGAAATCACTGTGTCCACAACTGGTGCTGATCCCCAGACCATCAGCTTCGTCACCTCTAAAGATTCGGAATGTGCCAACTTCCTGGCTCCCGAAAAGAATTTAATAATTGATCCGTATTTTAACAACCCTGTACAGCCGGGTTGGGGAAATCATATCATCACTTCTGAAAACGCGTATTGCGGGGCTCATTCAGGTAAAGTGTGGGCCACCAGAGGAGGTTCCATAGACAGAAGTGTTACCTGGAAACCTGAAACAGCCTATCTGCTTCGCGCTTATGTGAACACTGATGATCTGGGCTTTGTACTGGGCTTAGGAAAAGCCTGGGTTGAAGGACATAAAGACAATGAAGCTTACAATATCATTCCAAACACAGAAGGCGAATGGCAACTGTTTGAAAACGGCTTTGTTACAGGTGCAAGCGCCGGTTCGGAAGACGGATCGATCTGGTTCAATAATTATGCTTCCGGAAAAAATGTTACCGGATACATTGACAATATGGAACTTTACGAAGCCTACGCTGTTAACTTTGTGACAGGCGAAGGTAGTCCGGTTGCTCCATTGTATCTCATCAAGGATGATGATATAAAAATTACAGAGCCGGTAACCATATTACTGGGCAAGAACGTAGAAGGCTGGTACACAGATTCGGAGTACGGTACCGCCTGGGATTTTGAAACCGATGTGGTGGATGGCAATAAGACCTTATATGCTAAGTGGCAGGAAGGTCCTTCTGTAGTAAATATCCTTGCGAACCCCGGTTTCGATGAATCTCCACATTTCACGGCCGCCAGTGATTCTTTGGATTTACCCTCAGCCAATGCCGGTGCAAACATCCACGAGGTGGTAGGATGGACTATTGGAACCATTGGTAACAACTCCGCAGCTTCTACTTTTGAATACGGATATCCCGGAACATTAAATGGGCAAAGGCCACCTGCTACAGATGAGGGTAGTGGTACCATAGGTGCCGTTCTGGGTATTTCTACTGCCTGGGGTGCAACCGTTGCTTATACGCAAGAGGTAACCCTACCATTAGGTGGTAGATATGGTATCATATACAATGCCTATAACTCAGGTCCGAAAGATGCCAACTCCAGTAAAGTAGGCTGGGTGCCGAATGAAGGAGAGGCTGCTTTATCTACTGTAACTTCCTTTGCTGTGGGAGAATGGATGAAAGACACCATTGAGTTCGTAGTTGAAGAAGACGGCGCAGTAGGAAAAATTCAAGTAGGAATCAGTGCACCGAGCACAGGGTCAGCTAATGTAGGTCGTATTTTCTTCGATCAGGTACAACTTGTATATCTTGGTGTTGGAAAAGCAGGTTTGACCAACAAAATTGCTGAAGCTGAAACCTTGTATGGAGACGGTAGCGGCAATGGAGCTGATGCATTATCCGATGCCATCACTGCGGCCAAAGCAGTTGAAGCTGACGATGAAGCTACTCAAAGTGAAGTCTCTGAAGCCATTGCAGCATTGGAAGAAGCAATTTATGCATATCGACTTGCCAATGCGTCAGCGGAAAACCCGGTAGATATGACAGACCGTATCATCAATCCAAGCTTTGAATTTGCTGACAGATACGAAGGCTGGGTAAATAACGGTATGGGCACTTCAACCGGTAATCCGGGAACCTTAGCTTTCACAAAGGACGGGCAAGTATTTGCCGAAAAATACGTAGGTCCCGGAAATGCCTTGCCTTACGCTGAATTCTTCCAGACAATTACCGATTTGCCCAATGGTACATACGTGCTTACTGCATCCGCACAAGCCAGGGTAAATGAGAACGGTACCGATCCCGGCTATATAGAGGGTGCTGCTATCTTTGCCAATCAAAATGAAGAAATAGTTTCCGAAGGCAAGGATTATACTGTGACCGCTGCCGTAATAGACGGTACTTTATTGATCGGCTTCAGAGTTATTCCTGACCAGGGGAACTGGGTTGCCACCGACAATTACAGATTAACGTATTTAGGTGTTGATATTGAAGCCATGGTTGCAACCTTAGAATCCCTCATTGCAGAAGCAGGAGAATTGAGCGATAATGTAATGCAAGCTACTTTAAAAACAGATTTGGAAACTGCAATTACTCAAGCTGAAACTGCTTTGGAGACTCCTACCCAAGAAGGTATTGAGACTGCCGGAGCAGGACTTAATGCTGCTATCGAGGCTGCTGTTCCAAGTGTAGTGGCTTATGCTACATTGATAGACTTGATAGACTCGACCAATGAAAAATTGGTTGCTTATGAAGAAGCTGATAAGACTGACATCAATGCAGCTGTTGCTACAGCACAGAGTGTTTATGATGCAGCCACAGAAGATGTTGAGGGTGTAGAAAGTGCTATTGAAGCATTGCAAGCTGCCTTCTTCACATTTGGAGTGGCCAATGCTGATGCAGTACCTATGGATATGACCGATTTGATTGTCAATCCAAGCTTTGAATACAATCAGGGAGACTTTGTGGAAGATATACCGGGATGGATCAAAGTTGGAACGCCTATGAGAGATTTCTGTACTCGTAGTGATGGCGGTCCGGCAGGCGGATCATTCAAAACCGGAAATGTATATTTCCAACACTGGAGTGGTTCTCGTCCCGACTTCTCTATCTCACAAGTTGTAACCGGATTGCCTGAAGGCTTATACAAGCTTTTTGCCGATGCAGGTGGTGATGCAGGTACAACAGGCACATTTGTTTATGCCGGTGATAAAGAAGTTGAAGTAACCGCTAACGGTGAATACCAAGTTGAATTTATTTTGAAAACCGACACCGTTGAGATTGGATTTAAGTCTGTAAGTCGTACTGTGAACTGGGCATTTGCCGACAACTTCCGTCTGGTGTACTATGGTAACAAAACATCATTCAATGTTTCAGTTAACAGTTTGCTCTTTACGAACGAGGTACTGGAAGCTACATTTGAAGTATCCAGCAGTACTGTAGAAAACAACATCGTGATAACAGGTCCTGCAGGACTTACCATTGCACCGGGTACCATTACTCCTGCGGAAGCTGCAGATACAGTTGTTGTTACTGTAACCTGGGATCCTGAAGTATTGGAAAGTTCTACAGACAATGTTATCACAATTGATTGTGAAGGTGCAGTGGGTAAAACCATCACCGTAGCTGTATCTGATGATGAGGCATGCTCGACCATCTTAGATCCTGCTAACAACCTGATCACAGATCCATACTACAACAATCCTGTTCAGGCAGGTTGGGGCAATCAGGGAATTACCAGCGAAAACGCATTCTGCGGTGCATACTCCGGTAAAGTTTGGGGTAGCTGTGGAGGTTCTTTGGATAAGCCTGTTACCTGGGAAGCCGAAACAGCCTACATCATTCGCGCCTATGTGAATACCAATGGTGTAGGTTTTGTCCTGGGCTTGGGAGAGGCTTATGTTGATGGCGTGCAAAACAATGAATCTTACAACGCCATCCCCAACACAAACGAAGAATGGGAATTGTATGAAAACAGCTTTATCACCGGTGCAGACGCTACAGGCGGATCAGTGTGGTTCAACAATTGCCACTTAGGAGGAGGTAATCTTACCGGTTACATCGACAACCTGGAACTCTATGTAGCTGCTTTAGTTACTTTTGACACAAATGAAGGTTCAGAAGTTCCTTATGAAATTGTGATGAAAGGCTCATTGGTTACAGAACCTGCTGAAGCACCCGAAAAGGATGGCTTCGAATTTACAGGCTGGTTCAAAGATGAAACATGTGAAACTGCATGGAACTTTGCAGCAGATGTTGCAAATGAGAATACCACCATCTACGCAGGCTGGAAATTAGTAGTTGCAGTAGATTATCTCAATGCCAACGATCCTGTTGTTTCAACACGTTACTACAACTTGCATGGTGTAGAAATAGTGAAACCGACAGAAAACGGCATTTACATCAAGCAAAGTGTGTTGCAATCAGGTAAAGTTGTTGTTAGCAAAGAGTATGTAAAATACATCAAATAACATAACGATAGCTGATAAAGCAATCTGATAATAAGGGGGCTGTCTTTTTTGAGACAGCCTCTTTTTTGTATCAAACGGGATTGCGAGTTCCGGGGTCCGGGGTCGCGAGTTCCGTGGTCCGGGGTCACACGGTCAAGTTCTCACTGATTGATCAGATGATTGGTAAGGATACTCAACCTTGACTGGTGAGCCAAAAAATGAAGACAGAGATTTTGCAATACACAAAATGATTTTTACCTTTGTGTGGCATTTTAACTTCCATGAAAACATGTATATTCTATTCTAGAAAATTTTCGTCATTATCAAAACATAATATCATTAAACTTTTTATATCATGAAAAATTTAAAAACCATTCTATTTATCTTTTGTTTTACTTTAACACACATCCTGAGCGCACAGGATACGAATCTAAAAATTCATTATAATTTTGAGAACACAGTCGGCAAAACCGTACCCGACGAATCAGGTTCGGGCTATAACGCCACGTTAATGAACCAGGCTTCCGTCATAGAGATGGGGCAATATAAAGTATTGTCCCTGGGCAACGGAACCGGCTATTTGGACATGAAAGCCCAGGCAGGTGAAGCCATTAAGGCATTGGAGAACTTTACCGTTTCTGTGTATTATCGTGTTGACAGTGACGCATCACTGAGCGGTGCCGGATATTTTTTGTGGTCCTTTTCCACCCTGGCAGCCTGCGATGCCACCAATGGACAGTATATCGCTTATCGTCTGAACGCTCAACGCATCGCTTCATCCCCCGGTGGTTTTAGCAATGAAGTGGGTTATCAGGTGGGTAGCGAATCAGCTAAAAACAGTTGGATACACGTACTGTATCGCCAAAGCGGCGGTATAGGCAGCCTTTATATCAACGGCACACTGGCAGGCAACGTTAATGCCATGCCTCAACCTAAAGATTTCTTTTCCAAAGCACCCACTCTCAATTGGATAGGCCGGGCACCTTTTTCAGCTGACAGCTATTTAAAAAAGACTATGGTGTACGATTTTCGGGTGTATGATAAAGCCTTGTCCACTGAAGAAATTGGAGAATTATCTGCTGTAACCACGGATTTGAATCATGCTTACAACTATGGCACAGTTGGAAATTTCACACAATTAAACACCGATTTAATTGTATGTAACAACACAATCAAATCGGCTTCCAGAGACGACTATCCGGAGATAGCCTTCATTGAATTTCAGGATGCCATCGACCATGCTCAGGCTTTGGTGGACGAAAACAAGGCTTCCCAAAATTTAATCGATCAGACCCTCTCCGAACTCAGAAGTGCCAGGTCAGCTTTCAGTCTTGCCAGGGGAGTGAAATTTGAACCCAAACCCATGCCTGCCCTGCACACAAACAAAGGATTTAAACACCCGGGAGCATTGCACACGCAAGAGGATTTCGACAGGATAAAAGCCTTATTGGAAGCAGGGGATCCTACCATCACGGCGGCTTATGAAAAGTTGAAAACCAATAGCTACTCCCAATCCAATGTAGCTACCTATCCGGTAGAAACCATTGTAAGGGGAGGAGGTGTAGGCGAAAACTACATGAATGCGGCACGCGGAGCTTCTATGGCATACCAAAATGCGCTGCGCTGGAAAATCAGCGGGGAAAAAGCACATGCAGAGAGAGCCATCTTGATTTTAAATTCATGGGCTGACGTATGTAAGATGGTGGGAGGAGACAGCAACTATGCTTTGGCTGCCGGACTTTATGGTTATGGTTTTGCCAATGCTGCCGAACTGATGCGGGATTACGAAGGATGGAAGAAAGAAGATTTTGAAAAATTCAAAGCCTGGATGATCAAGGTGTGGTATGCTCCCAATATCGGTTTCTTAAGGGGCAGGAACGGCACGTGGGAACAAGGGCGCCCGGGACATTACTGGTCAAACTGGGGCTTATGCAATTTAGCATCCTTACTGAGCATTGCCATCCTATGCGATGATGTTTATATGTACAATCAAGGGCTTTCGTTTTACAAATATGACCAGGTCGGCAGTTTTGCGGACAATCGCCCGGCACCCATCGTTAATGACGGACTTACTGAATTTATCGGTAACCTGGTCCCCATTACCCATGCAGACGAACGCGGACCATTTGGCTATTTGGGACAAATGCAGGAATCCGGACGAGACCAGGGTCACTCCTTGATGGCTGTCGGACTGGCTGCAGATGTGTGTCAGATATGCTGGAACCAGGGCGATGATCTATTTTCATTGATGGATAATCGTTTGGCAGCGGGAATAGAATATGTTGCGGCTTACAATACAGGAGTAAATGATTTGCCGTGGACAGAATATTGGTACCACGATGTGAGAACTGCCATTCACAACTCCTGGAAGATGACAGTCATAAGCGAAGGTGGTCGCGGACAGTTCCGTCCGTACTGGGACAGGATCATAGGACATTATGAAGGTGTTATGGGAGTGGATATGCCCTACTCTCGTGCGATGAGAGAAAAGGAACCCATAGACAACGGTGGCGGAGCATACGGACAAACCAGCGGCGGATTCGACCATATGGGCTTTTCAACCCTGACCTGCTACAGACCCACGAAAGCATCTGCTGAGCAAGTACCCACCCCTATTATTCCAACCATAGAATACAATGGCAATACTTACAATCAAGGTGAATTGGGAGGTTTGGCCAACACCTGGCAGGTGAAAACTCCCGATGTTATCACGCCGGGAAGCATCATCAAATTCATACCTACCCTACCCGATGGGATCAATGACACCGGCAACTGGAAGTGGGATTCGGGTGAAACGACCAAAGACTTTCAAATTATGGCCGACAGCAGTGCTGTATATCGCGTTACCTACACCAATGAACATGGGGTAAAATCCATGCAGATTTTCACGATCGCCGTAGCCGGAGATTGCACCTACGAACCCATCATCCCTGAAATTGATGATGGCAATAAAATTATCAACGATACCGTCATTACGGTATTGCAAGGTTCATCCCTGACCTTGTCCATTACATCTTATAGTTGGGGTTGGGGAAGCATCAAGTGGAATACCGGGGCTACCACCAGAAGCATAAAAGTGAATAATATCCGTTCGGATAGAGTGTATTCCGTTCTGTACACCAATCAGGGAGGACGGGAAATTGTTAAGAACTTCCACATCAAAGCCAGATTTATGATTCCCTCGATTGTGGTTGACAATGGAGAGGCACAGACAACCAACAGGGTGGTTATCAGAAGAGGTCAAACCGTTGAACTAAAAGCTGTGGTACAGAGAAACACTGCTGATGGTACCTGGCTTTGGAACACCGGTGAAACGACGCAAAAAATCACCCTTAACAAAGTGCAAAATACAGGGCACTACACGGTAAACTATGCATACAACGGAGTGAACTACCCATTGGATTTTCATGTCTATATTCCCATTACCAATAAACCTACGGAAGCAGGAGAGTATTTTATCAAGAATGCGAAAAACGGACTTTATCTGACCAATACCGGTACTGATGTGCCCGGCTTCCGGGAGAAAAATGAGGATGATTTAGACACCCAGATCTGGTCTATCAGTAAACCAAGCTCCATCAGGTATCAAATTACTTCCAAAGCTGATAAGCGATTTCTGAATGAACTGGCACACCTGACTGATGAAACTTTTACATTAAGCAAGCATGGATTCGCATTTCATGGTGTGGAGGACGGTAATTTATATGCTATTCAAAATAATACCGGAGGTGGTCTGACATTGTGGAAAATAGGTGAAGGTGGTACTATCGACACCAATGGTGGAAAAACACTTGGCGATTATCCGTTTGAAATTGTCGCAATCGATGAAGATACAAACGGAATTGAACAGACAAGTTTAAATGCAGTTGTTTTCTACCCCAATCCTGTTCGGGATTTTTTGAGTTTTCAACTGAAGGACGGATATGAGAGGGCTTCATGTTCTGTCTATTCGGTGGATGGCAGCCTGCTTAAACACAGCATCGTAAACAACATCACGAACCAGATTGATTGCAGAGATCTACAAAGTGGATTATATATAATGATCATTGATGACGGCGAAAGAATGAGTTCATTTAAATTCTTGAAAAAATAGCGCGCCATCAAACATATAGCAAGCCCGGTGTTTAGCTTGAAAGCCAACAGTGAGGATAGAGATTTATGAAGAGAAATTGCAAGATTCATCGAATATTAATTTAAAATATAATCATGATAAAAAAAACATTATTTTTTTGCTGTATTACCATTCTGATGGTAACTTCCTGTAAAAGCACCCGCATCAGTTCGGCGCAAGCGGAACAGGAGAAAAACCAGATCATAAACATCATTCATCTGGTTAATAATTACTGGCAATCCAACAACAAACCCCAAACCTGGGCATTTTGGGATAATGCAGCCTATCATACCGGTAATATGGAGGCATATTTTCTTACCAAAGAGCCGGCTTATCTGAAATATTCCGAAGACTGGGCCATTCATAACGAGTGGAAAGGCGCTAAATCGGATAACAAAAGTGAGTGGAAGTACAACCACTACGGAGAAGGCCATAATTATGTTCTTTTCGGGGATTGGCAAATCTGCTTTCAAACCTATATTGATCTATACAAGATAGAACCCGCAGACTACAAAATCGCTCGTGCCCTCGAAGTGATGGAGTACCAGATAAATTCAGACAAGAACGACTATTGGTGGTGGGTTGACGGACTTTATATGGTCATGCCGGTGATGACCAGGCTTTATAAACTAACAGGTAATGAGTTGTACCTTGATAGGCTCTATGAGTATTATCAATACGCTGAAAGCATCATGTATGATCCGGAAACCGCACTCTTCTACAGAGATGCCAAATACATCTACCCCAAACATAAAAGCACAAACGGTCTAAAAGACTTCTGGGCGCGCGGTGACGGCTGGTTGCTGGCAGGATTGGCGAAAATCATCCCTGACCTGCCTGACAGCTATGTACACAAACAAAAGTTCATCAAGCAATTTACCGACATGGCTGCCACATTGATACAAATTCAACAACCCGAAGGATATTGGACACGCAGCATGTTGGATCCGGAACATGCACCCGGACCGGAGACCAGCGGTACCGCATTCTTTACATATGGACTACAATGGGGTGTCAACAATGGTTTATTGAAAGAAAAAAACTACCAACCGGCCATAGACAAGGCCTGGAATTATTTGACAAATACGGCTTTACAGGCAAGTGGAAAGGTGGGCTATGTACAACCTATAGGTGAAAGAGCCATTCCCGGACAGGTCATCGATGCAAACTCACAGTCTAATTTCGGAGTGGGTGCATTCTTGTTGGCTGCTTGCGAAAGGTATAGATATTTTGATAAAAAATAAAATTTAACCGTATGAAAAACAAAAAGCTTTTAATCATCAATTATAAGTACCTCGCAAGTTTATTTATAATCCTTTTTGCAGCCGTGAACATCGGGGCGCAAAACAATGCTTTCTTCCCCGGAAAAGTATGGCTGGATAACAATGGCAGGCTTATCAATGCCCACGGAGGCGGAATATTATATCACAACGGCACCTATTATTGGTTTGGCGAGCACAAGGGAGAGCGCTCCAATTCTGCCTGGGTAGGCGTCACCTGCTATTCTTCCACCGATTTATACAATTGGAAAGATGAAGGAGTTGCACTGTCTGTAAGTAAAGATCAGGATAGTCCAATCGTAGAGGGTTGTATCATTGAACGTCCGAAAGTGATATTCAATGAGAAGACACAAAAATTCGTAATGTACTTTCACCTTGAACTTAGGAACAGGGGATACGATGCTGCTAACGTAGGCGTTGCCGTCAGTGATAATCCGACCGGTCCGTACCGGTTTTTGAAAAACGGACGTGTCAATGCAGGAATATGGCCACTGAACATGACGGCCGGGCAACGTGCTCTGAAAGAACTTCCCGACAGTCATGAATCGTGGACTCCCGGGTGGGTGGAAGCTGTTAAAGAAGGTTCCTTTGTCCGTCGCGACTTTCAATCAGGACAGATGTCAAGAGATATGACGCTGTATGTTGACGACGATAAAAAAGCTTATCATATTTATGCTTCCGAGGATAACCTCACCCTTCAAATTGCCGAACTCACAGACGATTATCTTGATTATACAGGAAAATACGTCCGTGTACAACCGGGAGGTCACAATGAAGCACCGGCAATCATCAAAAAAGACGGAAAGTATTTCATGATAACTTCCGGCTGTACAGGATGGGCACCCAATGCAGCGCGTTTGCTCACAGCCGGTGATATCATGGGCGAATGGACGCTGCACCCTAATCCTTGTGTAGGCAAGGATGCCGAACTTACTTTCCATTCTCAAAGCACCTATTTATTACCCGTTCAAGGTAAAAAAAATGCCTTTATCTTTATGGCAGACCGGTGGCGTCCCGATAATCCGATTGATGGCCGGTATGTTTGGCTGCCCTTGCTGTTTGAAAACGGCATGCCTGTATTAAAGTGGTTCGACAGATGGGATTTGGACATCTTCGATCAGATGAATCCGGATTTCAGCGAACCCGGGGAGATAGCAGGATATCAACTTGTGTGGAATGAAGAATTCAATTACGAAGGAGTGCCTGATCCTGAAATATGGACGCATGAAAAAGGCTATGTCAGAAATGAAGAATACCAGTGGTATCAGCCGGACAATGCAGTTTGCAGTAACGGCGTTTTAGTTATTTCGGGACAAAAAGAAGAAAACAGGAAAAATCCCAATTACGAACCTAACAGCAGAGATTGGCGTAAAAACAGAGAATTTATCAACTATACCGCATCCTCCATCAAAACACAAGGGAAGAAAGCTTTTCAATATGGCAGGTTTGAGATTAGAGCCAGGATCCCGACGGCAGGAGGCTCCTGGCCTGCAATCTGGACCCTGGGAGAATCCATGCGATGGCCCTTTTGTGGCGAGATTGATATCATGGAGTACTACCGCATCAACGGAGTGCCTCACATTTTAGCCAACACTGCCTGGGGGAAAGCCCAACCCTGGCAGGCTGAATGGAACTCCTCAAAAATTCAATTCAGGAGGTTTCTCAGAAGGGACCCTAATTGGGCTGACAAGTTTCATGTTTGGCGCATGGACTGGGATGAGGATTTTATCAGGATCTATTTAGACGACCAACTGCTGAACGAAACCAGGCTGGAAAACACCTACAACGCACTGGTAGAAGATAAGATCAATCCGTTCAGACAACCACACTATATATTGCTAAACCTGGCCATCGGAGGCACCAATGGGGGTGAACCTGATGATGCTGCATTTCCACTTGTGTACGAAGTGGATTATGTCAGGGTATATCAGAAGAAACCTTAAAAACATTTCCCAAGGCGTTGCCATTGGATGGTGTGCTGCTGTTACCTCACACCTGTCTTCATTTTTTTGTCTTGACACAAAAAAACGAAGCAAAAAAAAGTCAAGACTGCGCCCGCTTCGCTCGAAAAATTAGCGTTCGAACAGCTAAATCGTCCAAACTCGCAACTTCGTTGCTCAGACAATGGACGATTTTTAACGCTGTTCTCACTTATTTTTCGGCTCACCGGACGAGGTCGGTCGCGCACCATCAAACATATTACAAACCTGATGTTGATTTTTAAGCAGGTTCTTAGACGGAACTTATCAATCTGTGTATCTACCTGATCCGTGTCATCCGCGTGCATCTCCCAATGTTGAACACAATCCTAAAACTTCACACTTTTAGCTTTTCCGTTGTAGGATACTTTTTTGGTAAACTTTTTCGATTGTTCTGAACCTATACCATTTTTGGTATCTACAATGACGAAATTGAACTTCCTGGACTTCAGCATGCCGGGGAATTCTCCTTCACGGCTGCCTATTGTCAGCGTACGGTTGGCATCATCCCAATTGAATTGGATGGTTGCATAAACACCCTTTTCGTAATTGTAGTTGTCGTTTTCGTCTTCATACAACACAAATTCACCATCAGCTCCCGGATAGATACGTATCTCTAAATTATCCCATTTCTTTTCGGCAGCATACTGTACTTTCGGACCGAAGGGTAAAATAGAGCCGGCACGTATGTACAACGGAATAATGTCGATAGGTACTTCCCTCTGAATGGTCTGCCCGCCTGCATGAACTTCTCCTGTCCAGAAATCTGTCCATGTAGTACCTGCCGGTAAATATACATCTTGTGTTTTAATAACAGAGAAGTCTTCCACAGGATCTGCCCACCTGCGTCTGTTGGATTTTACGTACATGGGATCAGTAACGGGAGTAACCAGGAACGCCTTTCCAAACATATATTGATTACCGATATTGTGAACTTTCGTATCCTCATTAAAGTCCATGAACAAAGCACGCAATATGGAGCCTGAATTACTGGTCACCTGCCAGGCTGTAGAGTACATGTATGGCAACAGTGCATAACGCAGGTTGATGTACTTCTCTTTGGTGTCATACACCCAATCGCCTTTTTTTCCTAAATTATAAATTTCCTTCTTAGCATCTGTTCCATGCGAACGCTGCATGGGTGTGAAAGTTCCATACTGAAACCAACGGGTGTACAACTCATGATAGGCTTTATTTAAAGAACCGCCCTCATAATCCCACAGAAAGAAGCCGCCTATATCCGAGTTCCAATAAGGGATACCGGTTAATGAGAAGTTCAGTCCGGTAGGAACCTGTAACCTCAATGAGCCCCAGGTACAGGTAACATCTCCTGACCAGGTATTGGCACCATAACGTTGCTGACCGGCAAATGCACAGCGCGTTAACATATACACACGCTTATCTTCTGATACAGCACGTTGATTTGTATATATACCACCGTTGGTCATCAAAGGGAAAGCATTCACAACACTGCGGTAAGTACCCAGGCCTGTCGGCACATCGAAATCCTTTTCTTGTACATTCAAATGATCCGGCTCGGTGGAATCCGTCCACCACGCATCAATCCCTTTTGAGAATAATCCTTTATTCAGGTGTTTCCAGTAAACATCGCGGGCTTTTTCACTGTAAGCATCATAAACTCTTACGCCTGAAAGTTTTGATAAATCAGGAGGCCATACTGAATATGCAGATTCAGGCCACGTGGTAAATTCCAGCAATCCGTCTATCTCTTTTAATTCTTTATATTGTTCGGTATCCGGACCAAAAGAAGCCCAGATTGAAATCATAATTTTGGCATTTTGACTATGAATGTGATCGATCATCTTTTGAGGATCCGGGAACTTGGGATTATCAAAATTCATGGAGTTCCAGTTGGTATTGGGTCCCCAATACTGCCAGTCCTGGATCACACAATCCAGAGGCACACCTAATTTACGGTAGGTGTCCACCACCTCCATGGTTTCTTCCTGCGATTGGTAACGCTCACGTGATTGGAAAAATCCGAATGTCCACAACGGAAACATGGGAGCCTGGCCGGTCAAATCACGAATTTGAGCAATCACCCCATCCGCATTTTCTCCATACATAAAATAGTAATCTATGCAATCCCCTACCTGCGATTCAAAAGACATTTCCTGTGGGTTGTCGTTGTAGGTGGTCGGTGAACAATTGTCCCAGAACATACCATAACCCTTGGGTGATTGAATGATAGGCACACTGGCCAAAAGTGCGCGTTGGCGCATGAAGTGTTGGTGATTACGCTGGTTCAATTGAGCAACCTGCTGCTGTCCCAATCCGTAAATTGCCTCATCCTTATCCAACAAAAAAGCTTGGCGAACGGTATAAGTCGCATTGCCCGCATCATTAAAAGGTGAGAACTGTGACCCATAATCTTTTTCTGTGAATAACAGATCGCCATCAGGCTTCCGGAAAGAAACACGTCCCGTTACAGTATTGTACTCAACCCAGAGCATATTGGTTTTCAAATTAGCCAAATCTTGCTGCGAACTGATATTAACCTGAACCTGTTCGGGGGATTTGATCACTGACAAACTTTCCTTCCGGGGATTTAATCCTTCGGGAGATTTAAAAACACGCACAATACCCGGTGCATAAAACTCAATGCTTACATCCATGGACTGCACCTGACTTTTAATTCCCCGAGCTGTTTTTTGGAAGTCTTGAGCATTTACAGCTGTAAAAAAAACGACCGACAGCATCAACAAGCTGATTTTTCTTAGAAATTTAAAATGCATAAAATAAAAAATTTAAAATTAAATAATTCGAATTGTATTTCAATCTTTGAGTCTGACTGACAAAGCCAACTTATCGCTTTTCCCGAAAGAAGGCTTGTCGTCAGCATTATATATTATAAAATAATTTTGGAGCTTAACTGATAATCTCCGGTTTTGATAGAAACGACATACACACCGGCTGAAAGATTCAGTGCTGCCAAATTGATATTTGCATGTTGTACACCGGCTTTCAAAGCTCCGGTTGAACGGTGCAATTCCCGACCGTTAACATCTACAATAGAAAACGTAATATCATCCGACATGAATGCATTAAAGTTAACCTTCAATGTTTGACTAGCCCGATCAAACACCATCTTCACATTGTGATCAGACTTGACCGGCAACACATCCGTGAGAGGTTTTGTTACCATCTCGTAACTCCTTCCAATGCGCAACTCGTCAAAACTTGCAGATACACCGGCAGTATTTCCGGAATGACAGACTATGCGATTAAAGCCGTTACTTAGGTCAATCGTAATTGAGGTCGCTGCTTCAGCAATGTTCGGTTCAACCGAAAGATCAGGATTGATCCACAGATACACCGGTACTTGGGAGAGATCAGTTGTAGACTGCAGTTTAACAACAAGCAGCGTTGCAGGTAAATTAAAAGCACTGACAGTACTTAATCCGCTGGCAGTTCCAACCACACTAAGTCCCAACACACTTTTCTCCCAGTCTTTTCCAATTAAAAGCCTTTCCTGAGTACCATTAAATAAAGAAATCCCCTGCCAGGTAGCCGCTATTGAGTTTGGATTATCAATCTCCATCCGGAAACTTATCCAGATATCCTCATCAGAAACTGTCCAACCGGGACTTAACTCACGTGCGACACGAAGTCCTTGAGATGAGCTTAAGTTCAATAATAACTTGTTACCGGTCGCGGGTGTTTCTTCACCACCGGCACCACTGACAATCGTGGCATCTGATTGTGCACCTTCATATACTGTCCATGGTCCTTTCCATCCATCTCCAGCTTCACCTTTATTGTGCAGGCCGCCAACGGGATAGTCAAAGGATTCTGTAACAAAATTTATTTCCGTTTGAGAATCTTCCTCAACAATCAAACGTTCAGGTTTAAAATCTACGATCACTTCATTTCCTACGTAATGAACTACTGTGTCGAATGCTGTGGAAATATCCAGGCCGATCCCATTGGATTTGTCAACCAGAACTATTTTGAATGTGCGCTCCTCAAGCATGCCTTCAAATGAGCCTACTCTTTGTCCTATGGTTAATTTTCCTTCATCATAATTGAATTGGAAAGGAATTTTAGCATAGGCTCCATCTTCGTAGTTATAGGTATCTCCTTCATCTTCATACAGAACGAATTCACCATCAGCACCTTTATAAACACGAATTTCCAAAGGATCTATCGCTTCTGAAGCATATTGGATAAACGGTCCCATGGGTATGATAGAACCCGCCTTCACAAATAAAGGTATGATGTCCAAAGGAGCTGAAGCCGATATATTCTTTCCGCCCTTATGATATTCACCGGTCCAGAAATTTACCCAATCACCTTGAGGCAGGTACACAAAACGATCTGTCACTCCCGGGGCTGTAACGGGATTCACCATGAAAGCAGGACCAAACATAAATTGATTATCTATATTTCTCACCCGCGTATCGTTACGATAATCCATGACCAGATGACGCATCATCGTATAATTTTCATGGGTTACTTTTCCGGCCAAAGAATAGATATAGGGCATCAATCTGTAACGCAGGTTATCAATTTTTGCAAGATTTGCAATGGTTGTGCGCCTCAATGTGGTAGTCGACACCAGTGATTTTTCGCCTTGTCCGTGAATTCTGAATATCGGACAAAAAGCTCCATATTGAAACCAGCGAACCATCAATTCATTATTTTCCAAAGGTGCCCAGTCAATATAGAAGTATCCACCTATATCTGTGGTCCAGTAAGGCATGCCGCTCAGGCAAAAGTTCAAACCGGCCGACAACTGACTCTGAAAATCATACCAGTTACTGTAAATATCACCCGACCATACTGCGGTGGCATAACGCTGTTGTCCCGAAAAGGCAGACCGGCTAAGCACGAATGCCCGCTTGTCAGGCATATCTTTTCTCCAGCCACGATAAAAGCCTGAAGTATGTTCTATGGGATAGGTGTTATAATAGGTCACTCCGGGACCCTTTGCTGTCATAAAGTTCTTGCGTTCAACAGCATCCGGGTACCCCTGAGGCTCGTTATTATCAGCCCACCAGGCATCCCAACCATAATTGGAGAACAATTGAGTTTTCAACTGATTCCAATAAATCCCTTTTGCTTCATCATTGTGCGGGTCATAAAAATAATGTGACCCACCGCTGGGATAGAGAGCACCTATATTATCAAAAGCCGAGAAATTGCGTGAGTCCCTGTGGAAAACGGGCCAGATTGATATCATGGTGTGAACATTCAGGGCATGCAGCGAATCAACCAAAGCCTTGGGATTTGGATATCGGGTCGGATTCATGATGTGCGATCCCCAGGGATCGGGTGTCCAGTAATCCCAGTCTTGCACAATACAATCCAAGGGAAATTTAGATGCTCTGTATTTATTTACCATGGTGAGCAATTCCTGGGCGGAACCATATTTATCCTTAGATTGGAACAGACCGTAAGCCCACTTGGGGAACATGGGAGCCGCTCCTGTAGCAATCCTATACTGATTGATAACATCATCAGGTTCCGGACCATACATAAAATAATAGTTGACCATGGAGCCGCTTTCGGAATCAAACTGGTAACGGGAATTATTTGCAATATTGGCTGAAAAGACCGTTTGTGAATAATTATCCCACAACAACCCGTATCCTTTGGTTGACAGCAGGAATGGTAAAGCAACCTCCTTGTTTTGTTGGTCAAGGACCACCTGATGTCCCTTGTGGTTCATGATCCTTTGCTGGTGCTGACCCAAACCGTACAATGCTTCATCCTCCGGAGATTCAAAAACCGCTTTACATTGGTTGGTCTCAAAACCTAAAACAGTCACAGGTGTGATATTTTTTTCAGATTCAGCCAGCAGAAGATTTCCCGCGCTATCATAATATTTCAGAAGATAGGTCAGTTTTGAGATCTCTACTACTAACTTTTCGGTTGTAATGGTAATGTTTTCATCTGATTCTTCAACTTCAAAGGAGGGAATATCCCAGGTTCTTTCGACTATGATAGAGTCTTTCAAGGGCAATGGCGACTGATTGGCGAATGTTACCTCAACGATAGCCGGAGAACAAATTTTGATTTGCATGGAACCGTTGGGCACAATCATCTCCACTCCATCTTCCGTAAGCCTGTACGATTCTTCCAACAACTCATAATCAATGGTATATGTTTTAGTTGTGGTGCCATCTATGGAAGTAACAACCAATTCAGAAGACAGGATACCTGAAGAGATATCCACCTCGTCATCACCCGTGACGGTCTGCCCTTCTACCTGGAACAAAACTGTGGGTTTAACTTGCTTGGTGCCTGCAGGCAGGGTAGCAGTATAATGCGTGGTATCCGGATTAAAAGGCTTGTTTAACGAACCACTACTTAACGTGATACCTTTCAACCCGGCCACTTTCGACACTTCAAATAACTGGAAATGATCGAATTTAAAGAAGCCTTCGTCTCTTTTAGGCGCTACGAGGGGAAACACAAAGCCTTGGGTAGTATTTCTACCACTCACCTTAAATCCGATTTTTAAGGTACCATCCTCTACACGGGTAACAACAGACATGGGCTTAAAAGGTCCATTTTCTGCCGATGACTCAGCGTGTCCGGCGAAAGTATAAGTTTCCCCCAAACCCTCCAAAACTGAAAGGTTATGTTCCGAATAACTTGGAGCTGATTCTACACCGTACAACTGTGAGCTTAAATTAGCAAACAAGCGCTGATTTGAAAGGCGATTTACGCTCACTGTTGCCAAGGCTCTGACCTGGTAATAACCGGATTCAAGTCCGGTAATAACTTGCGAACATTCGGCATCAGCAATGCCGTCATTCCAAATGCCGCAGATATAATTTCCATTTTTGGTAAGGTCACCATCGGTGTTGGGACCTAACCAGGAATATCCGCTCGCACCATGCCATGTCCAACCGGATAAGTTACCGGTCTCAAAGCTTGGATTTGTTATTTTATGGCTCATGTCAACTTGAGCCATCAAGTTGCCCATCACCAACAGTCCGGGCAACACCAGTTGCAAGATTGATTTACGTGTTTGTTTCATATTTGTGTTTTTATTGAAAAAATTCATGACAGTAATGACAAATATAGCAAATAAACGGGATGTGGCAGCGGTTTCCATTCAATTCCCATTAACATTTTCTGATCTGTATATAATGCGTGTGAAAAAGATTGTAGTAATTCATGGCTGAAAGCCCGGCAATTATGTTTTGCAAATTTAAATCAAAGTCCAAAGATAGCAAATTTCAAAGGGTTAACATAGTTGTATTTCAACAACATTTAAATTATCTTTGCATTGCTTGAATCTTCAAGTAGAACATTATTAACTTTTTTTTCTACACAGACCATGAAAATCAATTTTTTAACTCCATTTTTATTTTTTGTTTGTTTCGGTTTCTCAAATGCTCAACATACTAATCTCTACATAGATAGTTCCCAAAAAGGAGCCGATGTCCCTAAAAGTTTATATGGGATTTTCTTTGAAGAAATCAGTCACTCAGGCGATGGCGGCTTATATGCCGAGCTGATCCAAAATCGCGGTTTTGAAGAACATGTGTTGCCATCAGGCACTACCTACAGGGATGGCAGGGCATGGGCACCTTCGAAACCCGACTATTTTAGCGGTCAGATAAAAAACTTCAGTGTTTCCTGGGATACAGAAAGATTGAAATATACAGCCTGGAGCCTGCTTCAGAGTAAAGCAGAAGCTTCAATGACTGTTGTAAACGAGCATGTTTTGCATGAGAACACACCTCATTCCATGAAAGTGGAGATCAGCAATGTGCAAACAGGTGGTTATGCTGCCCTGCAAAACTCAGGATATTGGGGTGTACCACTGAGAAATGGCGAAGTCTACAAACTTAGATTTTACTTGCGCTCCTCAGACTATGATGGAACGGTTCAAGCCAGCGTATTGGGTGGCAGCACAGTCATGCTTCAAAAAGAATTCAATGTTGACCAATCCGGTGAATGGAAAGAATACACAGCCGAAATTACGGCAACGGGAACTACCAACACCGGCGTATTTCAATTGAATTTTTCAGCGCCCGGCACTGTTTGGGTTGACTATGTGTCTCTATTTCCCAAGGATACTTATAAAGGAAGAGAGAACGGATTACGCAAGGATGTTGCACAAATGCTTGCCGACCTGAAACCTGCATTTATGCGATGGCCCGGAGGCTGTATTGTTGAGGGCATCACCATAGAAAACAGGGTAAAGTGGAAAGAGACTTTGGGTGATCCCATGACTCGCCGCGGAGAGTGGAACCGCTGGGGATACCGCTCTACCTACGGCTTTGGGTATCATGAATTTTTACAGCTTTGTGAAGATATGGGAGCAGATGCCATGTATGTTGGAAATGTAGGAATTTCCTGTATGTTCAACAATGGCGATTATGTGGAAAGATCCGAATTGCCTGCTTTCATACAGGATATCCGTGATGCCATTGATTATGCCATAGGCGATGAAAATACAGAATGGGGTGCCAAACGGATCGCCAACGGACATCCGGAACCTTTTCCTCTGAAATATGTTGAACTGGGTAATGAACAATGGGGTCCTTTCTATCCTCCCATTCATGATATTTTTTATGAAGTCTTAAAGCAGGAATACCCGCAAATTACTTTTATCAGCACCTTGCAAGTAGATTTAGATACTTACAGCATGAACAAAGCGGATATGATAGACCCGCATTATTATCAGACAGCGGAGTGGTTTTACGACAACACGTATTACTGGGATATGATCAAGCGGAAAGACTATAAGGTATATGTAGGAGAATACGCCTGTAACCAAAATGTCGGTGCCGGACACATGGGAGCTGCGTTAAGCGAAGCAGCTTATATGATTGGCATGGAACGCAACTCGGACATGGTCACCATGTCGTCGTATGCTCCCCTGATTGAAAACAACAATCTGCGCAGTTGGCCTACCAATATGATTTGGGTAAAGAATGAAGGTGTGGTTGGCCGCTCTTCTTATTATGTACAACAACTATTTGCCAACCATCTGCCTGATTACAACCTGCAATCAACATTGGTCTTGGATCAGATGCAAGTAGATATCCAAGGTCGTGTAGGTTTGGGAACTTGGGAGACTCAAGCCGTTTACAAAAATTTCAGTATAAAAAAACATGATGAGTCCGAATACTTTTATCAGGGTGATTTTGTCAACCAACAATCTGACTGGGAGGTTTTTCGAGGCAATTGGAATTTCTCTGACAATACTTATATTCAGCAAAGCATGGGCACACGCTGTATCAGCATGATGAATGAATGGATGTATAACGATTGTGTCATTGAAGTGCAAGCCAAAAAGACAGGTGGAAGTGAAGGATTCTTGATAGTATTGGATGTACCTGCCGACAATTTGGATTTACACTATCAGGTTAATTTGGGAGGTTGGGGCAACAGCCGGTCAGCCATCGAAATTGTAAGAGATGGTGTGGGCTCTGTTGTCAGTGAATCGGTGCCTTTTAAAATTGCAAATGATCAATGGTATGATATCAAGGTAGTGGTTAAAAACGGCAGTCAAATAACCTGTTATGTGGATGGTGAATATATCATGGGGGTAGCAACGAACCCCACCGGAAAAATACAAGCAATAGCCGGTTATGATGAAGAGAAGGGGGAAGCCGTTATCAAGGTAGTTAACGGTACCACGGCAGGAAAAAATATCAACATCAAATTGAACAATAAAAATATTGAACCAAACGGCAAGGTGATTACGTTGAGATCACCGATATTAGAGACTGAAAATTCATTTTCCAACCCCACATTAATTTCACCGAAAGAAACCGACCACACAAACTTCTCCTCAGATTTCAACTACTTGATCAGACCAACTTCAGTAACTGTTTTCCGTATCAAGTGCGATAAGGAAGCAGATGGTGACATGGTGGTTCCTGCCTGGTATTCGGACAGTCCTATACCAGTCAACCCTTCAGGCATAAGTGAGCTGGATCATCCATCTACGATCAATATCATCAATGTCGGCTCGAATGTATGGGAAGTTCAAGCCGACAACCAACAAATCAAAAATATATCGGTTTATGACATCAAGGGTGCGCTGATGATGGATCAGCATGTTGGTAAAAACCGACTTCCGTTGATCAATTTGAGTCAGGCGGAGAAGGGATGCTACATAGTTGAAATCCTCGCCAATGACGGACAGCATGTAAAGGAAAAGTTGATGGTGATGTGATGTCAGGTCAAATAAATCCCAGGGTATTACCTTTGAGCTGATGATGTATATTTGGAACTTCTTTAATCTAGATTTTCATGGAAAAAACCTGGAGATGGTTCGGTAAAAAAGACAAAATCACTTTGGACATGCTCCGCCAAATTGGTGTTGAAGGTGTGGTCACATCTTTATACAACATTCCTAATGGTGAAGTATGGAATTACGAAACCATACTTGAATTGAAGCAATACATTGAAAGCAACGGTCTGAAATGGTCGGTGGTTGAAAGTTTGCCGGTTAGCGAAGCCATTAAATATGGAGGCGCCAACCGTGAGGCATCGATTGAAAATTATAAAATCAGCCTGGCCAATTTGGGTAAGGCAGGCATTAAAACAGTTTGTTACAATTTTATGCCTGTTATTGACTGGGTCAGAACAGATTTGGAATATCCCCTTGAAGACGGCACTTATTCTCTTTACTACAATCATATACACTTTGCCTATTTCGATTGCATGATTTTGAAGCGAAAGAATGCAGAGCAAGATTATTCACCGGAGGTGATAGCTAAAATCCGTGCCTTGGATCAGATCATTACTGAAGCAGAAAAATCACGCTTGATTGACACCATCATAGTGAAAACACAAGGATTTATCCATGGTAATATCCGCGAAGGAGACCAAAATCCTGTAGAAATTTTTCGGCAACTTCTGAACTTATACGAAGGCACAGACAAAAATGCTTTAAGGGAAAACTTAAAACATTTTTTGTCTGAGATCATGCCTGTGTGTGATATTTACGAAATCAACATGTGTTTGCATCCGGATGATCCTCCTGCAACTGTGTTTGGATTGCCACGCATCGTCGGCAATGATGAGGACATCACATGGATATTAAATGCCGTGGACAACCCACATAACGGATTAACATTTTGTGCCGGATCGTTGAGTGCAGGCTTGCAAAACGACGTGGTACAATTGGCAAAAAAACACGTTTCCCGTACACATTTTGTTCATTTGAGAAGTACTGAAATTCTTCCAAATAGAGATTTTGTTGAAGCCGATCACCTACGGGGTCGGGGAAACCTGATAGAACTGGTACGTATATTCGAAAAGGCAAATCCGAACTTACCCATGCGTGTCGATCACGGAAAAACGATTTTGGACGACAAAGGGAAAGGACATAATCCCGGCTATCCACTCTATGGCAGGATGTACGCCATGGCACAATTGGATGGCGTGATGGAAACTGTCAAAAATGAAATCCGTCAGGGTTTGATTTGATATCGCTTTCCTGCCACCGCATCCAAGGTCAACACATAAAACCCATGTTCATCCGGCTGAGCCTGTTGTTTCCCTATCCGGAACGGATTTTTGGCTATCACCTTAGTGGTACCGGTAGCATTTGCCTTGATAACCGCTGATCTCAACTGTTGATTTTCCCATTGAATAGCCAATTCAAAATTTCCGCGGGCTTTCAATCCCTGAACTGATCCTTCAGACCAGGATGACGGCAATGCCGGTAAGAGTCGTATCTCATTTTCAGTAGATTGCAGTAACATTTCAGCAACGGCAGCAGTACCGCCAAAATTTCCATCTATCTGGAAAGGCGGATGGGCATCCCACAAATTGGGATAGGTTCCCCCACCACTACGCTTGTCAGGTCCTGAATACCTGTCGGGGTCTACATATCTCAATAACTCCCGGTACATTTTATAGGCCCGGTCGCCATCCCATAATCTTGCCCACAAATTAATACGCCAACCCTTAGACCAACCGGTGGTTTCATCACCCTTGATCTCTAAGCTGACACGACAGGCCTCGGCCAAATCAGGGGTGGTCGCAGGAGTAATGTGGGCTCCGGGATGAAGTCCGAACAAATGCGTCTGGTGACGGTGTCTGGGATCTTCATCTTCCCAGTCGTGATACCATTCCTGCAAATTGCCCTTTTTACCTATACGGTAGGGGTATAATCTGCCAAGTGCGTCCGACATCTTTTCGGCAAAATCATGATCAACATCCAAAATTTCAGTGGCACGAATGGTATGGGCAAACAGCTCCCTGATCATTGCCAAATCTGCTGTTGCGCCGTATAAAGTCGCCCCACGGTATCCTTCAGGAGTAATAAACCTATTTTCGGGGGAGGTTGAGGGTGAGGTTATCAAATAACCATGTTTGTCCTCCACCATCCAGTCTAGGCAAAACTGCGCTGCTCCCTTCATAAGAGGATAAGCATAATCACGCAGGTACTCATCATCTTTATTAAACAGATAATATTCCCACAAATGGGTACTGATCCAGGCTCCACCCATATTCCAGTTTGCCCATACGGGATCTCCGGTGCCAAAATCACCCACCTGATTGGTTATCGCCCAAATATCCGTGTTATGCGCCAAACACCAGCCACCGCAGTCAAAGAAAGTTTTTGCAGTAACAGCTCCGGTTTGTGCCAAGTTTCCGATAAAGCCTAACAAGGGCTGGTGCATCTCCGCAAGGTTACATACTTCCGCAGGCCAATAATTTTCTTCCACATTGATGTTGGAAGTATAGTTGCAGCTCCAGGGTGGACGCATGTACGGATTCCAAATTCCCTGTAGGTTGGCAGGAACCTTGGGTGTACGCGAAGAAGCAATCAGCAGGTAACGTCCAAAATTAAAATACAAAGTTTCCAGTTGTTTGTCTTCCTCACCTCTGGCATATCGTTTCAAGCGTTCGTTGGTTGGCAAATCCGGAGCTGTCGATTCTCCCAGATCCAATTGTACGCGCTTATAATACTTTTGATAATCAGCTATATGATTTTTCAATATGGTTTTATATTTTTTATTCAACGCCTGCTCCATCTGCCGGCTCGCAATCTTCTGGTCATCCAGGCCTTCTTTTGCCGGGTCTTTATCAAAACCGTTGAAACTGGTTGCCAAGGAAACATATAATTCAACAGCGTTCGCATCTTTGACAATTAAAGATGAATCTGTTACTATTACTTCTCCGCCTTTATTCAAAACATTGAACAAAGCAGAAAAACGCATTCCCCGATTTTCATCAAAACGTGTCGGATTTTCAATATTGTAATAATTGGGTGCATTGTAGTAAGGCACATAACCATGAGCAGACAATTGTTTGTTGTCAACTGACAACCGGTACTTTTGAGGACTCCTGAACTTCAATTCGAATGCAACCGCACCCTTTTTATTTGCCGATAACTTGATCACCATTATCTGGTCAGGATGAGAAACAAAGTATTCACGTTTGTAATTCACTCCTTCATACTGGTACGAAACACGGGATACTGCCTTTGATAAATCCAGATCACGCCTGTAACCGGAAATATCACCTTTGTGGTCAAAACTCAGATACAAAGTGCCAAGTGGCGCATACGAAGAAGAAAAAACACCTTGTATTTTTCTGTTTAACCGATCGGCTAAACGATAATTTTCATTTTCCAAAGCCTCGCGAATTTCGGGCAGATGTTTGTAAGCTTCGGGATTCATGTAAGGGTCAACCGGCTCTCCCGCCCACAAGGTAGCGTCATTTAAGTAAATAACTTCTGTATCTGTTCTGCCAAACACAGTGGCCCCTGCCTTACCATTACCCAACATTAAAGTTTCTTCGAAAAACCCGGCCGGTTTATCAAACCAAAGGGTTTCTGCAGGATTCGCCAATAAAATTAATGAAAACAAGAAAAAACAAGCTGATAACAATACTTTCTTCATGATATAAATATGATAACTAATGAGACACAAGTTGCAAAACTACAGCATAATTTTTATATAAAAAAATGGTAAAAATTCAATTGTAAACTGTAAATCGTCAATTGTGGTGTTTCATATCCAACTTGATTTTCATCAAATCATCCAGTTCATGCACCGGTCTTTCAATTTCATGTGGAATAACTTGATTTGAGAATGTTTGAAAATAGAGCAAGCAGGCATCTTTCCACCACACCGCATCTTTTGCCTGGATCCTGAGTTTCGATTGAACCAGGCGGAAACGTTCCGGATCTACGTATTTTTCGAGCCTATCCCATTGTTTCTGAAACTCCCTGACCTGCTGAACACCGGCATCATAGTGATAACACATTTCATCCCAGAGCGTACGACTGCTTTTCATTGGGTAATTCCAGGGAACGTGATGAAACCACAAGAGGTATTTTTCCGGACAGCTTTCCAGGCTATTGAATTGCTCCTTTAAGGGAGAAAAGTATTGAGCAACCGCATTGCTGCCGGACGAGCTTCGGTCAAAACCAATTCCTTCTTCATCAGCCTGATGATAGTATTTAGGCAACCAGTCGGGTCGCGCTCCCGGAACATCGCACCAAGGCTCCGGTCCGTAATGATGCCCCCAGGCAAACTGATGATGCAAGCCCAAAGGCATCATATAACTCACGGCTGTTTCCCAGGATTGGAGCATGATGGATCTTGCGGGAGCTACAAACGCTTCTTCTTTGGTAAAAGTTTGTTTCAGCCATTCGTCAGCAATCTGGCCGGAACTTAGTCCGGGATCCCATGCCAACCGTCCGAATGCATACCAGTTTGCCTGAGCAAAGGGATGTCCGCACCAATTGATATCTTCACCGGTATTGGCTACCCCCGCTATGGCCGTCAGTCGGTGAGGAAAAATTGAACCGTTGGTGACTTGAGCAACGGTAGAGCCTTCACCCTGACAATAGGTGTCGCTATCGAAAAACTCTTTCCACTGAGGAGCTAAGAACACCAGGTGATTGGAAAAGCCCAGGTATTCCTGGGTAATCTGCAATTCAGGCATCAGGGGCGTTTGAGACATATTACCGAATAACGGGTTAAAAGGCTCCCGCGGTTGAAAATCGACCGGCCCATTCTTTACCTGTAAAATGACATTATCACGAAACTGTCCGTCTAAGTGCACAAACTCACGGTAAGCCTGTTTGGCTCTGTCGTCCTGATCGGGATTATAGACAAATGCCCGCCACATCACGATACCGCCATAGGGTTTCAATACATCTGCCAACAAGTTGGCACCGTCGGCATGCGTACGACCGTAATCCTGCGGTCCGGGTTGTCCTTCCGAATTAGCTTTCACTAAAAAGCCCCCAAAATCAGGGATCAAACGATATATTTCCTGTGCTTTGTTTTTCCACCACCGGATCACGGCAGGATTCAAGGGGTCAGCATCTGCCAGATCATCCAACACCTTGGGAGAAGCCATATTGACAGAAAGATAGACTTTGATTCCGTAAGGGCGGAACACATCGGCAATTACACGGACTTTCTGCAAATACTCTGTTTTCAGGATATCCGGTGAGGCATTTACATTATTTAGCACCGTACCATTGATGCCTATCGAAGCATTGGCACGGGCATATTGCTCATACCGGGGTGATATTGTTTCCGGTAACTCTTTCCACTTCCATAAAGAATAGCCGGCGTAACCACGCTCTATGGTTCCATCCAAATTATCCCAATGATTGAGTAATCGCAAGGCATAAGCAGCCTGTTCTTGGATTTTAAAGGATTGACTTAAGTCTTCTGTTTCTTGTAAACGCAGCAAATGATAAGCTCCGTAAAGCAATCCGATATCTGATGCAGCCCGAATGGTGACTTGCCTGTCGTAGTCACCCTCTATCCGGAAGCCATCGCATGCCAAAGTCTTATCCTTAATTTTGAGAAGCTTTACAGGGGCACCTTTCCAATAGGATTCCAATTCTTTGACGGCAATGGATACGGTTTCACTTTTGACCTTAGTCTGAATTACAGCCGGTTGTTCCTGATACGAATCAGGCAGCCAAAGTCGGCTGCCATCTTCAGCATACAGGTTCAATATGCCTATCAGACTTATCAGAACAAAAAACTTTCTCATCTTCTCATTCAGAACCATCCGCAGTAATGATCCTGCCGTTTTCGTCATACTTTAGCTCCCTCACCTTCAAACTTCTTAACCAGGTTTTGCCACCGGAGGGCACGCAGTCGTGGTAGAAAAGATACCATTTCCCCTTAAACTCAACAATGGAATGATGGGTAGTCCAACCAAGCACCGGCGTCAAGATGACCCCCTGATAGGTAAACGGTCCGTACGGATTATCCCCAATTGCATAACATAACAAGTGGGTGTCTCCCGTTGAATAAGAGAAATAATATTTGCCCTTGTAATAATGCATCCACGATGCTTCAAAAAACCTACGTTTGGTATCTCCGGCTGTGAGCGGTTTTCCCTTTTCATCCAAAATAACCACATCGCGCGGTTCTTCGGCAAACTCCAGCATATCCTCACGCATGCGTACTACTTTTGCACATAAAGCCGGTTCATCTCCTTCCGGAAGTCGGGCGCACTCCAAAGCCTTGTTGTTGCGGTACCGTTGCAACTGTCCACCCCAGATTCCACCGAAGTACATATAGTGATGCCCGTCCCGGTCATGCCACAGGCAGGGGTCCATGCTGTAACTTCCCTTGATGGGGTTATCTTCCGGAATAAAAGGACCTTCCGGTTTATCGCTGATGGCAACACCCAATCTGAAAATATCGTTTTGGTCTTTCAACGGAAAGTACATATAATACTTGCCATTTCTGAAAGCTACATCCGAATCCCACAACTGACGACCGGCCCAGGGGATATCTTTCACATCCAGCACCTTGCCGTGGTCTGTAACTTCTCCGTGTTCTACGTCATCCAAAGAAAACACATGGTAATCTTTCATATCGAAATGATCCCCATTGTCATTTTCAGGAATACCGCTTTCTCTGTCATGCGAAGGATAGATATACAAACGGCCGTTGAACTCATGTACTGCCGGGTCGGCCATATAATCACCCGGAACTAAATATCTTGGTTTTTGCATATGATTATAATTTTTATATTGTTATCGTATAGCACTCCTGATGAACAGATGGAATAAATATAATCTATTTTGCTCTGTTTTCTATTTCTATATTAATTTTGTCTATGGTCTCGTCATCCAATTCATATTTGGAGATGACAAACATGGCGACAAGCAGTAACGCAGCAGGTATTACCGCTACCAACCAAAGAATGCCCTGCTGAGTAAAAGCAGATTGCGATACGGCATTGGTTTCATCAAAACCGACATACGCCAGCACTAATCCGGGAACCACGCCTCCCAGGGCCATACCTGCCTTGAAAAAGATACCGGTCAAAGCATTGACAATACCTGATATCCTTCGTCCTGTAGTGTATTCGCCATAAGAAATAACTTCCGGAACCAATGCCCACATATAACCGGTTGCGACAATCACTCCGGTGGATTTAACAAATTGAGCGACCAACACCAACCAAACCTGATTTTTCAGGGCAGGAACCACGGAAATAATGTACAGCATAGCCATCCCCAAAATGGCAACGGAAAGGAAGACATAAAACATTTGTTTTTTACCGATTGCCCTCTTGATAGCCGGAACCATGGGCATAAAGATAAAGGCGGGGATACTTCCCAAGGCTGCAAAATAGGGCAGCATATCGGGTGCTTCTACATTATAGATCATATAATACGAGCCGGCTGAGTTTCCAATAGCCATCATGGCAAAAGCGGTGATGAAGAAAAATGCCAACACACGTAAAGGCCGGTTTCTTTTAAATTCCGTCCAAAGGTCCGATACTTTTACTTCGGCAGTTTGAGAATGATCCATCACCACCCGCTCTTTGGTTTGAGTGAAGCAGAATATCAGCAATGCCAGGCCGACCAGGGCATAAATGGTCATAGTGATAAACCAGGCATCTCCTGATGTGGGTGAATTGATTTTATGATCGGGAGAAAAATAAGCAACCAAAATGGGGACACCGTAAGCAACCGCTAACCCACCCAAATTGGCTAAGAACATCCGTACTGATGTCAGGGTAGTTATTTCGTCCGTATCACGCGTCAAAGAGGCATTCAAAGCACCATAGGGTACGTTGACCAGGGTGTAAAACATGGACAGACCAACGTAAGTGACATAGGCGTAAAGCAGTTTATACGAAACCACAAACTCCAACCCAAAAAGATTCATTTGATGCGATCCGGCAACGCCTGCAAAGCCATTCCAAAAGCACAAAATGGCAAAACCCGTCAAGGGGATTCCCCCTAATATGAGATAAGAACGGTATTTCCCCATTTTGGGATTCCGCTTGTCCACAAAGGCACCCACGATGGGATCCCAAAGCACATCCACCAAACGCACCACCAGAAACATAACGGCAGCCTGGGCAGCAGGCAATCCAAACACATTGGTATAAAAAATCAATAAATACTGGGCTACGGTCTGATAAATAAGATTTTGTGCTAAATCACCGGATCCAAAACCTATTCGTTGCAGCCACGATAGTTTGTAAAAACCTTTAATCTCCGCTGTTTGTGTTTTCATACGATTCAACTTGATTTACCTTGTAAATTTATGAGTTAACATGCTGTTCATTTTTATTGCTTCATTTTAAAATTTCACAACTTAAAAAAGTGGGACAAAAACCTGAGATTTCTATCCCACTTCCCACCACGAAACAACCATTTAAAAAATCAATATTCATCCCCGCATTGTTCAACAAATTTTTCACAACCAAATCTCATCATTTAAACATCATTAGATTTACAAATTATGAAGAAACAAAAAACTATGTATTATGAAAAGAAAGTTACATCTTAATGGATGTTGCTTACAAAATTACTGTTAATCTCAAACATTAGCTTACAAATAAGTTTCAAATGTCATTCTATTTGTTACATCATTTTACATATTGATACTTTTAGTTGTAAAATCACGAACAAGCCAATCAGAAAGTGCAAAATGTAAAACTGAATGACAACGTAAGTTTTACTCAAAATTTTGCCTCATACTCGCTTCATTCGTTAAAACCATATTGAAATTACCACGTATCAGTTCGAAAAGGTGGTGCCAATAATCCATTCTTATTGTACAAATTAGCTCCCTCGGGATTGTCCGCCCATGCATAACGCACCGCAACGGGCTTATCAACTTCGGGACTGCTGACGATAACCTTATTACCTTTAATAATCGCTTTTGCCCAAACGAATTTTTTATCTTCGCCGGCAATGGCAAAATGTTTTAACTCATCACCTTTGCAAGTCAGACCTTTACCTATTTCGCTGAAAGTCAAAATAATTTTATTGCCCTCTATCTGCATGCTCTGATACAGGGGACCGGAAGCAACAATCTTTTCGTGACAGACAAGCTTTCTCGCTCCCAAAAATAAACGTTTTGCCATATCCTTTTTGTTGAGTGGGTGAATATCATTCCACTCTCCTACATCATAAGTTACTGCCAAAGAGGTATATGGAACTTCAATTGCCGTTTCAAGTTGAGCTTCTCTTATTCTTGCCCAGCTACTTTCAGACGGTTCGGCACGTTTTTCCATAAAATTGGGTAACTGCACAATACAAAACGGTAACTCCTCCTGTTTCCAAATTGACCTCCAATTGTTGATCAATGACTTTAACAGAGCCTTGTATTCATGAGGATTACCTGCATTACTCTCCCCTTGATACCAGACTACACCGGATATTTTGTAATCTTTAATAGGATAGATCATTCCATTATAAAGTTGAGAACCCGTCTGTCTTAAATTTCTCAATTGCTCGGCTAAATACTTTTCTTCTTCTAAATCTTTATAAACTTTATATTTCCAGGTACCTGTCAGATCAATCTCCAGATCGTCACCTATAATTTTGTAAGTTTTATCAGCGACGAACTCTCCATTCCCGGAATTGGAAGTTAACTTGACGACGATCTCATTGCGCCCTTCTCTTAAAATTCCACCCGGAATATCATAAACACGTGGCGGATAAGTATAGGAAGTAGTTCCCACGAAACGACCGTTTATAAAAGTAGAATCGCTGTCCACAAGGGTTCCCAGAAATAATTTCGCATGTTTTCTGTCATAATGCGCAGGAAGTGTAAATGTTTTGGCGACATAGGCAGTTCCCCTTAGCTGCAAACCCTGATCTTTCCATCTACCCGGAACCTGGATATCAGTCCAGTCCAGACCATCCACATCCAACATACTCAATGTGTTTGCGCATTGTCTCCGTTCAATTTGCCGCAAGCTGTCCAAAGCATTTTTATCGATCAGCCACCGTGGAAAATCTGCAAGACCTTCTTGAGCAATCCAACTTTCAATGGCAGTTCCACCCTTACTGGAAACAATGATCCCTACCGGGACATTATGGTGCTGATAAGCCTCTTGTGCGAAAAAATAAGCCAGGGCAGTCCACTGCATCACCTGAGAAGCCACACCTGAAACCCATTTTGATTTCACATCACTCAAATCGGACGCAGGCGACAAGGATTCTTGTGTTGGCACCTTAAAATGCCGGATATTGTGATTGTTTGAAGTATTTATTTCAGGATATCTATACACCAAACGAGTAATGGGTGTTTCCTGATTGGATTGTCCGGAAAACAACCATACATCGCCCACCAATACGTCACGAATGACGAACTCATTAATTTCCATAACAAATGGTCCACCGGGCGATTGGGCTGGCAATCGGACTTCCCATCTACCGGAAGCATCCGGTTCTGCATCGAAATATTGTCCGCGAAAACGAACCGTCACTTTTTCATTTTCATCAGCCCAACCCCAAATATCAAGTTCCATATCCCTTTGCAATACCATGCAATCACTAAAAAGTTGTGGAATCCGGATTTTTGCCGGTAGATATCCGACATTGAATAAAAAAACAACCACAGTCAACAGGATTAATCTGAACAAACTATGGGACTTTCCGGATAGAGAAAAAACATGATAAAAGGACCTCATGGATTATAAGTTTTGATGTTACACTTCAACAGTTAATTGAAAACTCATCTGGTCTTCCTCTAAAGAAGTTCCTCCATAATAAATGGTGTAAACTCCGGGTTTCAAAACCATTCCATCAACTTTTTCATCATAAAATTCGAATGATCCCGAATCAATATGTAAATCAACATTTTTCGTTTCGCCCGGTTCAAAATGTACCCTGTTAAAAGCACGAAGGGATTTTACCGGTGCGTTTAAGTCATCGTTTCTTTTAACATATACCTGTATCACTTCATCGCCGGCATAAGAAGAGGTGTTGGTTACAGGTACGGTGACAGTCAATCCGTCTTGTGCCTTGATAATTTTAGTCTTAACCACAGGTTCTCCATAAGTAAAATCAGCATAACTCAAACCATGACCAAAGGGATAAAGAGGCTTCTCTTTCATGTAACGATAGGTACGACCTTCCATATCGTAATTTTCGAACCCTTGTCGTGCAGGGTCGTCATGCTTTGAAAGACCTTTATCCAATTGTTCGGTAGAACTGTAGAAGGTAACGGGCAAACGACCGGCAGGATTATAATCTCCAAACAACACATCTGCCACGGCTGTTCCTGCTGCTTGTCCGCCATACCACGCACAAAGCAAAGCATTATAATTATTTTCAACATCTTCAAGCCCTAATGCACTTCCGGTCATGAGCACGAACACAACAGGTTTGGCTGTTTTTTGCAAAGATTGTAAAAGCTGTCTTTGCACATCCGGTAATTCAATGACAGTTCTATCTCCCCCCCTAAATCCGGGAAAATCAACCCTCATCTCTTCCCCTTCAAGACGTGGAGACAAGCCACCAACATAGATAATTGCATCCACATCTTTAATTCTTTCTACCAAAGATGAAAAATCGGCTTTGCTTTTCCTGAAGACCGCAAAATCTATTTCAACGTCTCTGGATGATTGTCTTTGTTCCAACTTAATGGTATATGCCTGTCCTTCTTTTACCTCCATGGTATGGATCCACGGGGCATGGCGTCCGGATCTGGAATCTAATCTCTCATCATCAATATATAAATTGCAATTTTCAGATGCCCTGACAGAAAACTCTATCTGTCCGGTAAAAGGTGCTACCAGCACACCGGTAATGCGTGTGGATGTGCCAAACAGATTTACACCCGGCGCCAATATGGTTCCTCCTGAAGTATTGTATTTAATTTCTTCCTTATTGATAAGTGTTGCTGCAGGGTTACCTTCCAGTTGATTATTATTGAAAAACTCTACTTTCAGCCCTTGACTTTCACCTATATCTGTGTATAGATGCTCATGAAGGGAAGTTCTGACCCACGGATCTGCGAGTTCGCAAGCTTTTTCATATACGATCTCAGTATTCGGCAACTTGGCTTTTATCCCGTCCAATATTGTCACCGTAGAAGAAGGGATGCCGTTGTAGTTTCCCCAAAGAGCTATGCTGTCGGCTGCATTCGAGCCCAACACGGCAAGCTTTTTTATTTTTTTACTCAGTGGCAGAACCCCGTCATTTTTCAACAAGGTCATCGATTCCCTTGTGACTTTCAAAGCATGTTCCTGGTGTTCAGGAGCGTTCACTATGGAATACGGGTAATTATTCCATGGGATGAGTTCCGGAGGATCAAACATACCCAGTTCTATCCATCCCTGAAGGACAGGACGTAAAGAGGTGTTGATCTGTTCAATGGTTATAAGGCCGGTCTCCAAAGCTTCTTTTAAACTTCCATAGGTTTCTCCACATTCTAAATTTGAAGAATGAATAACCGCATCCGCAGCGGCAACGGCAGGATTGGCATGTGTCTGATGCCTTCCCTCCCGATAAAAATCATGCATTGCCCAGCAGTCAGTCACAACTATGCCATCATAACCCCATTCATGGCGAAGTATATCCATCAGCAACTTATTGCTTGCACAGCAGGGTTCTCCTTCAAATGCATTGTATGCACACATCACTTCACGAACATTGGCTTCACAAACCAATGCCTTGAAAGCGGGCAAATAGGTCTCCCAAAGATCTCGGTTAGACACTTGCGCATTGTAAGAGTGTCTGTTCCATTCCGGTCCGCTGTGAACGGCATAATGCTTGGCGCAAGCATAGGTTTTGAAATAAGTTTCATCATCACCTTGAAGTCCCCGGACAGCAGCCACACCAAATTTAGATGTCAAATATGGATCTTCGCCATAGGTTTCCTGTCCCCTTCCCCACCGCGGATCCCTGAAGATGTTGATATTGGGTGTCCAGAATGACAGTCCGCGGTAAATTCCCCGATTATTGTTTCGCACGGCATCATAATACTTGGCACGAGCCTCATCGGATATGATGTCAAAAGTTTTCAGATGTTCCCTTACATTCCATGTTGCAGCCATGCCAATAGCCTGAGGAAACACGGTAGCCAATCCTGCACGTGCCACCCCGTGTAAAGCCTCATTCCACCAGTTATATGCGGGGATTCCCAATCGCGGAACAGCTTGTGATGCATGCATCATCATTCCGATTTTTTCATCCGGAGTAAGTAGCTCTATCAGATTGTCAATGCGTTCTTCAGACGATAAATCCGGATCCCGGAAAGGGAATTCAAATTCTTGCTGTCCGTATAAGCTCAGACAGGCTACAGTTAAAAATACCGTTAGTAAATGCTTCATGTTTTTGAGTTTTATTTAATGATCACTACTTTTTTCTTACCCACTATATATATTCCATTCGGTAAATCCCTGTAAGCATCGGCGGCACGTACTTGCGTCCTGATTTTAATTCCATTCATCGTAAACACATCAACCAATTTACCGGCATCATTATCATCATACAAATTTTCGATGCTGTTGGGTGCCTTTTCTATCAAAGTCATGCTTTTGATCCTGATGGGGCATCCGCCGTATGACCAAAACCCTACGATGTAGATGTGTGAAGGGTCCATCGCCTGACCTGACTCTGTTTTCAATTTAGTTAAATCTACGGAAAAACGAGTAGTATTGTTTGCGAGATTATACATGTACGGGCTGACCCAATAATTGTTCTGGTCAAATATACGAAAACTTGCTCCACAACTTTGAGCTGACTGAAGCTCAACAATCAATTCCTTATATCCTGACAGGTCAATTCCGCTATCATACTTCCACCCACCAAAACCATATTGTGAGGTAATAAGGGTACGGGTTTTTTCATCGTATGATCCGGTTCCAAAAATATTGGGATTAAATTCACCGGCAGAGAAGGGGAAATAAGTTGTTGAAACGACAATCTCCAGACTGCGTGCATTTCCAAGCAAATCCCGGTACGTAGCAGTTATGACACATTCTCCTTTCTTTTTGGAGACAATCTGTCCGTTCACCACATGCAAAACTTCAGGATCAGAAACGGAATAAGTGCATTTTGATGCAATATTCTCTTCATGACCATCCATGAACCGCGCTTTGAGGTCCAAACTGCGAACGGCACCCACCATCATCTCAAATTGACTTTTGTCCGTATAAACTTCGTCAACCGTAATTTCATTTTCAGTATAACCCACCATTGAGTCATCATAAAAAACAGCTTCATCGAAACTTTCTTCTGTGGAAAACCAATCTACATCCACATAACCACCGGTATTTTTAGTCGCAAAATTAAAAATACCAAAGCGGATTCCCATGAAGACAGACAGTTTGTAAGACATTGAGTATTCAGAGCCGAATGGCGTATAATTCACATTATCAATACTGTAATAAAACTTACATTTACCGGTTCCATAATTGGTAACAGCACGAAGATAAATTTTATCATTCAAACTTATGTCTTTGGAAGTTGTTAAATCGGGAACTGTCCCGGCCTTTTCAATCTCTGCCTTCCTCCATATCAACTTTTTCTTTCCACCCTCGATGGTTACGGCAATATATCCGTATGGGTCTTGTATTACGGCCAGGCCGGCCATATCACCCTCTTTCATGCCCGACACGTCCATGCAGATTGTCCCGTACGAATCCTTCGTTTGAGAGTGATAGCCAAAAATACGCTGTGTCAGGGTATTTCGAGCTTGTAAAAAATCTGTGGTAGTTGAAGCTGTTTTTAAACGCAAATGTCCCGGATTTTCAAACAAGGACCATTTGGTATTATCGGGATTATGGTTCCAGCCCCATTGCATGCCCAATTTATAATTGCGGAAGTTATCATTTGTAGGCAGCACTTTCACAGGGTGCTCTTTTCCTACATTTGGTTTTTGATAAGTCGTAACAACATTTCCATTAATGCCTATTACCGGCCAGTCGTTGACCCACTTTATAGGCTGCAGATTGGGTAATCGTCCGTAAGGACCTTTATCGTAAAACAGCATAGTCCACCATTCACCTGTCTGGGTTTCAATCAATGCTCCCTGGTGAATATTATCTTGTCGGTACAAGAACATGGGTTCGCACTCCTCATATGGACCAAAAACATTCCGTGATCGAAAAACAGTTTGAGAAGCAGGCCAGCCTCCGTAGGTAGCATATATGTAATAATAATCACCGATTTTATAGAAATGACTCCCTTCCAAGCCGCTGTTATCACGCAAAACAACCTCACATTCATTCCCAACAGGCTCGAAATCATCATTTATCTCAATTACTTTCAGTGAATTAATACCACTTACGACATAATTTTTACCATCTTCATCGAAAAGCAAACCCGGATCGTAATAACCGCGTGAAAGTTTTTTCAGATCCCAAGGTCCTTCAGGATTGGATGCAGTAAGCAAAAAACCACCGAGATTATTGACATTGAACAGCATGTAGAACTTGCCGTTTTTATAGCGGAGGGAAGATGCCCACTGACCTTGTGCATAACGACTTTCATTATTCAACAAACTGTATCCATCGCTTGGGTCTATCATCTCCAACGGATTAGCACAATACTCCCAATTTACCAGATCATATGATTTTAACAGAGTGGCACCGGGAAAAACATGCATTGTAGTTGATACCATATAATACACATCCTCAACTCTGATTACGTCCGGGTCGGGGAAGTCAGCATGAATAACAGGATTGGTGTAAGTCCCGTCACCATTATCGCTGTGCGACCTGTTTACAAAATCCGGTCGGGGATAATTTTCCAGGGCATATTCCTGATACCAGTGATAAGCAGGCCATGGGCAAGCTTCCGGGTCGGTTAAAAAAGTGTAGGGTGTACCTTGCGGTGGAGGGGTAGGTTTAAATTGAGCGAGCAAATGAGCGTCAGTAAAGATCAACCAACTGACATTGCCGGTCTCATCCATAATTTTTTTAAAGTTTGCTCCAAAACCTTCTCCTCCGGCAACTCCGGTATGACCCTTTCCCCAGGAAGCATTGTACTTTTCATCTGCCCAGTCCATTTCTGTGATCACTATAGGAGCGAAATCGGAAACAGGCTTGATCTCAGCCTCCCATTCAGCTTTAAAGGCATCATAACCATTGGCCGTTGATGTGTTTCCGCCATCATGACTGCCAAACCAACCGGGGTACAAGTGCACTGCGTATCCGATATTTTCACCTTCAATAGGGTTCACAGCATATCCTTTGTATTTTGACTGCCAGCCTAAACCGGGAATCCATAAAATATTCCTGGCTCCATTACCGCGAATCACATCGACCATGGATTGGAAGTATCTCTTTAAATTATCATAATGGCCCTGAGAACTTGTACCGTATGTACCATCAGTGCCAAGAATACGTATGGGTTCATTACCCAACTCAAACATGATATTGGGATGATTTTTTAACTTGGGATGCTGTGATACTATGTCCCAAACGTTGATCAGATATTCATTGTAAACGTCTCCTACTTCAATATTCTCAGGAAAAACTCCCGGAGGGCGCATGATGACATACAGTCCTTTCGAAACTGCGTATTCAGCCATAGGTACAAACACCTCATCCAAATACTTACGGAAACGAAACTCATTGAAGCACTCTTCTCCCTCATACCGTCCGGAACAACCCGGTGTATTGCTCCAATAAGGGTCCATGTGTTGGCGAACAAAATTGACCTTCCAACCCGCAGCCATGATCTTATCTATGATTCCCTTATTGTAACTTAAACAACCGTTTACATCATAGTTACTCCACTTACTCCCCTGTTCATTAAACCAGGGACTGAAGGTCTGTGCAAAACCATGCAAGAGAACGACATTTCCGTGGGTGTCTTTCAAGTGCCGACCTTCTATCCTCAATTCAGGCATAGCCATGCCCACCCATGCATTCACTTCATTACAAGCTAGTGCATAAACCAAAATCGACAACAATATGAGGCGCAATTTCATGAAATTTAATGCTTTTCGTACCAAAAGACTATGGGAGGGTCAAACTTACATCGACCCATCCCATTAAAAACCCAAAGAAAATGTAGCTGTCTCAAAACAACAATTCAGCTCAATAATAGATAAAGCGTCTATTCTTGAACAAATACTACTGTGTACGTTTTAACAATCCCCAGATAATCAAACTGAACCACGGCGTTCTCTTCGAGAGAGGAAGCTTGTTTCACTTTGATTTTCACCGACTTGTTATCAGATGAAGCCTTGACTTTCGGCACCTTAACAGTTCCATCAAGCTTATATTTTACTTCATACTTATCATAGCCGGTTATACCATTGGCGTTGGTTGACCTGATCGGCGTACCGGGTAATGTAACCTCTTCCCCATTCACCTGAATGCTAACGGTGGGTACAACAGGACGTTCGATTTTTTTGGTATCGGAGCTAAATCCCAATCCAATCATATCAAAAAGAGCTGCATTGCCATTACCTTCTGCTACAAGGAACAATGCATGCTTCTTATCGAGATTGTCAACAAATTCAGCAACATTCAGGTCGAATTGAGTTATTTCTTGTGTAGCATTGGCAGGCACAATGATCTCTCCGATTTTCTTTCCTTTCCAAACATCATTATCCCAGGGACCGTCAAGCCAGACATTTATCTTGAATGAATCATCAGTTTTGGGATTGATGAACAAATTAAACACGGTATTATTTCCCGGTTTACTTCCTTCAAAAGCCTTGAGGCCTTTGGTGTCTTCGGATAATCCTCCAAAACCGAAATACTTGTATCCTATGATGGTTCCATTACCCACATTGGCAATCGGCATGTGGTTATCCCAGATATCCCATGAATCTTGCAGCAACCATGTATTTGACAGATAACAGGCGTATCCGGCCGAGTAATACCGATAAGGATCAAGTCCGTAAATATGGAAGCCCTCTGATGTAACTTCTGCTCCGGTATATTCGTATCCGCGACTATCTTTTACGGTCCAGATCTCATCCTCTGCATAGGGATCGTAAGCACGTATGGTTACAACACCTCCGTCTGCAACAGATTTCTCATCATACTCAATTTTGATTGGAGCAACCATGGGCTGACGGGCAAATCCAAATCCTCTTGGAGGTCTGTGATAAAAGGCGTACCACTGGTCATTGATAAGTTCGATGCTACCATGAGTATTATGTCCGTCATTGGTGGTTTGCAATGCAGATCCATCTTCATTCATTAAGGGTGCCCTTGAATCTACCAGGACTCCACCGCTTTTCCATGGACCCAATGGGGTATCACCAAATGCATATCTCAAAGTAGAATTAGAACTTCCTATTCCATAATCGGGACCGGAATAACCGCTATAGATCATAACGTACTTATTACCAATCTTTCTCAAAGATGAAGCTTCGAAAAAATTAAATCTGCTCAGATCCTCACCGGGGAAAATATTCGGATATTCAACTCCTTTGGGATCTCTGATTACGCCATATCTGCTACTTGCGGGCATCATAAAAGGCACAAGTTCAGTTCCTTCCCTGATGGAATACATATTATCCGGATCTAATTCTGCTGCAAATGAACGCTGAAAACCCCAGTAACCATATACTCTGTACCCTGTTTCATAATCGGGGTCATTCGGATCATCGATGTAATCAACAAGCACAGAAGGGTCAAATCCCAAAATACTGCCCGGTATGGTTCTTCTTCCGTCATCCGTCACATTCACCGGAACAAAGGGTCCATCGGGACGACTACCCTTTGCCACCATAGCCTCGCGATGAGGACCACGACTGTGTGGATACAAATAATATTCTTTTGTTCCGTCTTTTTTCTTGACTTCCACAAGATCAGGTGCGTACATAACATCCCACTGATCATCCACATGATAGGTAAATACAGGACCTTCATCACGCCAGGATGACAAATCTTCAACGGGAGCAGACCAAACACGAATATCCGGTCCGCAATAACTTCCATACCTGACATCATGCGATCCGACAATATAAGCCCTGTATTTTCCGGGATTGTCGGGATCTTCAAACACACGAGGTTCGCCATCGGGTAAATGTTCCCATAAGGGCAAGTATGGATTTCCAGCACCCCGAAAGACATATTTATTCGATCCGGCTTTTTTAAATTGATTAGCTGCGCAGCTCACCCCAAGCACGAACAATGTCAGTGTCACCGCGACTAAAAGCAAATTTTTCTTCATATTTTGATTTTTAGTTTTGTTTATAAATATTTTATTCAATAACTCTTTTTCTGTAAATCCTATAAAATGATTTAACCAGGCGACCCGTTATCCATATGACTTTCACGAAAGTCTCAATGACTAAGCTCATGACCTACCTTGAAGTAATCGAAATCAACATAGCCTCCTGTTTCTTTTGTTGCAAAATTGAACAAGGCAAAACGGCAACCCATAAAATGCAGCAAATCATACCTCAACTTTAATGTATCTCCAATCGGCTTCCAGGTCTTACCATCCAGGCTGTAATAGAAAAAGCCGATATCTGCACGGTCTTCAAAGTTTCCTTCTACCTTAAAGTAAGCTTTCTTGGCTTGTAAAGGTATGGTTTCAATCTCCCGATAATTCTCATGATCACGATCAGCATCTTGAGCATTTCCGGCAAAAATATACTTTTTACCATCTTGCATTTTAACGCCAACCAAACCATATTTTCGTTGTAATAAACCCAATCCTGCAAAATCCCCATCTTTCATATTCGAAACATCCATGGCGATCTCACCGGTACAGGCAGGTCCGAAAGTGCGCTGCGTAAGTGTGTTTTTGGCATTGAGAAAACTTTCATCAACTCTGAAAGTCTTCAACCGCAAGTATCCTTTACGCTCTTTCACTGACCAATAGTCATTGTTCGGATTATGATTCCACTGCCAAACCAAGGGCAGATCAGGTTCATTGTTTTTTCGTGAGAAGTTATCAGAAGCAACGATCTGAGGTATAAGGGGTTGTTCTCCTTCTATGTTCAAAGTCATGGGCACAATACCGTCTTCTCCAAAAACAGGCCAACCATCTTCCCACTCCATGGGCACTAAATAAGGAATACGACCTACCGAACCAAAATCTCTAAAAAAGTAACCATGCCACTTTCCATCCGGTGTGTCAACAAAACCACCTTGAGCAACGCCTTTGTCTTCCAACACAACCCTTCCTTCATAGGGTCCCATGATATGATCGGAGCGGTAAAGCAATACCGTACGCATACCTCCTCTTGGCCATGTTATCATAAAAACATAGTACTTGCCGTTGACCTTAAAGGCCTGTGCTCCTTCGGCCGGCAATCCTCTTTCTTTCCCTGTGATTGCATCGGCATTTTCTACAAGTATCCTCTCAGTTCCTTCTTTAATGCCGCTTAGATCACTTTTCAATTCACGAATACCTATTTTACCTCCACAGCTGAACATATATACCTTTCCGTCATCATCAAAAAACAATGAATGATCGTGTACCATGGGTCTGAATGATTTCATTTCCCAGGGGGTTTTATTCGGATCTTTGGTTGAAAAAATATAGTTCATTCCGCTGCTGTTTGAGAAAGTTGACACATAGAATGTCCCGTTGTGATAGCGTAGGCTGCTTGCCCAGGAACCACGACCGTAAGTATTCTGGCCATTATTTAATTCAAACGCATCAATATTACCTAAAGTTTCATAAGCATAACTTGCCATCTCCCAATCAATCAGGTTCTTCGACTTCATGATGGGAACGCCAGGGTTCATGTGCATGGTAGTGCTACTCATGTAATAAGTATCACCTACCCTGATCATCGAAATATCCGGAACATCTGCCCATATGACCGGATTGCGAGTCTTGTCCTGTGCCGAAACATTCAACGCAAAAAACATAAACGATAATAATATAAACACCCTCATATTGCTATACATTTAAAATAATTTGATAATCGATATTATTTTGAAAACTTCCACCAATCAAAATGGAACAAATCTCTTTCGCCTTTAAAAATAAAATACAGATCATGTACACCCCCGACCTTCTGCACCGGGGCAGAAAAAGTTCTCCAAATACCGGATTCCCGGGACGAATTGATGTCAACAACAGCAATCACAGGACCATCAATCTTATCAATACGGATTTCAATTTTACCTCCTTCAATGGAAGACACCCCAACATCTATAGATTTTGCACCATCAGAAAAATCTGCTCCCTTTACTAAAATATAATCACCGTGATTGATAGATGTTACAAAGATACGACCGTCTTCAAGATGAGTTTTAACGCCCTCGCTCCAGGCTATCGTTTCAGCTTCAACCCGCACAAACGGATTTAATGTGCCAATCTGCTCAGGACCTTCCACTGACCAATAACTCCGATTTTGAATCGTACCATCGGCATTGTATCTCATTTCATCCACATCAACCGAACGGCGTTCATAAAACTTACCCGTTATTTTTTTGAGCAAATCATAGCTTTGTCCAAAGCAATATGATTTTCCTTTATACTCAATGATTCCGGGGTGATTTCCACGGGTCTTTTCAGAAGCATCCACAATCATCCCTTTATATTCCCATTTTCCCGTGGGGGAAGTACTCATGGCATATCCAATTCCTTCAGGGCAACAGGTTGAAGCATAAGCTAAGTAATAGTAACCGTTTCGTTTCCATACCCAAGGTCCCTCCTGGTAGTTAGCCGGAGTAGTAGGATCTTTCTGAATCTCTCCGGAGTAGGAAATCATATCCTCATTCAACTTGACCCAGTACAAGTGTGGATTTCCCCAATACAGATAAGCTTGTCCATCGTCGTCTATCAATATGGCAGGATCAATGTCGGCTATGCTGTTTCTGATCAAAGGTTTCCCTATCGGATCTTTAAAAGGACCATAAGGGCTGTCAGCGACCAAAACACCGATTCCGACCCCTGCGGGCATAGGGCAATAAAGATAAAACTTACCATTGCGTTCAACACAGTGTGGTGCCCAGGCTCCATTATCCCGGGGTGCCCACCTGAAATTCTTCAATGATGCCACTGCTCCGTGGTCTGTCCAATTGACCATGTCGGTGGAAGTGTACAAAAGCCAGTCTTTCATCTTGAAGCCCGTCGCATCATCCTCATCATGTGATGTGTATAAAAATACCGTGTCGTTATACACCATGGGTGCCGGGTCGGCCGTGTATTTGGTCTGAATAATGGGGTTTCCAAGTTTCGAAGACTGTGAAGTTACATCATCACTTCTAAGCAGGCGGACAAAATACACACCTCCCGCCATATTGCCGGGCAAAGATTGAAATTTAACCCTCACGTACTCCTTGCCGGCTACCATTGCTTCGGGGATGGGATATTCCACATTAAAGAACTGTTGCTGGTTCCATCGACCTGTATTGTCTTCAGTTACAAGCACTTCATCATCTACATATATTTCAAATTTACGACCTCCCCTTTCTGCTCCCCAATAACGCACATGCAGGCTGAGATTGGTTTCTGAATTGGTTTTCAACCTGTAACTAAAATAGCCCCCTCTGCCGGCCGCACGATAAGATTCATTGTTGGTGTGGCCTGACTGTGAGTGTTCCATTTCCATGTAATGGTCAATTTCGGGTTGTTGCTCACCCGTAGCCACAAAATCAATGGTGCGTTTTTCGATTGCTATTTTTTCATTTTCAATGGCAGTCAAAGAATCTTTGTAAGACTTATACTCACCATTTGTCAGCGCCAACCAATAAATCATATAACGTGCATCGTGTATGTTGGCAAATGGTTCAAGCGTTACATCCATGGGATTTCCCATTTTAACATCTAACTTGAAATGCAGAGGATTGTCACTCACCGGAACCAATTTATCACCCATATTCTGAATATCGTCGTCTATCAATATCGGAGCCTGGTCAATGGGCAATAATTTTCCACTCGCATATTGTGCCCATCGTCCATCATCTGCAAGCAAACCTTTCAAATCATATTCACCGGCTTTGGCGCCAAGCAGTATAGGACCGTACATAAAAGCGATATAATCGTCCACATTAGGCAATCTGACAATCTGACCATGCATAGGAAGATCAATCTTCAGGACATCTCCCTTTCTCCATTTTCTGTCCAGCACTACGTAGCTTGACGGCGAGGCATCATATTGAATTTCTTCTCCATTTAGGGTTATTCTTAAAGCTCCGGCTTTAACCCATTCCGGATATCTGAACATAAGTTTGAAATTCGAAGAACCCCTGGTTATTCTGAGCGTAGTTCCTTCTTCATAAGGGAAATTTGTCTCTTGTCTCAAACGGATTTTTTTGCCCTTCCAATTCAATTCAGATGCGACAAAGAGATTGACATACAATGCATCTCCCGATTGAGAATAAATGAACTGATTATACTTGCTATGGTTTTCCATACCGGTTCCCACGCAGCACCACATCGCATTGTTGGGTGTTGAATAAACCCTGTAATGACGCGGACGAGCAGAAGTAAAATAGACATAGCCCCCATGCTCCGGATGTTGGGTCGAAAAAATGTGGTTGAACAACGCCCTCTCATAGTAGTCAACATAGTGAGCCGATGGATCCATGCGAAACAGATTTTCGGTCAGCCTTAACATATTGTAGGTATTACATGTTTCCGGTCCGTCTACATCATTAACGTAGTCTATACAAGACGAAGCACTTGGAAAATGTTCGCGGCGACTGTTTCCTCCAAAAGCTATGGTTCTGTTGTTTACAACGGTTTCCCAGGAAAAGCGCGCTGCCTTTTCGTAAATATCATCGCCATCCAGTTCCGCAATTCTTGCAAATCCGACGAATTTCGGTATTTGTGTATTGGCATGCCAATTATCAAGATTATCCACTCCTTTTGATAAAGGATCAAGAAAAATATGGTGAGAATATTTTTTGGCAGCTTCCAGGTATTTCTTATCTCCTGTAATATGATAAGCATCGGCATACACTTCATTCATTCCTCCATGCTCCATATTGAGAACCTCCTGCATTTGAGCTTCGCTGAAGCCGGAAGTAATATCAATTCCCCAATCGCAAAATTCCAAAAACAAGGACCCGGCCTTTTTGTTTTTTCCATACACCCACGCATCTCTTAGTCCTGCATACATTTTATGCAAATTATAAAAAGGTGCCCATGATGATTTATAGATTTTAAAATCACCTTTTTTAAATGTTGACCACAATGCAGCACTGTTGGGAAAACCACCGATATAACCTACACCCCATTCCGGATTATTGATTGCATTTGCCTTAAGACACTCATCCAACTCCGACAGCATATAATCCATTCGTTTCTTGCATTCCTTGTTGCCGGTGGAAGCATAATTGATGGCCATTGCCGATAGATAATGTCCTCCAATATGTCCGTCTAAACCTTCCCAACAGGGGTAAGTAGGTGCTTTTTCAACCAAACCGGCTTCTTTTCGATAGGGAGCCAACAGACGGTCCACATCATATTGCAGAAGCACTTCAATATTGAGATCCCTTGCATGTTTCAAAGGACCATCAAGCAACTTAACGTCTGATAGAGAAAACCCGTTATTATAAAGTTTTTCTTGTGCTTGTAAAGATCCGAAGCAAAGAGAAAAAGCAAAAAGGGAAAAGACCCATAATTTAATTTTGATTCTCATTATTTTAAATTAATTTGTTTGAATACTAATATTTGAAAAGGTTACAGTTCATTTTGCCATTACCTTGCTCTTCTTTGTTTAGTAAGACGGAGCCCATCGTTCTTGATGCGGAAATAATCAAACGACACATCGAAGGGAGTATCCGGCTTGGTTGTATCATAGTCTATCCAAAAAGTACTGGTCATACTCTGCGTCATTACACCATCACATGCTATGAGACCGACTTTAATATCTTTCAACAAAGCTTCTGCACTTCCAAGTTCTTTATAATCTTTACCATCAAACGAATAGTAAGCTGTATAGAGAGAACCTTTTTTGATGAGTCTCAAGAAGAGAGGAGCATCCGCAGATACCATTTCTTTCAGGTCGAAAGTGGCTACAGATCTGGCAATGTCATTCTCTTCTATGAAAAGATCAAGTGTGCCCGGTAGCGGTCCGGTCTGACGTGTAGTCTTGATCACTGCCCTGAACATAAACTTAACGAAATTGGAGTCGTCTTGCCATGCAACGATACCGGCATTTTCCGGTTGAGAAGGCATTCTGGAAGCAATAATTTTGGTGTCTATGGTCCAATCATTATTGGCGCTTTGCAGCAAGATATTTTTGGCATCATTGCTTCTTTCCGAAATATCTCCTTTTTCGGTAGTTATGGTAAGCCAGCCGGGATGGGCAGACAAAGAATGGTGCTCAGGGTTTTCCCTAACCAACTCCCATTGAGAGCCCACGCGATCATCATTAAAATCATCACTTACCGACACGCGATCAAAATTCAGATAATACAGATTTTCTTCCACCGTGTTTTTATCAACAAATTTTACAATGGCTGTTCCCGGTAAACCGGTTGCCTGTACAATTTCAACATCTGTAGTTTTGCTCACAGCTTTAGCACTTACCACAGGTATTTCAGATTTGTCTTTCAGAAGAAAACTATAGGCTTTCACTTCGGGCTTAAATTCCTTGAGAGCAACGCCATTGATCTGAATAGCAGCCGGTGTAAGATCAGGAATTACCTTGATGGGAAAACTGCTTGAAGCGGTTGAACCATTATAAGTCACTTCAGCAAAAATAGAGGCAACACCGGGACCGATGGCGCTAACTTTTCCATCTTTATCAACTGTCGCTACAGACGGATTGTTGGTTTTGTAAACGACACTTGCCTGCTTAATATCTATAAAACTATCATCTAACAAGCTGGCAGACAAAGTAGTTTGTGCGATTTCTCCGCTTTTCAAAATGAGCTTATCTGATTCGGCTACCACTGTTTTTAACTTAAGCGGCAATTGTCCTTCCATCACTGCATGAACTTTCCCTCTGATATCTTGTGATGAAGCGCCAATTTCAAACAAATAAGTTCCCTGGTCAAACTTGATACGTTTCTCCTCTGCATCCCAATACCAAAGGTCGGCACAATCGATAGGAACAGAAACCGTTTTTGTTTGTCCGGCAGGGATGGTTACCCTTTTAAACCCTTTCAATTGTTTGATGGGCCTTTCCAATAATTCCGCATCAGGAGTTTTTAGATAAACTTGTACTATTTCATCTCCATCCACACCTCCGGTATTTGTAACATCAACACTAACAGTAATCTGATCTTCGGGCATGATGGTATTTTTGCTGATATTGAATTTATCATATTCAAAAGTAGTATAGCTGAGTCCATATCCAAACTCATAGGACACATCTTTGTCGAAATACCAATAGGTTCTGCCGTTTTGGGTATTGTCACCCTTCAGGATATAATCATCAAGTGCAGGAAGGTCATTTACGGAACGGTACCAGGTAACACTTGTCTTTCCTCCGGGATTTACTTCTCCGAAAAGAATTTTAGCCATTGCCGTTCCTTGAGCTTGACCATTATATCCCGTATAGATCAGTGCGGGAATATTCTTGTTGTATTTGATGCTTTCCACTTCCACCATCCCCATGGTTTGCATGACTACAACTGTGCGGGGATTTACAGCAGCTACCGACTGAATCAGTTGCATCTGATTACCGGGCAAAGTCAAAGAATAACGATCGGATTCTTCTCTTCCTGTATTTTGATCCGTACCCACAAACACAAGTGCTACATCAGCCGAGGCCACCTCTTCCAGGATTTCCCGGTCTATTGAATCGGTTTGTGGCTCACGATAAACAAAGTACAGGTCTTGCGGACCTGTTATTCCCAACGTATTAATCTTTAACGGTACGGTTACATTCCTTCCAAACGTGCGACCGCCTTCTGCCGGTTCAATGACGTGCGATGCAACAATATTTCCTGTAGACGCTCCTACCCTGAGCTCTAATATACCGCCCTTTTGCACATTCATCTGCAAGTACATTGAATCCAGGTTTGTGAAATCGATATTGTTATAAGATGTCCAATCCCCGTCCTTAATGCCTTGTAGCGAAAGATGTCCAAATCTTCTTACCTTAATTATTCCCGGCGATGCCGAGTCAAAATCAGTTGCGCTATATTCACCGGTAACGCCATCTTTACTCCGGGTAGAAAAGCTTCTCAACACAAAAAAATCAGTATTGCGGGCTGTATTACCGGCTTCCAAATAAAACACCTCGACAGGAAGTTTATTCTCTGCAATGAAATTTTTAAGTCCCTGCAAATGAGAAATACGATAGCGTTCCTCTATAGGTCCCGAATAGTCTCCTAATTCTACCCTATTGGCATGCGGACCCAAAACAGCAATTTTTTTTATCTTCTCTGGTTTGAGCGGTAATAGTTTTGTATTATCCGAATCGAGCGGTTCATTTTTGAACAAAACCGGACATTTTGTAGCAACTTCAAGTGCAAAATCGTTGTGCGCAGGGTTGTTGATAATATCAGGTCTGATGCCGGAATAAGGTACCATAGCGGGAGGATCAAATTCTCCCAGTCGCATGCGAATGGTTATCATGTTAACCAAAGCCCTGTCAATATCGGATATGCTTATCAACCCGCGATTCAGTGCCTCAATCGCATTATGCTGATACTCACCTCCACAATCCGAATCCACTCCTGCTTTTAAGCCGGCTGCCGTAGCTTCCACACCATCATTCAGATAGTTGTGTCCTTGATAAATGTCGGAAATAGCTCCACAATCACCCGTCACATATCCTTTCAGCCCATATGTTTTCCTTGCAACCGAGTCAACCAAAAAGTTGCTTGCGGATACCGGTACACCATTTACGGCATTGTAGGCAGTCATGATGGAAGGGAGCTTGTAATTTTCTATCAATAATTTATAAGGTCTGAGATAGAATTCACGCATATCCCTTTCATCCAACTCAGAATTGCCGTTATGGCGATTAAATTCAGAATTATTGGCGATATAATGCTTTCCTGTAGGAACTGTCTTCAAATACCCGGAATCATTACCCATCATCCCTTTAACAAAACCCCCGGCCAGCTCAGCTATCAGGAAGGGATCTTCGCCATAACTCTCGGCGGTTCGTCCCCAGCGCGGATCGCGGGCGGGTTCAACGACGGGAGACCAATAGGTAAGTGTAAAAATACGTTCGTGATTGAAGCCCCTGGCTTCATCGGCAATCATAACCGCTTCTTTATAGATCAACTCCGGATCCCAGGTGCTGCCTACGGCTATGCTGTTGGGAAAGGAAGTGGCTGTCTTTCCGGCATTGTCATTTCTGCCAACCACTCCGTGTAGTGCTTCTCCCCATACATCGTACTTATTAATTCCCAGCCGGGGAACCGAAGACATGGTGTTGCCAAGCAAGGTTTGCTTTTCTTCCAACGTCATCCGTGAAACAAGGTCAACCGCTCTTTCTTCAAAAGAATAAGCAGTATTTAAATAAATAGGTTTTTGCTGCAAACTCTCAGCAGAATTCTGAGCAAGCAAGCTGCTCGCAAAGAACAATAAGCACCAGATAATACAAATGGAAAGTTTTGAATAAAAAATTCCTAATCTTCTAATATTAAATGTGTTTTTCATGTAGTAAATTTATTTAATTAATAACACATACAAACCCGCCACGAGGCAAGCATTCCACTTCCATTGTAGAGTTTTTTACAGATTTCATGCTGAAGCCGGATATATCAAATGATCTTTCTTCCTTTCCATCCTTCATCAAGGTGCAAGTTTTCTTCTTTGCTCCTTTTATGAAATCCGTCTTAAATGAAAGCGTACATGCTGATTCTGTACCGTTGAGACCGGCTACATACCACGCATCACCCTTTCTTCGGGCCAAAATTATGTTTTCTCCCGGATAGCCACTCAACAACTTGGTTTCATCCCAGGCGGTCGGCAAGTTAGACAAAAAATCCCGAACTGTCACCGGCAACGAACGATATCCTTCAGGACGGTCCGGCATGTGTTGCAAGGCTGATTCAAAAACAACGTACAGTGCCAGCTCATGACCATGAGAGGTAATGTGAGGATGCTGTGAGTCGGTGAAAGTGCCCGGCGTATAGTCCATAGGACCTATTACGTTTCTGGTAAAGGGCAATGTTGCATTGTGTTTTGCTGCCCTGTTGGTCAGGGTTCGGTTATTATTATACCATTCTGCACCATAAACTGCTTCAACAGTCATCATGTGAGGATAGGTTCTTTGCCATCCCCGCGGTATGGTCGCTCCGTGGAAATTAACAAGCAATTCGTAATCGATGGCATCTTCCAACAAATCGATATAGTAATTCATATCTTTGTAACCATCCCCGTTAAAGAAGTCTATTTTGACGCCCGAAACACCCATTTTATTTAACTTTTGATATTCGTTGATCCTATCCTCTTTTGCATTCAACGCATACATGGGACCGGGGGCACCTTCGCCAATCCAGCTCGTACATGAGTTATACCACAGAAGGGTTTTGATTCCCCTGTCGTCAGCGTATTTCAACGCATCAGTAACTGTTCCTCCGTTACCCATTTCGTTCCACTTCCAATCTATCAAGTTGTAGGGCCATTTCATTTCAGCGGCAAGGTCAATATATTCTATAACTTTTTTGTAATCGCTGGAACTATGATTATATGCCCAATAAATCCAGGAAGCAGGTCCCGGGACAATCCAATCAGTATTGGCGATCTTCGATGGTTCAGAAACATCTGTGATCAAGGTTGATTCTACAATGTCAGCAAGACTTCCAATGATCATGACACGCCAGGGAGAAACCCAGGCACCGGAAACCGGGAGCTTTTTATCATACAACTGTACACGATAGGCGGTATCGTCCCCGGTATTATTTAAATAGGAACCGCTGTGATCCCTCAATATGTTTGCTTCAGAAATCAATGTATAGACTGAATTTGCCGGTTCAAGTAACAAGGGATATGACCACAGAGACTTTTCTCTATTGGTTTTTCCGGTGGTAGAAAGCCAATAAAAATCCTCATAGCCTATGACGAAAGTTTGTGCCCATCTCTTAACTCCTTCAGGAATTGGGTAAGTAGTCATCTCCTCGGTGATTTGTTCGTCCTCGCTGATGGCATTGAACTGATAGCGGAATGCCACCCCGTCATTATAAGCTCTTAAAACAAACTCCAACACTTCACCCTTACGGTTTTCAAATTTGAACACCTTTTCGTTGGCGAAGTTGATACACTTGCTTCTCTTCCCGGTAAGCATGGTGTATTCATCTTTAATTTTTTTAGAATCTGAGACAGAAACAAGTTTCAAATCATCGGCAAAATTTTGTTGATCCGTTTTAAGTCCAACCAGGAGATTTTCAAAAAGGACGACACTTTGTTTTTTCTCTTTATAACTTATGGTGACAGAAGGTTTCCCATAAGTTTGCTGATCATTGATACCTACATCTACCAGAATTTTTTTATTAGGCGATGAAAATTGGTTTTGACCAAAAGTAGAGAAAAATGTAAATACTAAAAAGAATGTCGTTTTTAAAATGCGTTTCATAATTCTTTTTTAAAATGATTGTTTTTTATTGATTTAATTAATTGATTGTTTCTAATTTGACTTATTTAAAGCGTATCCTTTTTTGTTTACCGGAATACACAATTTTTTTCTCTTTTTCAACACTGTCACCTTCTCCTTCAATACCGGGTTTTACAAGTACGATGTTAAAAGCCCTGGTTCGTTCCATACCCGGGAAGTTGCCTTTTCTTTTCCCAATAGTGAGAGTGGATTTTGCATCATCCCATTTCAAATCTATGGTGCTGAACAAGCCCTCTTCATAGTGATAATAATCCCCCTCATCTTCATACAAGGTAAATTCAGCATCAGCGCCGGGATAAATGCGTATTTCTTCCGGCTCACCCGTTTTTTCAAATACATATTGTTTGGGGTAATCCAAGGGTATGATTGAGCCTGCCTTAACAAACAAAGGGATGGTATTCAGGTCAACGGGAGCATTTACAAAAGTACCTCCCTCTTGCTTTTTACCACTCCAGAAGTCAATCCAGCCAGCCCTATGTACCGGCAGATATACCGACCATTGTTTCACCCCAGGATCTGTTACCGGCGACACCAAGATGGATGGACCAAACATAAACTGGTATTTCTGTTGCAATGCAACTGGGTCATCATAAAAATCAAATACCAGGGGACGCATCAAGGTAGAACCTTCCGAGCTGACTCTTGAAACTTCCGAATAAACATAGGGAAGCATTCTATACCGCAAATCCAGATACTTAGATACTATGGATTCAACTTGTTCTCCATACCTCCACGGCTCTGTATTACTCATATATCCATGTACCCTCAGGATGGGAAAAAATGTAGCAGCTTGAAACCAGCGTACAAAAAGCTCATGATAATCCTTATTGGTGTATTGATCACCGGGTCGGAAAAATCCACCGGCATCATAAGTCCACCAAGGCGCACCGGCACACATTTGTCCCAGTCCACCTACAATCTGACGTCTCAGGGCATCCCAATCACAGCCCACATCACCCGACCAGGTGACGGTACCATAACGTTGCATCCCTGTAAATGCGCTGCGCGTAAGAATGAAAGCACGTCTCTTCATGGGGTCATCCTTGCGCAATCCTTCATAAACCGTCCTGTTAACATACAAGGGATATGCATTTCGTAAAAACTCACCCGGAAGATTTCCATTGAGGATTTTTCGGTTTTGCAGATCATCATTTTCAGGCTCAGTGGCATCTAACCACCAACCGTCAATTTTATATGACAATAAGTTGCCGGCAAAATTTTTCCAATAGAAAGCGGCCGCATCAGGATTGAAAAAATCAACCCATTCAGTATTCGGGATAAAGTATCCCTTTTCCTCAAACTGAGACCCCAGCTGAGATCCCTTTTCAACTCTGGACCAGACAGAGATCATCATCCGCATATTCATTTTATGCAGACTGTCCACCATTTCCATTGGATCAGGATATCTGTCCTCATCAAAACGCATGGCATTCCAACCATATTTTCCCCAGTATTGCCAATCCTGAATAATTACATCAATGGGAATCTTCTTATCCCTGAAAGTTCGGGCATTTTCCAATAATTCTTTTTGTGTATTATATCGCTCCCGGCAATGAACGTATCCGAATGCCCATTTGGGTGGCATGGGAACTTGCCCGGTCACTTGCCGGTAATTGGCAATGATATCTTCAGGTGTACCCACAAACACGGTATAATCTAAAGCCTCGGCCACAGGAGAGCATAAAACTGTTTCGTCGGTAAGGGGTTTCCAATACAACACAGGTTTGTCATTTCGTTCGCCTTCAACCACAACTTCATGAATTCCTTCCCGGAGTTCAACTATTGCAGAGGTCGTGGGAGGCAACCATACATTATCCACACTTATAACAGTATCTCCACCAACGACCAAATGATGCTTTCTCGCCATCGCCTGTCCTACATCAAGCATCAGTGCATATTTTCCGGCGGAAGAGATATTCAGCTCACCGGTAAATTGATTGATATTTCTCGTTTCGGACACATTACCACTTGTACCCGTTGCATCCACAGTAACAGTTTTTGTCCTGTAGTCATGCCGCTTCAACGCCACAGTATTCTCTGCGGGGTTGAATTCTGTAAGTCCGTAATTATTCCACAAAAGACCGTATCCCTGGTTAGACAGTATGAAGGGAATGGATATTTGGGTGTTCACCTGGGTGAGTCTTCGGGATAATCCTCTGATGTTGAGATAATCATCCTGGAACTGACCCGTACCGTACAGGTACTCATCAGGAGGGGAAACAAATCCTTGCCTCACCTTGAAAACCGGCATTCCGGCCAGGCTATCTAATTCTACAGATCGTCCTTTCTCTTGTTCCTTCAAAATTAATCTCCCTTCTGCATTGAAGAAAGAAAGGGTTTCATTTTCTTTATCGAAAGACACTGTAACCCCATCCATACAAAGATTTATCGACTTTGCGTCTTCTTTGATTCTGTATTGAGGCGTTGATGTTTTTTCAATGTAAACAATCTCTTCCGGATAAAGTTGAATATCAGACTTGGAATACCGAATGCGAATAGCACTATTGCTCAGTGGTTCAAGACATAAGGTTCCATCATCAAGCTCGATGCGAACTCCATTATTAGGGGAACTTTCAAGATTTGCAGCCTTGGAGTAAAAAGAAAGTGAGGCTATCAATCCAATAAATAGCAAGGTAAATTTATTGGTAATAAGAGAGAACAAATTTGACTTTTTCAATTCAATCATTATAAACGTAACACTACAAAAGAAAAACAATCAAGGACGTCAGAATTGACAGCATTCAAATTCTTGAAAAAGAAATCAAATCCTTTAATTCGACAAAACCCGAAAAACAGTGCAATTTACGGAATTAATACTGTTGCCACAAAGACCTTAACCTTTTTATCACTATGGAAACACTATTTGATATTTTCCGCTAAGGTGCATCAATGCAAACAGATGTAGCAAGCCATCATAATAAGCATCAAAGTAACCATCATCATAGGGTTCATGAGCAGCTTCCCAAAAGCAAGGCACTGAGATTGAGAGCAAAGGAGCGTACTGAAGTATGTGACTGAGCCCGTGCTTCAACAAGTTCAGCAACCATCGAAAGTAACGTGTTTACTGAGCGAAGTCGAAGTGCAACAGTTGGACACTTATGATACACCGCCGATTCACGAAAGGGACACCAACAAAAAAAGTCTTACAATGAACCGAACTTATTTAAAAAGAAGAGGTGCAAATTCGCGTAAAGAACGGCGCCAGGTCAACCATTCATGCGCAGTTCCTTCTGATTCGTAATAAACGATATTTTGAAGTCCTTTATTTTTCAAGGCATCAGCAAAAGCCTTTACCCTTTCCGGACGTTCTTCCGAACCAATGCTGAGAAACATCAATTTAACTTGTTCATTGAACTTTTCAGGATTTGCAAAAATACCATCATACATTTGATCGATTTGCGCAACTGAACCGGCACCTCCGCTGAAGCCGCCCAGATAGGCAAATTTATCCAGGTTATTCATTACAACCTGGAATGTATGTCCTCCTCCCATAGACAAACCTGCCATAGCCCGGTTTTCACGATCTGTTTTTGTACGGTAAGAAGCGTCAATCATCGGAACAATCTCTTTGACCAATAATTCGGGAAAAACTCCCCGGAACATGGATCTGGGAGGACGAGGTCTTTCCGCCCTTTCACGTGACTCCGACGAAGCCGTTGTACTTGCACCTGCAAGGAAAGCATTCATTCCCGGATTATCAACACGTGGAGTGGGCTGTGAACCCGGAAGAGATGCATAACCACGATCCATTACGACAATCATGGGCGTTGCTTTTTTTTCTGCTATCAAATTATCCATGATGTCTCCCATCCTTCCCTGAAACACCCATCCGGTTTCATCTTCACCGCCACCATGTTGCAGATACAGTACAGGATAACGAGTTTCGGTATCCTCATCATATTGAGGCGGTGTATAAACATAGCACATCCGCCAGGTCTGCGTCATTTCCGACCAATATTTCTTCATGCGTATTTCTCCATGGGGCACATTTTGCGTTTTGTCATAGGGAAGTCCTTCGGGTATTTCGATAGCACTTACCCATTTGCTCATACCGTAATATGATTTTGTGGCAGGATCGGCGACATATACGCTATCAATGATAAGTTGATAATAATGAAACCCCACAGCCTCAGGCTGCGGCGAAACATAGGTCCAGTGTCCATCATCTTCCCTCGTCATGGGACCACGAAAACTAATTTGTACCTTTTTCGCATCAGGTGCATAAACTCTGAAATAGGTATTTCCTTTCTCATCAACCCGGGGCCATTGAGCGCCATCGAGATTATGCTCATTCGGAAACGTTCCTTCAGGAAATGATTGTGCGTTCACGATCATTGATGAAAAAATCATCAATACTGCAATAAGATTAAATATGTTTTTTTTCATTTTGAGTATAAATTTTAGTCCTTTAATTTTTATAGCCGATTGATATAGAATGATTTGTAAATCAATCTGCCTCAATCATACTTACTTCTTCCACAATTTTTCCATTTCTTCCAGTGTCTTTCCTTTGGTCTCAGGTACCATCTTCCAAACAAAGATAGCGGACAACACAGCCATTGTTCCGTAGAAAGCATAAGTCATTGCTCCACTGAACTCCATCATGGCCGGATAAGTAGAAGAAATCAGGTAGTTTGCTGTCCACTGTGCAGCTACCGCCACTGCCACTGCTTGTCCCCGGATTTTGTTCGGGAATATTTCTGCTATCAGTACCCAGCAAATTGGCCCCCACGACATCATAAAAGAAGCCGTGTAAATGATGATAAACACCAATGTGCTGATGCCAATGATATCGAAATAAGCCAGGCCGGCTACAGCAAACATGCCAATGGCCATGCCGATAGAACCAGTGATCAACAAGGGTTTACGTCCCCATTTATCCACCGTCATGATGGCAACAACTGTGAATATCACATTCACCAAACCCATCACGATAGTCTGGAACATAGAAGCATCCTTGGCAGCTCCCATACTTTCAAAAATACGCGGAGCATAGTATAAAGCCACGTTGATACCCACAAACTGCTGGAACACGGAAAGCAAAATTCCGATGATAATAACGGTTTTGCCATAAGAGAAAAGTTTAGCTTTGCTCACTTCCCGGATAGATTGCTCTATATCTGCCAAAATACTCTGTGCCTTTTCTTTCGATTGGTTGATTTTCTCCAAAACTTTAACGGCTTTGTCACTTTGATTAGACAAAACCAAATAGCGTGGAGTTTCAGGCACTAAGAACAGAAGTAAGAAAAACAATCCGGCAGGGATGGCTTCCGATAAAAACATATAACGCCAGCCGACACTATTAATCCATTCCAAGGTCTGTCCGCGGGCAATACCCCAATTCACAAAATAAACCACCAACATTCCAAAGATGATGGCAAATTGATTAAGCGACACCAGGCGACCACGAATTTCAGCCGGTGCAATTTCTCCTATATAGGTGGGTGAAACAGCCGAAACCAATCCGACTCCAATGCCTCCCCAAACACGATAGAAATTAAACATCAACAGCAGACCCATCGTAGGCTCTCCTCTTGTAAAAAACAAAAACTCAGGACATCCCGAGCCCAAGGCAGAAGTGAAGAAAAGAAACCCTGCCAGCAACAGGGTATACTTTCTTCCCAAACGATTTGCCAACAAACCTGAGATAGCACCACCGATGATACAGCCAATCAATGCACTCGAAACTGTCGCCCCATGAGCAAAAGCACCCAAACCCAAAGATTCGATCAGGTATTTTTGAAGAGACTTTTCGGCACCGGAAATCACGGCTGTATCATAACCGAACAGTAGGCCTCCCAAGGTGGCAACCAGGGTTATCCCGAGTATATAACCTATATTGTATTTTCTCATGTGAAAATATTTACTTAGATATACATATTGATAATGGCTTCGTACAATTCCTGTTTACCACTAATTTGCGCAGGTTCTTTACCCATAGCCACAGCATAATTCCGTAAATCTTCCAAACCAAGCTTTCCATCTTCAAAATCTTTTCCTTTACCACTGTCAAAAGATGCATAGCGCTCTTTCAACATCTGTTTATAAGGAGATTCTTCCAGAATTCTTGCTGCTGCCTCCAACGCACGGGCAAAAGCGTCCATCCCCGCAATATGGGCAATGAAAATATCTTCCAGGTCGGTAGAATTACGACGAGTCTTTGCATCGAAATTCGTACCTCCGCCTTGCAGACCACCACTTTTTAAAATGACCAACATAGCTTGTGTCAACTCGTTCACATCCATCGGGAATTGGTCGGTATCCCATCCGTTCTGATAATCGCCACGGTTGGCATCAATAGAACCCAACATACCTGCATCTGCAGCACATTGCAATTCATGTTCGAAGGTATGACCGGCTAAAGTAGCGTGGTTCACCTCAATATTCAATTTAAAATCTTTGTCCAACCCGTGTGCACGTAAAAACCCTATGACTGTTTCAGCATCTACGTCATATTGGTGCTTGGTGGGTTCCATCGGTTTAGGTTCGATAAGGAAGGTGCCTTTAAAACCTTTGGAGCGTGCATAATCACGAGCCATAGTCAGCATGCGCGCCAAATGTTCTTTTTCACGCTTCATATCGGTGTTCAGTAAGCTCATATAGCCTTCACGACCGCCCCAGAACACATAATTTTCACCGCCCAGTGCGATGGTGGCATCTATCGCAGTCTTAATTTGTGTTCCTGCGTAAGCTACGCTATCGAAATTCGGATTAGTGGCCGCACCGTTCATGTAGCGTTTATGACTAAACACATTGGCTGTTCCCCACAACAACTTGATACCTGTTTCTGCCATCTTTTGTTTGGCGTAAGCCACGATAGCCTTCATATTGGCTTCATATTCCTCAATCGAGTTTCCTTCGTCAATAATATCCACATCATGGAAACAGAAATATTCAATCCCGATTTTCTGCATAAATTCAAAACCGGCATCCAATTTATTCTTTGCCTTTTCCAAAGCGGTATTTCCGGTGTTCCAGGGATAAGTTTTAGTTCCTCCTCCAAAAGGGTCGCTACCTTCCTGACAGAGGGTGTGCCAATACGCCATTGAAAACTTGAACCAGTCTTTCATCTTGCGTCCGTACACTACTTTTTCTGCGTCATAATACCGAAAGGCAAGTGGATTTTTACTCGCCGTCCCTTCAAATTTGATTTTTCCAATTTCCGGAAAGAATTCTTTTTTTGTCATAATAATTAAATTGATTAAAAAATATAGTTTTATTGGATTAATTGTTTCCACAGATTGTAAGCTTCGCGATAAGCCGATTGATTGCGGATATCCGGCTCTATCACCGCCACCTTATTCAAGGAAGCAAATGCTTCATCATTGGATTGATAAATGCCGGCACCCATACCTGCCGCACGGGCAGCTCCTGCCGCTCCATCCGTATCAAACAGTTCGATGGTGGCTCCAATGATGGAAGCCAGGGTCTGCGTGAATAGCGGACTTAAAAACATATTGGCATAACCGGCACGAATCACACGTATGTCCATGCCCATCTCACGCATGATCTCCAAGCCGTATTCATAGGAGAACACTATGCCTTCCTGAGCAGCGCGCAACACATCTTTTTTATCATGTATATTGAAGTTGATGCCATGAATAGAACAGTTTACTTCCTCATTCTCCAACACGCGTTCAGCACCGTTTCCAAAAGGAATAACGGAAACACCCCGTGCACCTATGGGTGACTGTAAAGCCAACTGATTCATATCGCTGTAGGAAAGACCTTCCAGGGCTAGGTTACGTTTCAACCAGGAGTTCAAAATACCTGTTCCGTTGATGCATAACAACACTCCCAAACGCAACTGTTCCGGTGTATAATTAACATGGGCAAAGGTATTGACACGCGATAACCTATCATAATGCAACTTATCCAACACACCATACACCACACCGGAAGTACCTGCCGTTGAAGCGATTTCTCCGGGGTTAAACACATTCAACGATAAGGCGTTGTTGGGCTGATCACCTGCCCTGTAAGTAATTGGTGTACCTGCCTTCAGACCTAATTCAGCGGCTGCCTCTTTAGAAACGACAGCCTGTACGCCAAAGATGGGCTTAATCTCCGGGAAGAAACTTTCCGGAATACCGTAATATTCAAGGACATCTTTCGACAAGGTATTATCTTTAAAATCCCAAAAGATTCCTTCAGACAGGCCTTCGATGGTAACACCCACCTCACCTGATAATTTCATCGCAATATAGTCTCCGGGAAGCATTAATTTGTCGATTTTTTCAAATAACTCCGGTTCGTGTTCTTTGACCCATGCTAACTTAGAAGCTGTAAAATTTCCCGGTGAATTCAACAAACGCGACAAAGCCCTTTCTTTACCAATGGCATTAAACGCTTTTTCACCGTATGAAACAGCACGGCTGTCGCACCAGATGATGGACGGACGAAGTACTTGCCGGTTCTTGTCAACCAACACCAGTCCGTGCATCTGCCAGGTAATCCCAATGGCCCGGATCTCTGCCGCCTGAATTCCGGCTTGTTTCATTACCGACTGATGTGCTAATTTTAAATTTTCCCACCAATCGGAGGGTTCTTGTTCCGCCCAACCGGGACGAAGAGCTGTTATTTTCATTTCTTCTTTCGGAAAAAAGTCCGAAGCTGTGATCTTTCCGGTTTCCGCATGAACCAAACTCGCTTTTACTGAAGAACTGCCGATGTCGTATCCTAATAAGTACATATGGTGTTTAGTGTTTAGTGTTTAGTGAATGGTGAATTTTCAATAGTGCAAATCGTAAATTTTACCTTTTGTTGTAAATAGTTTTATCAAATTTATAGTATTGGGCTGCGCGGTGCGATACATTTTGCTGTTTTTCATCCAAGGCAACGACATAGGGCATGGCAGCAATTTTTTTATGAAAATTCCTCACATCAATCTTCTTGTTGTATATCGCTTCGTATAGCTTGCGCACCTGAGTGATGGTAAATTTTGAGGGTAATAATTCAAAAATGACAACCGGTTCCGACTCCACCCATTTACGTATTTCTGACAAAGATTCCTCCACAATCAAATTGTGGTCAAAAGGCATTTGAGGCAATTCCGCGATGGGGAGCCATACCGAATCTTTATACTTTGAAATATTGACAAGTTTTCTATCAATTTTACACAGGGATAGATAAGCTACCGTTATCAATCGATTGATATTGGGTTGATACTCCTTATCCAGCCATTTCTGGTCTTCTATATTACGTGCCCTATCGGGAGAAGCAAAACATCGAAACTGTCGGAGAGACATGCGTCTGATACCTGTCAGTTCGTAAAGGACCCGGTTCGCTGCATCATCCACATCCTCATCATTGTAAATCAAACTCCCGGGCAATTTCATGTTTTTAAACTCCGTGGTCGGTTCTTTCTCACGTTTGACCAAGAGAATATTCAAGTTTTCATTGTCAAACCCGAAAACCACACAATCAACCGAAACAAATGTATGTATGTAATTGCGTTTCATGATATCTGTTAAATACACAAATCAGATGTTGTGGCACAAATTTAAATAAATATTTAAGACATAAACAAAAAAATTTTCTTATTTATAAGTTAAATAATTGAAAAACAACTCTTTACATTTCATTCTTTACACATTAAGTTCTTACTGTAAAAAAGACACAAACATGCTGTAAACAACAGATTTTCAATGGTGTTTTTTTAATTGAAAAAGAATTGAAGATGTTAAATTGAACAGTAAGGGGGAAGTTATAGAAGTTAGTAGTTAGTAGTTAGTAGTTAGTAGTTAGTAGTTGGTAGTTAGTAGTTAGTAGTTAGTAGTTAGTAGTTAGTAGTTAGTAGTTAGTAGTTGGTAGTTAGTAGTTAGTAGTTGGTAGTTAGTAGTTAGTAGTTAGTAGTTAGTAGTTAGTAGTTAGTAGTTGGTAGTTAGTAGTTAGTAGTTAGTAGTTAGTAGTTAGTAGTTAGTAGTTAGTAGTTAGTAGTTGGTAGTTAGTAGTTAGTAGTTAGTAGTTAGTAGTTAGTAGTTAGTAGTTAGTAGTTGGTAGTTAGTAGTTAGTAGTTGGTAGTTAGTAGTTGGTAGTTTGACATTAGGAAGTTAAGGAAGTTAGGGAAGTTAGCGGGTTCCGGGGTCGCGAGTTCAGTTTTTAGTTCATCGTTCTTAGTTTTTCGTTCATCGTCTTTATTCTTTTGTCTTTGCTCTTTGTTCTCAATTAAACATTTCTCCGCCTGCTTGTACTTTTTTAGCTTTTTTCTCGTTATTCAAACTGAATGGCAATGGCAAAATCATAACATTCATCAGTGAAGCTACCGGTGAACCTATGTTTTTCATTGCTGTTTGCCTTCTTTTATATTATGGTTTTTATATTTATTTACCTGAATTAAAGAGTGTTATGATTGATTATATTAAGGGTGAGATCACTGAATTGAACCCAACTTATGTAGTAGTGGAAACTGCCGGAGTCGGTTATTTTATCAATATTGCTTTGCCGACTTATTCTGCGTTAAACGGCAAAAAAACATGTAAACTGTTTGTATATGAGGCAATACGTGAAGATGCCTACAACCTGTTCGGATTTTTAAATCGGGTGGAACGGGAACTTTTCTTGTTGCTGATATCCGTCTCAGGTATTGGTCCCAACACGGGCAGGATGATCATGTCGTCGTATGAAGCAGCTGAAATACAGCAAATGATAGCAACAGGAAATGCTGTTGCACTGAACTCAATCAAGGGCATAGGACCTAAAACCGCCCAACGCATCATCATCGATTTAAAAGATAAAATCATCAAACTCAATATTGAGTCTGACCTCGACTTATCGACTCAGCCACCACATCAGTTGAGCATCGAAACACGTCAGGAGGCAGTTTCGGCACTGGTCATGCTGGGTTTTTCAACCAATATTGCACAAAAAGCAGTGGACTCCGTATTAAAGGCTCAACCTGACATACATGTTGAACAACTCATCAAGTTAGCTTTGAAAAACATCTGATTTTTCTATCTGTATTGGTCAATCAGCTGAAAAGTATGGTTTTGAAATCAAAAACATTATTTTTTACCTTCTTACTTGCATTTATTTTAGGCGCTGCGACGGTAATATTGTACGCAACGCCTGAACCTGCTATATTTTTGCAAGAAGATGAAAGTACGATTGACCAAACACAAGACATTTCAGGAAACAAAAGCTTTTCCATCAGCACCGGATCTCTCGATTCTTACGAAGATGTCATACAAAAGAGCCCGCTGGATGCTCCCATGCCGGATAATGTAAAAACCACCGTTGAGTATGATGTTCGTTCGGGTAATTACGTGATGCGCACCAAGGTCGGTGAAATGGAAATTGCCACCCCTTTTACTATGACAGGGCAGGAATATGCCGACTTTTCTGCTAAAAACGAACTTCAGGATTATTGGAGTGAGCTGAACAGCAAGGCGGAAGTTGATAATGAAAAGAAATTCTCCATCACCGATATCAAATTTGATATAGGAAAGGCTGACAAGATTTTTGGTCCGGGTGGTGTACAAATCAAAACGCAAGGTTCTGCCGAATTAATATTCGGTGTCAAAAGCAATAAATTAGACAATCCGGCTTTGACAGAGCGTATGCGTAAAACCATCACGCCAAATTTTGAAGAAAAAATCCAGATGAATGTGACCGGAAGCGTTGGCGACAAGGTCAATTTCAACATGAATTACAACTCGGAAGCTACTTTCGATTTCGACCAAAAATTGGTCAAATTAAACTATAAAGGCAATGAGGATGACATCATCAAAAGCATACAGGCAGGCAATGTAAGCATGCAACTCAGCAGTTCCCTTATTACCGGAGGTACGGCACTTTTTGGTGTTCGAACGGATTTACAATTCGGTAAGTTCAGTATTTCAGCCATTGCTTCACAACAGGAATCTGAAACCAAAACAGTCAGTTCACGCGGAGGCGCTCAAAAAACAAAATTTGAAGTCAACATCGACAATTACGACGAAAACAGGCATTTCTTCATCGGCCATTATTTCAGGGATAATTTTGAAACAGCCATGAGCAGATTGCCGCTTATCACATCCGGCATCACGGTCAATCGCATTGAAGTTTGGATAACCAACAAGAGAGCAAACTACGACGAAGCACGCAACATCATTGCATTCATGGATTTGGGTGAAAATCGGCGTATCGACAATCCACATTGGTATCCGGCAGGTACATCTCCCATTCCCAGAAATGACGCTAACACCTTATACCAAGAAATCAAGGCTTTGGATGGGGTGCGTGACATCAAACAAACAAATGCCGTATTGTCTGACAACTTATCTTCCTATGGCATCCATGGTGGAGAAGATTATGAAAAGATTGAAAGTGCCCGCCGCCTGAACCCTTCCGAATACAGTTTCAACCCCAGCTTGGGTATCCTTTCTCTAAGAAGTAGTTTAAATCCGGATGAAGTAATTGGTGTGGCCTATGAATATACGCAAGGAGGAAACACCTATCAGGTGGGTGAATTTTCCACCGATCAGGTGCAAGCGCCCAATGCGTTAATCGTGAAGCTTCTGAAAGGAACAGCTCAATCTCCGCAACTGGCAATCTGGGATTTGATGATGAAAAACGTATATCATCTTGGTGCCATGCAAATGCAGAAAGATCAGTTTGAGTTGAACATCTTGTACCGCAACGACTCCATAGGTACCAATCTACGCTACATCACCGAAGGTGATATTAAAAACCAATTGTTGCTACGGGTGATGAATTTGGATAAGCTGGATACGAAACAAAACGACCGTCCCGATGGAATATTCGATTATATTGAGGGTTATACGGCTTTTTCTTCTTCCGGAAGAATCATGTTTCCGGTCCTGGAACCTTTCGGGTCGCACCTTAGGAAAATGATTGGAGATGATGATATTGCCGATAAATATGTCTTTCAGGAACTATATGACTCGACCTTGGTCATTGCCAGGGAATTGAGCGAAAAAAATAAATTTACAATAGAAGGAGAATACAAGGCCAGTGGCGGCTCGGAAATTCGCCTCAACGCCATGAACGTACCCAGGGGGTCGGTGAAGGTGATGGCAGGCGGGGCTACCTTGCAAGAAAATGTTGACTATATGGTTGACTATATGATGGGGACTGTGACCATCATCAATCAATCCATCATTGAATCCGGTACGCAGGTAGATGTAAAACTGGAAAACCAGGCCATGTTCAGCCTGCAACGCAAAACCCTGCTTGGTACGCATATGGAGTATCAATTCAGCAAGGATTTCACCCTTGGGGGAACCATCATGCATTTATCGGAAATGCCATTTAACAAAAAAGTGAACACCGGTAACGAGCCCATATCCAATACCATCTGGGGATTGAACACTTCCTGGAGAGGACAATCACAATGGCTGACCGACATGCTGGACAAACTACCTTTTGTGAATGCCACTGCTCCTTCCACAATCGCGTTAAATGCCGAATTTGCCCAGTTACTGCCGGGACATCACAAGGCTGTTGGTGAGGAAGGCTACGCTTATTTGGACGACTTCGAATCTACCAAGATCAATTTCAATATCAATTATCCTATATACTGGTGTTTGGCAAGTACACCGTCCATGTTTCCGGAATCGGCATTGAGCAATGATGTCGCATATGGAAACAACAGGGCTTTGCTAAATTGGTATTATGTGGATCCGGTGTTGAATCAAGATATTGCTTCTACTCCACCCAACCTCAGGAACAACAAAGAGTCTCAATCCAACCATTATACCCGGACGGTTTTAATTCCCGAATTATTCCCAAACAGGGAAACTCCTTCGACACTGACTACCCGCATGACGGTAATGAACTTGTCGTACTATCCTGCTGAAAGAGGTCCGTATAACCTGGATGTAGATGGCATGGACGAACACGGAAACCTGAAAAATCCCACCCAAAGATGGGGAGGCATCATGCGTAAATTAGATGTAACAGATTTTGAAACTTCCAATATCGAATACATAGAATTTTGGATGATGGATCCTTTTATTTACAGTGATGGAACGGATACGGGAGGTGATTTATACTTCAACTTGGGTGATATCAGCGAAGATATCCTGAAGGACGGCAAAAAATTCTTTGAACATGGTTTACCCATAGATGACGATCCGGCAAAAGTTGATTCCACGGTTTGGGGTGTTGTTCCGCGCACACAATCCACTGTGACTGCCTTCGATAATACGGTAGGGGCAAGAGCCAAACAAGATGTCGGTCTCAATGGCTTGCCCACTGAAAAAGAATTGCAGTTTCCGACCTACCGCAACTATGTTGATGCGGTGCTTGCAAAAGTGAATACTGAGACCCGGCAAAAAATGTCGGAAGATCCTTTCTCACCAGTCAATGACCCGGGTGGCGATAATTACCGTTTCTACCGCAATTCCGAATACGACAGGCAGGAAGCGGATATCCTGACGAGATACAAAAGATACAACGGGACAGAAGGGAACTCTCCTGATGCATCGGGCACCTCAGAAACCTATACGACCACAGCAACCACCATTCCCGACAATGAGGACATCAACAACGACAACACCCTCAATGAATATGAGAGATACTATCAATACAGGATACAAATCAGACCCGGGAAAATGGCTGTGGGCACAAACTACATCACCGACAAAATCACTTCTAATGTCAGGTTGGAGAATGGAAATATTGAGCCTGTAAGCTGGTATCAGTTTAAAATACCATTACGAGAATACGAAAGCAAAATCGGCAACATCCGAAACTTCAAATCCATACGCTTCATCAGGATGTTCATGACCAATTTTGAAAAAGAAAAACATTTGCGTTTTGGTACCTTAGACTTGGTGCGAGGCGAATGGAGAGGCTATACCAAAGCATTGCATGAACCGGGGAAAACACCTGTTTCAGATGGGAAATTGGATGTGCAGTCTGTCAATATTGAAGAGAACTCAGAAAAATCTCCGGTGAACTACATCCTTCCTCCGGGAATAACCAGACAAACTGACCCGGGACAGCCGATGGTGCTGCAGCAAAATGAACAATCCATGTTGCTGAAAATCACCAACCTTGCCCCGGAAGATGCCAAAGCGGTGTATAAGAATACCTCCTTCGACATGCGTCAGTACAAGCGCCTGCAAATGTTTATACATGCCGAGCAGCTGATCAACGATGAACACAATTTGATGGATAATGACTTGACTTGCTTTATCCGTATTGGTTCGGATATGGTAAATAACTACTATGAATACGAAGTTCCGCTGACGCTTACTCCACATGGTGTTTACAGTTCGAGCAGTTTGCGCGACCGTGAGACCGTATGGCATCCCGATAATATGATTGACTTTCCTTTTGAATATCTGACGGATGCCAAACTCAAAAGAAACAAAGCAAAAGGCGGTGCATCAGAGGTTTCAAACTTGATCCCATACACGGTATTTGACCCCGAAAAACCACGCAACCGCATTACCGTTGTAGGCAATCCATCCATATCAGAAGTTGAAAACATCATGATCGGTATCCGCAACCGAAGCAACAACATAAAATCGGCAGAGATATGGGTGAATGAGCTGCGCATGTCCCAGTTTAATGATGACAGCGGTTGGGCAGGCATGGCAAATTTGGCTGTCGGATTATCGGATCTAGGCAGCATCAACTTAGCCGGACGCGCTGAAACCTCAGGATTTGGAAGCATAGAAAGCAAGGTGATGGAAAGAAGAAACGAGGATTTATACCAAATGAATTTTTCGACTTCACTGGAGTTGGGTCGTTTCTTACCCAAAGAAGCAAAAATTCAGTTGCCGGCTTATTTTTCTTTCTCCAACGAAACATTGAGTCCCAAGTACAATCCGGTTGACCAGGACGTAGTACTGACAGAGTCCTTAAACAGCATGGACTCGCAGGCCGAAAAAGATTCGCTTCTGATCCTTTCACAAACAGTGCAAACTTCCAAGAACTTCACCATCGCATCTGCCAAAGTGAACATAAAAAGCAAAACTCCTCAGTTTTACGACCCTGCCAATGTGTCTTTCTCTTATTCTTATTCGGAAACTAACAAACACAGTCCTGAGGTAGAAGAAAATCTCATCAAGCAAGAAAAAGGATCGATCAACTATAATTTCAATTTTGAAAATAAACCTTTCGAACCTTTTAAAGAGAGTGAAGCTTTGGATAAGCCGGCTTTCAAAATCATCAAAGATTTTTCCATCAATTACATGCCAAGTTCCATAGGTTTTTCTACCAATATGAACCGCCAATATTCACAAATTCAACTGCGTGATTTTAATACAAATTACAGCATGGATGTCGGCGATGATTTATTGGACGTTACGTTTAGTAAAGACTTTATGTGGGACAGGCAATTTGATTTCAAATGGGATTTGACCAAGGCATTGAGATTCAGTCTGCAAACCGCCACCAACGCCATCATTGAAGAACCTCTTTACTCTCCCGAACTGGGCAAAGAACATTACGAATTGTGGCGCGACACAGTGTGGATGAACATCCGTAAATTGGGTTTGCCTTACACCTACCAACAGGTCTTCAATACATCCTGGGCTATGCCAATCAACAAACTTCCTCTATTGGATTGGATCAGCTCCACAAACATTTCATACAATGCCAATTACAATTGGAATCGCACTGCGCGTTTGAAAAACATGGCTAATTTCGGAAATACTGCGACCAGCGTACGATCTTATCAATTTGATGGTCAATTGGATTTTGAAACTTTGTACAATAAATCCAATTATTTGAAAGATATTAATGCACGTTTTACGGGCCAGAAAAGGATGCCGAATGAGAATTTTCAACCCAAAACATACGAAGAGGTCATCAGTCTGGAAAAAGGTAAAAATGTAACCATCAGGCATAAACTCGCCAGTACTTCTCTTCGTGTAAATGCTGTGGACAAAGACGGAAACATCGTCAAACTGAAGTACAAAACCGTCAATCCTTCTGATATTGAAATAACGGGAGTTCGTAATCTCGATAGCTTATCCGTTACCTTGGTAACCTATGACCCGAACAACCGTACTCCCTTGCAAAAAGTGACAGACTTCACTGCCCGCGTCCTGATGATGGTACGCAGGGCATCTTTCACCTACAGGGAAACCAACAGCATGGTACTGCCGGGCTTTTTGCCGAATCCCAGATTTTTCGGGCAAAGCACAATCGATAAAGGTGTTTATGCACCCGGATTGGATTTCGCATTCGGCTTTCACAACGACCACACCATTACCGACGCAATAGACAGGGGTTGGCTGTTTATGAGCGATTCAATCATCAATCCCGCCACTACTGCCGTCACATCTGACCTGGATATTAAGGCTACTGTAGAGCCCATTCCCGGATTAAAAATCGACCTGAACGCCAAAAGATACGTGGCTTCCAACACCACAATTCAATATATGTTTGACGGCATGCCTACCACTTTCAACGGTAGTTATAACATGACACAAATTGCCTTGTCAACGGCTTTTAAACCCATGGGGGCTGCCGACAAAAATTATGAATCGCAACCTTTCAATCAATTATTGGAAAACAGACAACACTATTTGGACAGGCTAAATGCTATGTACCAGGGAACCAATTATCCAGGCACAGGATTTATGTCGGAGAGCGATTTGAGCGGTCAGCCTTATGATGCAGCAAACGGAGCCTTCAATATCAACTCGTCCGAAGTCTTGATCCCTTCGTTTATTGCAGCTTATACGGGCAGAGATCCTAAAAAACTGGACACTTCACCTTTCTTATCGTTGAAAAACATCCTGCCAAACTGGCGTGCCAGCTACGACGGATTATCCAGAATCCCCTGGGTAAGAGATAATTTCAGATCCGTGAGCATCACACATGCTTACACTTGCCTGTATAATATCGGGGCTTACACCTCCTACTCTACCTGGGTTGCCATGGGCGAAGGTGACAACACATTGGGTTATATCCGCGATGTGCAGTCCAACAATCCGATTCCTGCTTCACCCTTTGATTTTGCATCTGTATCGCTGACCGAGCAGTTCAGTCCGCTGGTAGGGATCAATGTAGCGTTGAAAAACAGCATGACTGCCAAATTGGAATATAAAAAGCAACGTAACTTGTCGTTGAATCTATCAAGCACCCAACTGATCGACGCCTTGACGGATGAGTTCGTGGTGGGCTGGGGATATACGGTAAAAGATTTTGATGTGATCTTAAAACTAAAAAACAGTGCCCAATCACGCATTAAAAACGATCTAAAGATCAATGCCGATATATCTTATAAAGATGTTAAATCCCTGCTTAGAAAAATAGACCAGAATCTAACACAGGCCTCAAGCGGGAACAAACTATTTACCATGAAAATCATGGCTGACTATGTCTTCAGTTCCAAGGTAAACATCCAATTGTTCTACGACAAACAAATCAGCAAACCCCTGATTTCATCGTCATTCCCTGTCTCATCCGGCAACTTCGGAATCAGCTTTAAGTTTATGTTGACGAGGTAAGCGGGGTCCGAGTTCCGGGGTACGGGGTAGCGGGTTCCGCGGTGCGGGGTAGCGGGTTCCGCGGTGCGGGGTCCGGGTTCTTGCGGATTGGAGAATTAGTTTCTCACAGATTTTCGCAGATTGATTTCTCGCAGAATTTCACGGATAGATTTCACAGATTTCCGCAGATTGAGGATAATTTTAACCAACTAAAAATTGTCCGTAGGACAAACACGTGAATAACCCCCAGATTCATCTGGGGAACATCCAACAAAATAAATAATAAAAACTCTGTAGGAGTTTCCCTGGATATGTGTTGTTAAACCCCTACAGGGTTTATTTATGGGCATTACTCGCACCCCCCCAGATAAATCTGGGGGTTATGCAAAGGAAACACTTACAGTGTTTTAGCTATCAATTGGGATAATCTGTGTGATACAAAATATATCTCTCGATTATTTTCCTCCTTGCCGGAGATTTAGAGGAACTGAAATTATTTACAGACTCAAAATCGACCTTGTCCGGTGAGCCGAAAAATAAGTAAGAACAGCGTTAAAAATCGTCCATTGTTTGAGCAACGAAGTTGCGAGTTTGGACGATTTAGCTGTTCGAGCGCTAATTTTTCGAGCGAAGCAGGCACAGTCTTGATTTTTTTTTGCTTCGTTTTTTTGTATCAAGACAAAAAAATGAAGAAGAGTAATTTTACTGCCTCAGGTTTTTCCCCAACATCACATTCATATCCGTAAAAGCTTCATCTATCAGAGACAGATGGGTGGCGCGGATGGGATTGATATCGATGCCTCCGCGGCGGGTGTACATGGTAGCAACCATCAATTCGTCAGGATGAAATGCCTCCATAAAACGCTGAAAAATCATCTCCGTAACTTCTTCGTGAAAATGATTTTCCCTGCGAAAAGACACCAAATATGATAATACAGATGCCCAATCAAGCACATAATGGGAAGTAATCTTTACAAATAAATCGCCCCAATCGGGCTGGTCGGTCACCGGACAATTAGAGCGCAACAAGTCTGAGCAAAAAGTAAAAGTCTGGGGTTTATCTGCCGGTTTAGCTTTCAATAGTTCCGGTGATTCATGGAAATGATCAAACTGAATGGCTTCCAAGACGGAAGTAGGAATAAGCCGGTTCAGATTGGGAAAACCCTTGAATGCAGGACACTGTGGTGCATCATCTGTAAAAAAGCTAACTGCAACTTCCGTTTCAAGCAAAGCACTCAAATCGTCAATTATCGTCTTTTTTACCTTTTGCACTGCCTCTTCCTGCGTTGAACCACATGGTTCCATATTGAAAGAATTCAGGTAAAGTTTCAGTGATTTGGACTCTACCATAAATTTACTGGAAGCATCGTATTTCATTTTCATAACACGAGAAACCGGCAACCCCTGATCAGTCAGAAATGAAATTTCATAGGCATTCCACACATCCACCCCGACAAAAGGAAGATTAGATGTATTGATTCTGTATTTTTCTCTGTTCTCTTCTCTTTCAATACGAAACAACAAAGAACTATCATATCGTTCAGGATATTTACCGGGTTTTCCGAGTTGTGAATTTTGTAATGAAGTCATAAAAATGGTTGTATTTTATGTAAATTTCAAATATGTATATCCAGAGTTTTTAAGATTGAATTGAACTTCATTTTTTTGTCTTGACAAGGACAATTATTAACGTCAATCTCACTTATTTTTCGGCTCACCAGGCAAGGTCAGCCGGTCGCACCAAACAAGCTCGGGGTCGCTCTTTGAACTTCGTAGAAGTTCCACGTACATAACCCCCAATTTTAATTGGGGGCTGAAATACGTGAGACCACTTAAACGCTGTAGGCGTTTAACAACATATATTCAGGGAAACTCCTACAGAATTTTATTGCCATTTTCCACTTTCGCCCCAAGTCTCCCCTTTTGGGGGAGATTTAGAGGGGGCTTTGGGGGTTATGCACATGTTTGTCCTACGGACAAATTTCAACCAATCAACAATGATCATCCAACAATTCGTGAGAATCTACGACTATGCACAGATTACCCCCAATCCGCATAAACCTGCAAGAACCCGGAACACGGACCCCGTACCCCGTACCTCGGACCGCGGAACTCAAATAGCTTTCGTCTTCTTCTGTAACCAAATTCGCTCAGCATCGCTTAAATGCGGAGCAATCCTATCATACACTTCTTGATGATAAGTATTCAGCCAATTTATTTCTTCTGCTGTCAGTAAATCCTTATCAATCAAATTGGTATCTATCGGAAAATAAGTCAGGGTTTCAAACTTCAAGAAACTTCCAAATTCAGTTTGCCGATCTTCCACCACATGAATCAGATTTTCTGTGCGGACACCATATTTGTTTGTACGATATAAACCCGGCTCATTGGAAATTATCATGCCCGGCTGCAGGGTAACCGGATTTTCTTCCATGCGAATGCTTTGCGGACCTTCATGCACATTCAAAAAATGCCCTATCCCGTGACCGGTACCGTGACCATAATTCAAGCCCCTATCCCACATCGCTTTACGCGCTAAGATGTCCAACTGCGAACCCCTGGTACCTACCGGAAATTTAGCAGTTGCCAAACCTATATGTCCTTTCAACACCAAAGTAAAATCTATCTTTTGTTGCTTCGTAGGCATCCCCAAAGTAATTGTTCGCGTGATGTCGGTAGTGCCGTGCAGAAACTGCGCTCCGGAATCCAGCAATAAAATACCTTCAGGCAGGATAGTCACATCACTCTTTTCATCCGCTTTATAATGCACGATGGCACCATGCCCCGCATAACCGGTTATGGTTGCAAAACTTTCACCGTAGAAATCTTCCTGCTCAGCCCTGAAATCGTGGAGCTTATCTGTAATGGACAATTCCGTCAACTTACCTGAACCCACATTTTCTTCCAACCAAATAAAAAAGCGAGTGAGCGCCACACCATCCTTGATCATTGCCTTTCGAAAGCCCGCAAGCTCTGTCTCGTTTTTGATGCTCTTCATCTGTGCAACCGGCGATAGCATAGGAATGACGGTGCATGCAGCGGGAATACTTTCAAACAAAGACCGGTTCAGCTTATTCCCGTCAAACAATACTTTTTGATTGTGGGGAATGGAGGCTATATCCTCATAGATAGCCAAATAATCTTTTACAGTGATGGATTGTGACTTTAAATACTGCCTTACTTCATCCGTTAACTTTTCCGCCGACACGTACAATATGGCTTCCTGCTGACTGACACAGGCATAAGCAATAGCCACAGGATTGTAATTCACGTCGCTCCCGCGGATGTTGAACAACCAGGCAATTTCATCCAAAGTACTGGTGATGAACACATCAGCTTGTACATTTTTCATTTTCTTTCTCAGTTCATCCATCTTATTTAAAGATGATTTCCCGGAAAATTTTTCATCCAACACAAAAATCGGATGATTGGGAATGGCCGGTCTGTCTAACCACATTTCGCGTATTAAATCGAGCTGTACCACATTGACACCCTGTTTTCCCAGGGTCTCCTCCATATGGGCAAAGGCATTGACGGAAAACATTTCCGGATTGACGCCAACTTGCTCGCCTGGCTTCAGCTGCTGCACAAGCCAGGATAGGATATCGGGAACACCCGGCAGACCTATTTTCATGACTTCATACTCCGTATCTTTGAGCTGTTCATCGGCCTGTAAATAATACCGGGAATCAACCCAGACGCCGGCTTTCTCGAGTGTCAGCGCCACGGTCCCTGCCGAACCGTCGAACCCGCTGATCCAGTCTCTTTCTTTCCAACAATCGGCAATATACTCTCCCGCATGCGGGTCAGTACCGGGAACAATGTAAGCACTCAGCTTGTGTGCACACATCAAATTGCGTAAATGAGCTAATCTGTTATTTATTTTTTGCATAATTTTGAAACATTTCCTGCAAATTTACACGATAATATTCAAATATCACAGAGAGCTGCAAAAAATATGGGGTTCAACATCTCTTTGATTCATATCCAATTTCCATCCATCTTGTTTCAAATCGTAATATAAATTCTAAATTATATGCACCCATTTTCAATTAATTTCCTACCTTTACAACTGATAAACCTAATTAATACTTATTATAATCATGACTACCAAAGACCAACTGCGAAAACAACTGGCGGTGTCTCATAAGCGCCCAACTGCTGCGTTACTTTCGATATTCGGGCTCAGTCACATACTCTAGTATGCTCCTTCGCCCTCAATCTCAGTGCCTTGCATTTGAACACTTCTAAGACACCTTGCGGGTTTTTGGTTAAATAGTTGTGTTTGAGACAGCCCCGTAACTAGTCGAAAACACCGAGATTGTCCGTAGGACAAACACGTGCATAACCCTAAAGCCCCCTCTAAATCTCCCCCAAAAGGGGAGACTTGGAGTGAAAAAGTTTGAATAGCGCGACTCCGACCTTGTCCGATGAGCCGAAAAATAAGTAAGAACAGCGTTAAAAATCGTCCTTGTTTGAGCAACGAAGTTGCGAGTTTGGACGATTTAGCTGTTCGAGCGCTAATTTTTCGAGCGAAGCGGGCACAGTCTTGATTTTTTTTTGCTTCGTTTTTTTGTATCAAGACAAAAAAATGAAGATAGGTTTTGAACAGCTGAGTTTGAAATGCATTTACCGTTTGAACTTACAAAACGTACAGATAAAAAATCACCATATTCATGGTATATAAAAATAATTTCGTATATTTGCGGGCTTAAAATTTTAAAATTAAAATCATTATTCATCTATTAATTAAGGAGGAAACAAACAATAGCTAAACAATTCACTACCAGAGGTAGAAGACCATATGTAAAAGAAGTACCGAATCGCATCAACGAAAAAATAAAAGGGGTGCCGGAGGTAAGATTGGTCGGGGATAATGTTGAAACCGGTATCTATTCCTATGAAGAAGCAATGAGAATTGCAGAATCCCAAGGATTAGACCTGGTGGAAATTACAGCCAAAGCCGATCCTCCTGTTTGTAGAGTTATTGATTATCAGAAGTTTCTCTATCAACAAAAAAAACGAGAGAAGGAAAGAAAAGCCAATGCTGCCAGGATAGTGGTGAAGGAGATCCGTTTCGGACCGCAAACCGATGATCATGATTTTAATTTTAAACTCAAGCATGCCAAGGAATTCCTGAAAGAAGGATATAAAGTAAAGGCTTATGTGTTCTTTAAGGGACGTTCCATACTTTTCAAAGATCAGGGCGAAACACTGTTGGCACGGTTCGCTCATGAGTTGGATGAACTGGGTAAGCCCGAACAACTTCCTCAGATAGAGGGAAAGCGTATGATCATTACAATTGCTCCTAAAAAAGGGAAAGCATAATACTTAATTAATAATTATAAAATAAAACAGACAACAAATGCCAAAAATGAAAACTAACTCCGGTGCCAAAAAGAGGTTCGCCCTTACCGGAACAGGAAAAATTAAAAGAAAACATGCATTTAAAAGTCATATTTTGACGAAAAAGACAAAAAAACAAAAGCGTAATTTGACCCACACCGGCTTAGTAGCTAAGAGTGACGAAAAAAACGTGAGGCAGATGCTTTGTCTATAATTTTGTTCAATTTATTTTTAAATCATTATTCTTATTTTAAAAACAGAGTGTTCAGCTTTAAGTTTTCCTCCAAAGGAGCGCTGACAATCATTAATCATTTTTTTAATCATGTCAAGATCAGTTAATCACGTTGCTTCACGTAAAAGAAGAAAAAGAATTTTAAAACTCACCAGAGGCTATGTGGGTGCCCGTAAAAACGTTTGGACAGTAGCCAAAAACACCTGGGAGAAAGGTTTACAATATGCGTATCGCGATCGCAAAACCAAAAAACGCAATTTTCGCTCTTTATGGATCCAGCGCATCAATGCTGCCGCACGTTTAGAAGGATATTCTTATTCAAAATTAATGGGTGCACTCAACAAATCCGGTATTGAAATCAATCGCAAGGTATTGGCCGATTTGGCTATGAACCATCCGGAAGCATTCAGCGCCATTGTACAAAAAGCAAAAAACGGTTAACAACCAATCATACAAATAAATGTGCCGATTCATACCGTAATCTGCACATTTATTTTTTTATATTACCGGCTCATTCTTGTAGCCGAAGGATCACGTACTCACATTTATCACTACACCATGGGAAGAGCATTTGAATATAGGAAAGCCACCAAGCTAAAGCGTTGGGGTAACATGGCCCGCGTATTTACCAAATTAGGGAAGCAGATTACCATTGCCGCCAAAGAAGGCGGTCCGGATGCCGACACCAATCCACGTTTGCGCGTGTTGATACAACAGGCAAAGAAAGAAAATATGCCCAAGGAAAACGTAGAAAGGGCTATTAAAAAAGCTACCCAGAAAGACGTGGAAGACTATAAAGAAATGGTGTATGAGGGTTATGGTCCTTTCGGTATTGCCATTGTTGTAGAGACCGCCACCGACAATCCAACCCGGACAGTAGCCAATATCAGAAGCTATTTCAACCGCTATGGGGGTTCACTTGGTACCACCGGCTCTTTACAATTTTTATTCGACCATAAATGCGTATTTAAAATTTCTGCTAAAGAAGGTATTTCCCTCGAAGATCTGGAATTTGAGCTGATAGATTACGGGGTTGATGAAGTGGAAGAGGAAGACGGCGACATCGTTCTATACGGTGACTTTCCATCCTATTCATCTATACAGAAATACCTGGAAGAAAACGGATTTGAAATCCATTCCGCAGAATTCGAGCGCATTCCCAATGATATGAAAGAATTGGACGAAGAACAAAAAGCCCAGGTTCAGAAGTTATTGGAGAAGATTGAAGAGGATGAAGACGTGCAGAATTTTTTCCACAATATGATAGAATAAGCCTTCTATCAACTTTCTATCTACTGCATTTCCGCTTTCGTCTTATAGGCCAACGCATACATTTTCATTTGCTTGATCATGGCCAGCAAGCCATTCGAGCGCGTGGGTGAAAGGTGCTCCCGCAAACCGATTTTATCAATAAAATACAAGTCGGCATGGAGGATTTCATCGGGTGTTCTTTCAGACAATACCTGCAGCAACAAAGCCACTATTCCTTTTACCAATATGGCATCGCTCTCCGCCTGAAAAACAACTTTCCCATTCGAATCCAAATCGGCAGTGAGCCAAACCCTGCTCTGACAGCCCTCGATGAGGTTTTGCGGTGACTTGTACTTTTCGTCAATGGGTGCCAATGCATTGCCCAAATCAATTATTAAAGCATATTTATCCATCCAGTCATCGAACTGTTCAAAATCTTCGATGATGGCATCCTGTATCTGATTGATAGTAGTCACTACGAGTTTTTGTTTAATAAGTTAAGACAACATGGCAACTACTTTTTTCAAAGCCGCCACAAAAACATCTATTTCCTCTTTCGTATTATAAAACGCAAACGATACCCGCACGGTTCCGGGAATTTCCAAAAAATCCATCAGGGGCTGCGCACAATGATGTCCGGTGCGGACCGCTATGCCCAATTTGTCGAGCAACAAGCCTATGTCGTAAGGATGAATACCGTTGACCGTAAAAGAGATGATGGCACTTTTCTGATGGGCTATTCCTATAAATTGAATACCGGAAATTTCCGACATCAACCTGATTGCATGTGCGGTAAGTTCGTCTTCATATTCCGCAATCGTATCCAAGCCTATTTCACTGATGTAGCGCAAAGCTTCAGCTAAGGCGGTCGAACCGATAAAATCGGGAGTACCGGCTTCAAACTTAAAAGGCAACTCATTATAAGTAGTCTTCTCGAAACTCACCTTTTCAATCATCTCTCCTCCTCCCTGATAAGGTGGCAATTGATCCAGCCAATGCTCTTTGCCGTAAAGTATGCCTATGCCGGTGGGACCGTAAACCTTGTGTCCCGAAAACACGTAAAAATCCGCATCCAAGGCTTGCACATCAACGGCAATATGCGGAATTGCCTGTGCGCCATCAACCAGGACAGGGATGTTTTTACGATGTGCCGTATCAATCATTTGCCGGACAGGATTAATGGTGCCCAACACATTGGACACATGGGTCACTGCCACCAATTTCGTTTTATCATTCAATAATTTTTCATAGGCATCCAGATCAATCTCCCCATTTTTATGGATGGGGATCACGCGCAGTTTCATCCTTTTACGTTCACACAACATTTGCCAGGGCACAATATTCGAGTGGTGCTCCATCGCTGAGATCAGAATTTCATCACCCTCACCACAAAATGCCTCCCCGTATGAAAATGCAATTAAATTGATGGACTCGGTGGTGCCGCGCGTAAAAATAATTTCCTCTCTTTTTCCGGCACCAATAAATTGGGCAATATCATTACGTGCTGCCTCATGTGCTTCCGTTGCCTTCTGGCTCAGATAATGAGTACCTCTGTGTATGTTGGCATTCAAGTGATTGTACGCAAACTCTATTTTGTGCAACACGGTGAGGGGTTTGTGCGTTGTAGCGGCATTATCAAAATACACCAATGGCTTTCCGTAAACGGTTTCCTTCAAAATGGGAAAATCATTGCGAATGTTTTGTATTCTATTTTCGTTCAGTTGCATGCTGTTAAATTGTTTAAAGCGCTTTATCTTCCTGGCCGTTTTCAGTCGCCAATCATTTCTCAATATTCCATCACCCCACCCTTTTGAAAACCCAAATACCTGATTGACTTGCAAATCGCAAAATTAAGTATTTTTTTGAAGAATATAAATTCCATATTAAGCTAAAAACTCAATGACAGGATGTGATTTCAGATTATTTAATGTATTTTTGTGTTGATTTTCTGTTGTATATTTAAAAACACCTATCGTCCATGCGTAAAAGAAATTTTAAAGATCTAATTCCTCACATTGTTGCCGTCTGTTTATTCATCATCATTGCTTTCATTTACATGAAACCGGTATTGGAAGGCAAACAATTACTTGGTCATGATACGGAAAGCTGGATGTACATGGCAAAAGAGATAGTGGATTACAATGAAGGCCACGAAGATATAACGCTTTGGACCAATTCCATGTTCGGCGGCATGCCGGCCTATCAGATTTCCGTGCAGCATCCTTATAATGTTTTGAAGTATGTGGAAGATGTGCTCAGGCTCTTTCCCGTCACTGTTTTTATGGTGATTTTATACTTTATCTGTTTCTACATCCTGATGTTGAATTTCAGGCTCAACCCCTGGCTTGCTATTGTAGGGTCAATTGCCTTTACATTTGCATCCTATAATTTTATCATCATCGGTGCCGGTCACAACAGCAAAGCCGTAGCCATCGCTTATATGGCTCCGCTAACAGGAAGCATCTTCATCACCTTCAGGCAAAACAAGATCACAGGAAGCTTACTCACTGCCTTTTTCCTCAGCCTGGCCATTCGTGCCAATCATGTTCAAATATTGTATTATACGCTGATTATCATTTTAATATTCGGGGTCGTAGAGTTGATTTACAGTCTACGTGAGCAACAGATCAAATCATTTTTACAATCTGCCGGATTGGCTATTGCAGCGGCGGTTTTGGCGATAGGGATGAATGCTACCAACTTGATTACCACCAGCGAATATGCAAATTATACCATGCGTGGCAAATCAACCGGACTAACCATTGATGCGCAAAGTTCGCAAGAAGGCTTAAACCGCGATTACATCACCCAATGGAGCTATGGCGTGGATGAAACCATGACTTTGCTTATCCCAAATTTCAGGGGGGGCGCCAGTGGCAGTAAACTGGGAGTTGACAGTCATACCGGAAAAGCTTTTGCAGAACGCTTTGGACAAGCAAACACAAAAAAACTGATGGACGGCATGAAGTTCCCTACCTATTGGGGCGCACAGCCCGCTACTTCCGGTCCGGTGTATTTGGGAGCTATTGTAATCTTTCTGTTCGTAGTTGGCTTGTTCGTGGTCGACAAACGCATTCTGTGGTGGTTGGTGCCGATGATCGTGCTGACCGGAATGCTGGCGTGGGGAAGGAATTTTCAATGGCTTACGGATTTATTCATCGATTATATTCCTCTTTACAACAAGTTCCGCGCGGTATCCATGACTTTGGTGGCAACGGGCTTTGGCATTACCTTAATTGCCATGCTGGCCTTGAAGGAATTCTTCAATCCTCAAATTGATAAGAAAAGTTTGACCAAACCTCTGTTGATAGGTGCAGCAATTACCGGAGGCATCTCTTTGATTTTTGCCATCATACCATCTCTGGCAGGAAGTTTCAGTGCTGAATCGGATGCTTATCTTGTACAGCAATTTTCCAATGCCTACCAAACCGATTTTTCTTTCCTTGCAGATACGCTGGCTGCTGATAGGAAAGCCATGTTGCAAACCGATGCTTTTCGATCTTTCATTTTTATAATAGCCACTGCAGGTATTATCTGGCTCTACATCAATAACAAATTGAAACAGAATCTTGCCATAGCCTCCATGGGTGTCTTGTTGCTGCTCGATTTGGTACCTGTGGCAAAACGTTATCTGAATGATGATAATTTCGGTAGAAAAAGAACCATCAACAACGTAATCAAACCTTCAGAGGCTGACAAATACATCCTTCAGGATAAAGGTGAGTTTCGCATTGTTAACTTGTCGGTCAATATATTCAACGATGCTTCTCCTTCGTATTTCCACAAAAATATCGGAGGATATCATGCTGCTAAATTGCGGAGGTATCAGGAGTTGATCAACATACACATCTCCACCGAATTAGAAAAGCTTTATAAGATAAGTAGCTACGGGCAATTTGACTCATTGACCCAAACATTGGGAGTGTTGAATATGTTGAATTTGAAGTACATCATCATCAATCCCGACAACTTACCTTTGACCAACCCCTACGCCAATGGTAATGCCTGGCTGGTACAAAATATTCATCTTGCTGAAGATGCTGATGAGGAAATGATTATGTTGGGGACTATTGACACCAAAACCGAATTAGTCGTCAACCGCGAATTTGAAGCTCTGCTGCCTCAACACATTCAACCCGACAACACTGCCTACATCCGCTTATCTTCTTATAAACCCAATCACCTGGTTTATGATTTCCATGCTCAAACAGACCAAACAGCTGTCTTTTCGGAAATTTATTACGACAAGGGTTGGAATGCTTATATCAATGGTGAAAAAGTTCCGTACTTCCGTGCCAATTATCTGTTGCGAGCCATGCAGTTGAAGCCGGGAGATTATCAAATTGAGTTTAAATTCGAGCCCGTTTCGTATAAAATTGGAAATATCATCTCTGTGATCTCTTCCGTTTTATTAATATTGTGTATTTTAGCGTTTGCTTTTTGGCGATACAAGTCAGGCAAAAACCCACAACAATGACATTCATTCTATGAATTCAAAAAATAGTAAAGGAAAATATCGTATTGGCAACGTGCATCTGACGGCAACCGTCAGCATGTCTTTGGTTCTATTTTTAATCGGATTGGTTTTACTGCTGATTTTTGCAGCACGGGATGTCAGCACGCATATCAGGGAAAACATCAGTCTTTCACTGATTTTAAAGGATAATATTACTGCAGATAACACCTCAAGAATTGAACGATATCTGCAAAGTTCCAAATTTGTGAAATCTTTCGATTACATTTCCAAAGAAGATGCGTTGAAGGAACACATCCGCACCATGGGTGAAGATCCGGAGAAATTCCTGGGTTATAATCCGCTGATGGCATCTTTTGAAATTAAACTAAACGCAGATTATGCCAACAAAGACAGTGTGGAAGTATTCGAGTCAAAACTGAAAATGTACGAAGACATTGATCGGGTGGCTTATCAAAAAGATATGGTGACTTTGGTGAACGACAACATCACGCGCATCAGTTTTATCCTGTTGGTCATTGCCACCATCCTGATGCTGATATCCATCACTCTGCTAAACAATACCATACGGGTATCCGTTTATTCCAACCGGTTTTTGATCAATACGATGAAATTGGTGGGTGCAACGCCCTGGTTTATCCGCAAACCTTACGTCATTCGCGGCATAACCAACGGATTGTTAGCCTCCTTGATTGCTATTGCCATGCTTGGCGTCCTGTTGCTGTACATCAGAAATAACACCGGCTTGAATTTGCTGACCCTCGAAATCAAAACACTGGTTGAAACATCGGTAATCATCATGCTGCTGGGCATCATCCTGACTGCCCTTTCCTCTTATTTTGCAGTCGGAAGATACTTAAGGATGCAGACCAACGAAATTTATTTAGCTTGATCATCAGTAATAAAGCAATTAAAAATATTATTATAGCTACATTATAAACTGCCTGTCTTATGGAAGAAAAAAAGAAATTCACGCTTGATAAAATCAACTTGATTTTAATAGCCGTAGGGGTTGTTATCATCGTCATCGGTTTTTTACTGATGACAGGTTCCACCACTGTTGATGAATTTAATCCTGATATTTTCAGTACCCGCCGCATCACGGTTGGACCTATGATCTCATTTTTTGGTTTTCTATTCATTATTTTCGCCATCCTATTTAAAAAGAAATCTAAATGAGTCTGTTTGAAACCATTGTCATAGCCATAGTTGAAGGGCTTACTGAGTTTTTACCTGTTTCTTCTACCGGACATATGATCATCACCCAAAATTTATTGGGGATGGAAAACTCTGATTTTCTGAAAGCTTTTACGGTTAACATTCAATTTGGAGCCATTTTATCAGTGATTGTCTTGTATTGGAAACGATTTTTTCAATCCTGGGATTTTTACTGGAAACTATTGATAGCATTTCTGCCGGCAGCAGTAATTGGCTTGTTGGCAGCAGATTATATTGATAATTTATTGGAAAATGTTTGGGTGGTCGCTATCATGTTAGTAGTAGGTGGCGTATTTATGCTCTTTGTAGATAAATTGTTTGCCGAAACAGACGACAATCAGGAAATTGACTGGAAGCGAGCCCTGAAAATAGGTTTCTTTCAATGCATAGCCATGATCCCCGGCGTTTCCCGTTCGATGGCAACAATCGTAGGAGGAATGTCCACCAAATTAAGCAGAAAAAATGCAGCAGAGTTTTCATTTTTCTTAGCAGTACCGACCATGGCAGCTGCCGCAGGATATAAATTGCTTAAACTAGTTCTTGATCCTACAGCCGCAACCATGCTCACTGACAATCTCGTTACGCTGCTGATAGGCAATGTAGTAGCTTTCATTGTAGCCATGGGTGCCATCAAATTCTTCATTGGATTTTTAACAAAATACGGATTCAAGGCATTTGGCTATTACCGCATAGTAGTTGGGGGATTGATCATTGTTTTATTGCTCTTGGGGAGAGATCTAAGTATTGTGTAAAGCTTATTTTGTTACTCTTGTATATCTCACTTCATTTTTTGGCTTGAACCAAAAAAAATAAATGAAATTCTTGAAACGAGTACTTATAATCACATATTATTGGGCACCATCCGGCGGTGCAGGCGTTCAACGCTGGTTGAAATTTGTGAAGTACCTGCGTGAATTTGGCTGGGAACCCTTTGTTTATGCACCGGAAAATCCCGAATATCCTTCGGAAGACCTATCCTTTGAGAAAGATATTCCACCCGGCCTCGAAATCTTGAAAACACCCATTTGGGAACCTTACGATATTTACAGAAAACTGTCGGGAAGAAAAGGCGAGAAAATCAATGCCGGATTTATTTCTGAAAATAGAAAATCGGGTTGGAAGGATAAACTTTCTATCTGGGTGCGTGGCAATTTCTTAATTCCTGATCCGCGCAAATTTTGGATAAAGCCGTCGGTAAACTTTCTGACAGATCATCTGAAAAAAAATCCGGTAGATGCAATAGTCAGCACGGGACCGCCGCATTCCATGCATTTGATTGGTTTGGAGCTTAAAAAACAGTTTCCAAAAATTTCGTGGATTGCGGATTTTAGAGACCCGTGGACTAATATCGACTTTTACAACGATTTAAATCTCACATGTTTAGCTGATAAAATACACCATAGATTAGAACGAAAAGTAGTTCGGTCGGCTGACTGTGTGCTGGTAGTGTCGAGTGATATGAAGCGAGAGTATCAGGCACTTCATCCGAAGCGGATCGAGCTTATCACCAACGGATATGACGCGGACGATTTGGAAGTCACTGCCTTACAGCCGGATAAGAAATTCTCACTATCCCATATTGGAACATTAAATACAGCCCGAAATCCCAAAACTCTTTGGAAAGTATTGGGTGAACTGAGCAAGGAGCATGCAGATTTTAGTCAAGATTTACAGATAAACTTAATCGGAAAAACTGATTTTTCTGTCATAGAGGAGGTAAAAAATAAAGGATTACTCCTCAATCTAAATAAAATCGACTATGTGTCTCACAACGAAGCCGTTATTTTGCAAAAATCATCACAGATCTTATTATTGCTGATCGATAATTCAGCCAATGCCAAAGGAATTTTAACCGGAAAGTTTTTCGAGTATTTGGCTGCTCAAAGACCGATTCTGGCTATCGGGCCTACGGATGGTGATGTGGCTGAGGTACTTCGAGAGACGAATGCCGGGGCGATCGTGGATTTTGATGATGAGGCAAAAACCAAAGAACTCATTAAAAACTTCTACAATAAATTCAAATCCGGAAATTTAAAAATTTCATCCAAATCAATTGAAAAATATTCAAGGAAAGCGTTAACTGAGCAACTGGCTGTGGTTTTGGATGATTTGAGATAGAGTAAAAATGAAAAAGATTTAAGTATTGGAGAAGGCTATTTTGCCTTTGAAAATTTGTTATTTTAATAGTAAATTTAATATTAAGGATATGAAAAAAACTCTAATTTTTGGAGTGGCTTTGGGTTGCATATTAGGGGCCGTTATCACACTGTTGATTCTTCGCGTGGACCAAAATACAGTTGCAGAACAAAATGACATGGTTACAGAACCACCTTGTGAGCAAAATGGTTCAGTTAAAAAAACACCTTATAAACAAAAAAATGTAGTTGCAGAGCCATCCTTTCGTCAAAAAGCAGCAACAAAAATTCAGTACGTTGAGGTCAGAGGCAAGAAAGGTGACGTCATTTTACATACAGGTATGTTAAAAGATTCCGTAAGAATTCTCTTAGGAAAACCTGATGAAGTAGATTTGTACTCAATCGGTAAAACTGTACATGAAAAATGGGGTTACAAAATTTATAATAAATATATTTCGGACTTGAACATAGGTTTCGAAGATGGAAAGCTTGAATCGATAAGGCAAAATTAAAATGGAAATCATAATTGAAGTTTCTACCGTTGTCTTATTCGCAGTTTCTACTATTATCTTATTGGCAGTAATTATTTTTATAAAATCACCAAAAACAAAAGGTGCTGTAGGGGAATTGGTAGTAGGGCTAAGCTTGGGGAAAGATATTCCAAACGAAAAATATGTCATCAATGATTTATTGCTATATCATAACAGAAAATCATACCAAATAGACCACATTGTTATACGCAAAACAGGTGTTTTCGTTATTGAAACAAAAAATTATTCCGGACAAATATATGGACAAGAAAACCAAAAGAAATGGACACAGGTTTTAGCTTACGGACAAGAAAAACATCGGTTTTACAATCCAATACTTCAAAATAAAAATCACATTTATGCCTTGAGTAAAATTTTAGGAAGAAAAGATTGCTTTATCTCTATTATCGTGTTTCCAAAAGCTCATATAATGACATACTTTGACGCTTATGTAGGTTCTGTTTCAGATATGAAACGATGGCTCAAACAAGATAGAGAAGAAATATTGACAGAAACAGAGATCGAACAAATCTACGAACAACTAATCAGCTACAAAAATAATCCACCGTTGACATACAAACAACATATTGACAATATTCACAAATTGAAACAGAATATAGAAGACAATATTTGTCCGAGGTGTGGTAAAAAACTTGTAATACGAGAAGGGAAATATGGTTCATTTTATGGTTGTGAAGGATACCCATACTGTAAATTCACAAAAAAATAGAACAAAAGAAAAAGGAAAAAACCTGGCTTACAATAACCAATGTAAGTCATCATAGATGTCTTTTTTAAAAAATAGCCACATAAAAATTTTGCGTAATTCATTTGTATTTAGTATCTTAGCGACTTTCTTAAAAAGTCAACAAATATTTATTTACGTCCCTGACAAAAATAAATACAATCGCTTTTACGATTTTAATGTTACAGACGGGGATTCAAAATTTAAATATACTGATGGATTTTAGTGAGGGAGAAGTTCTATTTGTCAACAAACCGCTTCATTGGACATCGTTTGACGTAGTCAACCGCATCCGGTGGAAGATCAAAAAGACATTCAATTTAAAAAATATTAAGGTGGGGCATGCCGGAACACTTGATCCTTTGGCTACAGGAGTTATGATCATTTGTACGGGAAAAGCCACCAAACAAATTGAGAAATTCCAATATCAAAAAAAAGAATATATTGCAACGCTTGAATTGGGAGCTACCACTCCTTCTTTCGATAAAGAAATGCCCATTGATGCAACTTATCCAACAGAACACATTGATGATAAGTTACTTAAAGAAGTAATCCCACAATTTACAGGAGAGCTTTGGCAAATCCCCCCTGTCTATTCGGCAGTAAAAGTGAAAGGGAAACGGGCTTATGAGTATGCACGTGAAGGAGAGAAAGTTAAGTTAAAACCCAAATTGTTGTTGATTGATGAGATAGAAATGCTTAAATTTGCACCGCCCTATTTAACAATTAGGATTGTGTGCAGCAAAGGCACTTATATCAGGGCTTTAGCAAGGGACATAGGTCTGGCTTTGAAGAGCGGAGCGCACTTAGCCGCTCTTGAAAGAACAGGAATTGGAGATATAAAATTGAGCGACTGTATGGAAATTGCTGAAACACTTGAACTTATCGAGAAAATAAATTCGCAATAAGTGCGTTGCTGTAAAAGTTATTGTTTATGAAAACTGTTAAGAAACGTATGAAATTATCAAAATTCAAGTTCAAATTACCGGAAGAATTGATTGCTCAGTACCCAGCACGCCATCGTGATGAATCCAGACTAATGTATGTCAACCGGGAAACAGGAGATATCGAACATCACGTCTTCAAAGATGTACTGGACTTCTTTCAAGAAAATGACTTGTTTATCTTCAACGATACCAAAGTTTTTCCTGCCAGGCTTTTTGGTAATAAGGAAAAAACAGGTGCCAATATTGAAGTTTTTTTACTGCGCGAATTAAACCAGGAAATGCGCCTTTGGGACGTATTGGTGGAGCCTGCAAGAAAAATTCGAATTGGCAACAAATTATATTTTGGGGAAGACGAATCTTTGGTCGCAGAGGTGATTGACAACACAACTTCTCGCGGCAGAACACTTCGTTTCTTATTTGACGGAACACATGAAGAATTCAAAAAAACACTATATGCCTTAGGTGAAACTCCCTTGCCCAAAGAAATTCATCGACCGGCAGAACCGGATGACGAAGAACGTTTTCAAACCATCTTCGCCAAACATGAAGGAGCTGTGGCTGTGCCCGCAGCCGGTATCCACTTCAGTCGCGAACTGATGAAACGCATGGAAATCAAGGGCATACAGAAAGCATTTATTACTTCACACATGAGCCTGGGCAATTTCAGAGATATAGATGTGGAAGACCTGACCAAACACAAAATGGATTCGGAACAATTGATCATCAATGCAGAAACTGCTGAAATTGTAAATAAAGCACATGATGAAGGTAGAACTATTTGTGCTGTCGGCGCAACGGTAATGCGCGCACTCACCTCTGTAGTCGGTACGGAAGGGAAAATCAAAGAGTTTGAAGGATGGACCAATAAGTTTATATTTCCTCCTTATGAGTTTACCACTGCCAATGCTTTGATCACGAATTTCCATCTGCCCTACTCTACTTTGCTGATGATGGCCACAGCCTTTGGTGACTATGAACACATCATGCATGCTTATGAGGTAGCCATCCAAGAAAAATACAGATTTGGTGCCTATGGGGACGCGATGCTGATCAAATAGTGGTAACAACCATATAGGTGTGTTTCTATTCCACCAATTTATTCCGCTGAAAATCAAAAAATGTTTTGCGCATCAGTTCCGCCAACATCAATTGGTAGCTGATGTAGGACCTCAAATGGGAATTGTAGGCATTATTCAAACGGTTGCGTTCCAATGCTAAGGCCTGACTGTCAATGTCACCATCGGAGTATCGTTGACGGGTGATTTCAAAACTCTTTTCTGCAACGACTACGTTCTTTTCCAGCAATTGAAGGCGTTTCAAGCTGCTGTTGAGGTCGGCAACCAGGTTGCGGACTTCACGCTCAATGCTTCGCTGCACTTCGGTTTTTTGCAGTTCATTTTGTTTCAATCTTGATTTTGCAGCATTCACCAAAGCTCTGTTTTCCCCCCAATCCAGCAAAGGAATGCTGATGTTAAGGCCTACTCCAAAGTTTTGCGGACGATTCAAAAAATCTTTACCGGAACCTTTTAAAGATTCTGTGAAAGCAGTTTTAACATGCTGTTCACTTACACCTACTTTCTCATAGTAAGCCGTCAAATCTGCCCGTACCATTCCGGCCGCCCTCTGCTGCTTCAGATTCAGCTTGTTCAGTTCTATCTGGATTTCCTGTTCACGGATCTCCAACCGATTCTCCAAAGCCAACCGCACAGCAAGATCAGAATCAACAATTACCACATCATATTTAAGTTCACTCATGAGTACAACGCTGTCAGAAAGCTCGATCCCAAGTATTTCTTTAAACATATTCATGGCCGCCCCCTGGTTCACCAATGCTAACTCGTAATTATTCTGAGCCTCAGCCAAATCAACTTCCATCTGAAGGGCATCTACTTCCCGTATCAAACCAGCTTCATATTTATTTTTAGAAATAGTCTGGGCTTCGGTCTGTCTTTCCAGGTCCATAGAAGCGAATTCAGTGCTCTTTTGTACCGATAAGAGATTGTAAAAAGCATTACTCACATTGTAAATTAAATTTAACTCTTCCCGTTTTAGTTGTTTTTGGGAACGTTCGTAAGCAAGCTCCGCCTGTTTAAACGACGAGCGGATGGTATTATAGCCGTAAAATGCATGCAAGGGTTGAACAAACCCGAGACGTGCATTCAGATTAGTAGAACGCAAATCTCTGAAATAATCATCGTAATTGGATAAGCCTGAACGCGCGTAGAAATACCCGTCAGTCGGAAGAGGTTGATTAACAGAAATATTACCCTGATAATTCATCTGTTTGATTGGATAGAAGGAAATCCCGGTACTGTCTTCATACTGACGCACGGTTTCAGTGTATTGCGGTGTAACAAAATTCAGGTCAATATGGGTCTTGAACCTGCTGGTAGCAGCTTTTAAATTGTATTCCGCAATCTTTAAATCCTGCTCCAACCGCATCATACTGTAGCTCTTCGACTTTGCCAGTTCGATGCTCTTTTCCAAATCCAGAAGATAGGTCTCCGCCTCAACAGCAAATCCCATCACCAGGCACAAAAGTATAATTGATAGTTTGTTACTCATTTTTGTATGGTAGTTGGTAGTTAGTAGTTAGTAGTTGGTAGTTCTTCGTTTTTAGTTTTTAGTCTTTGTTCTTTTGTCTTTGTTCTTTATTCTTCTCATCACTAAACACTCTCCCGTCCCTAATGTGAATCGTTCGGTTGGCGTGGTTGGCGATTTCCTGCTCATGTGTGATCACAATAACGGTATTGCCTTCTTCATGCAATTGACGGAACAACACCATGATCTCCTCACCTGTTTTGGAATCCAAAGCTCCTGTAGGTTCATCAGCCAGCAGAATGCCCGGCTTCGTAACCAACGCCCTGGCGATTGCTACCCGCTGCCGCTGTCCGCCACTCAGTTCACTGGGTTTGTGGTGCATCCTGTCTGAAAGGCCCACTTTTTCCAAAGCTTCCAGAGCACTTCTTTTGCGTTCTTCGGATTTCACACCGGCGTATATCAGCGGCATTTCAACGTTTTGGAGGGCATTCAACTTGGGCAGAAGATTGAAATTCTGAAAAACAAACCCTATTTCTTTATTACGCATTACCGACAAGGAATCATCATCCAACACACTGACATCCGTTCCGTTGAAAAAATACTGTCCTGAAGTAGGCGTATCCAGACAACCCAAAATGTTCATCAATGTTGACTTTCCGGATCCGGAGGGTCCCATGATGGCAACGTATTCATTCTTTTGGATTTGCAAATTAATATCTATCAGAGCAGGAACCACCATTTCTCCCATAACATAGTCTTTCGATAAATTTTGTATTTTAATCAGCATGTGATGTTTAAATGTTGAATTGTTTAAGCGTTTAATCGTTTAAGTGTTCTATTCGTAACGTATCGAATCTATTGGTTTCAATTCGGCTGCTTTTTTGGCAGGCAGATAACCAAAGCTAATACCCACTATAACCGAAAATCCGAATGCAATAAATACGGCATAGGGTTTAATAAGGGTATTGATGTCGGTGAAAAGAGATACTGTCAGCGACAATATGATGCCCAACACGACACCCAGCAATCCACCTGTAATACTGATCACCACAGCTTCAGTTACAAACTGACTCATGATGTCGGCTTTTTTGGCTCCAACCGCACGACGAATACCAATCTCACGGGTACGCTCCATAACAGTGGCCAACATGATGTTCATAATGCCAATTCCCCCCACCAGCAAAGAGATGGCGGCGATGGCTCCCAGCAGAAAATTATAGATCTGGCGTTCCTTTTCTTCCTGACGCAACAATTCATAAGGAATGACAATATTGTAGTCGGCATTGTTGAAATGATGTCTTTTAAGAATGGCATCAATCAATTTAGAACTTTCAATCAGTTTGTTCGAGCTTTCCATTTGCACAGTGATCTGCTGAATTTCGCTGGTCAGCAAATTTTCGGGACTGAAACGATTCAAAAATACTGACAACGGAACATAAATATCGGTATTCAAATCCCGGGCAGCCAACTCCCCTACTGTTTCTGTAAATAGGGTTTTCGATTGCAGCACGCCAATAACTTCCATCCATTGATCATCAATTTTAATCATTTGCCCCAGGGGTTCTTCACTTCTGAATAAAGCCGTTGCTACGCCGGCTCCCAACACACAAACCTTCAATCCCTGATCTTCATGCTCCTGATTGATAAACATTCCCGATGCCGTTTTAAAATTCATCATATCAATAAATCCGGGAGTAATGCCAATAACAGTTGATTTAACGGAGCGATCCGCAAACTTGACATCGGTATTGATCTCCGCTTGTGAGGCCGTATTGACTACACCGGGCACAATTTCCTGAATTACGGCAGCGTCTTGCAAGCTAAGCCCTTGGGAAAATCTTGCCCTGACCTCTTCCAATTCTTCATCCGACATTTTCTTCTCCCGAATGATGATGTTGTTAACACCAAGGTCCTGGTATTTGGCTATGGCTTCTCTCTTGGCACCTTCGCCTATGGACAACATCGTGATCACCGAGGCTACACCGAATATAATGCCCAGCATGGTGAGAAAGGACCGAAACTTATGGTCAACTAACCCCCTTAACGACAGACGTATATTTTCTCCGTATTGCATCTGTTAATCTTGTATAAATTCACAACTTACCGTCATACCCGGCTTCAGTCTGGTATCCGACTCCAACACGTTCACTTCTACATCAAAAACTTTCGTACGTGAATTTTGATCCTTCAACCGGCAAAGTTTCCCCAAATAACTGACTTCTCCTTCAAAAGTATATTGGGGCATGGCATCCAAACGAATGATGACCTTCTGTCCAAGTCTCAGCTTGAAATAATCTGTTTCATTCACAGTGGTGATCACTTTCATCCACGTCAAATCAGGCACATTAGCCATATTGTTTCCCTGGTACACCTCGTCACCGATTTTCATTAATTCCCGGGTACGTCTGTTTTCCGCTATCTGAAAAACGCCGGAAATGGGGGTGCGAATTGTCAGGGATGGCAAAATTTTATAAGCATGTTCAATTTCATTCTTCAGTTGCTGTAGCCTGATCTGTTCGATACGCATCGTCGTAACTTCAAGAGCTTTACTCACTTCAATCAGCCTTTTTATTTTATTCAAACTGATAGTAGCCTGCTCAAACTCCAGCTCTTTGATCCTGATAGTCCTTGGATTTTCAAACTGAGAGGATTCCAGTTCAATTTTCTTCAAATCATAGGCGGTCTGCTCATTTTTATAGCGAGATTCCAACTCCTGAACACGATTTTGTCTGTCCACATAATATTTTTCCAAAACGGCTTGTTGTGTCTCCAACTGGCTCTCCCTGTCGCTGATGTACTTCTTAACCTCCGCCGGGTCAAATTGAATGATAGAATCACCTGCCTGCACCACCGCGCCATGCTCCAAAATTCCGATAATTTTCATCCGTGACCAATATCGACCGTAGCGCGTCATCACAAACGCACGTGAATTGATAGCTGCAAGTTCTCCCGTTTCAACAATTTTTGTCCCTGCAGGATCTTTCACATCCGCTTCCTTCTCCTCCTGCCGGCTACCACATGCATGAAGAAAAAAGACCATACCCACGATCAGGATAAGGACTGATAGATGATCTTTAGTTCTCATATCATTCTGTTTTTTGGTCGCCATTATCTTCTTCCTCTTTATCTGCAAAGGGATCCATCAGGGCAACATGATCGTCCTCTCCCAATCCCTCAATAATAACAACATAATTCTTATTACTTTCCCCGGTAAGAACCGGTATTTTCTCAAAGCCCCCAATCACCTGTTTGAATACAAAACTCTGATCTCCCTCGGCTTTGATGGCTTCTACGGGAACACACAAGGCATTTTCAATTTTTCCCAACTCAATGCGACAACTAACCGTCAGACCGGGTAGCAATTTTTCATCATTGCCATGGATATTGACCTCTACAGGAAACACCTTCACCTTAGACTTAGAATCCTTATTGACAGCAAGGTTTGCAATTTTATGAACTTTACCTGCAAAAGAACTTTCGGAGAAAGCATCAGGTCTGATTTCGACCGGTAAACCGGTCGTTATTTTGGCAATATCTACTTCGTTGATTTTCACATTTGCACGCAAGGCTGACAAATCCGGGAGCTGGATCAATGGAAAGCCCGACCAGCATTGGTCACCAATCTGAAATTTATTACCGGTAGTCCAGTTTCGGTTGATGATGGCGATGCCGGGAGAGGGAGAAATAAGGAACAATTTGTCCAAAGTTTCAAAAGCTTCTCTCAAACGATTCCTATCCTGGTTAATAGACAAATTTTTCTGCTTGATCTCTTCTTTCTGAATTTTCAGGCGATTGTCAATTTGTTCCTGGATCCTCTCCAAGGCAATGCCTGCCCTGTCCAAGTTAAGCTCTATCTCTTTTTTCCTGACATCAGATTCATAAGCAGCAGATTCAAAACGAATTTTTGATATTTCATATGACAAACGGGTGACTTCCATATCAGCACGTAACTCTTCCATATCGGACGCATGCTGAACTTCCATCCTTTCCAGCTCCGCCAGGCTCATCTCCAGCCTCGCCTCAGCATCCACAATACTTTTTCTGACTTCCGTCGGGTCAAACACCACCAGGGTGTCACCGGTATGTACCTCTGTGCCGTCTTTTACGATTTGCGTGATTTTAAGGTCACCATACCTCCAGGGAATATTAGGAGACATGATGTTGGTAGAATTGATGGCTTCCAATTCTCCTTCCTCATATAGTTCAATATAAAAATCTCCTTTGATAACCTTAGCTACCGGTACCTCTTCACGCTGTTGCGTCTTACATCCGTAATTCAACCCGACAGCAATCAGGATTAAAAGGAAATAGTTGAATTTAACAAGAGAGTTCATATACGTTATTCATATTTATTCATTACTTAATTCAGGAGATAAATTGATCAACGAGTCCGAAGGATTTACCTCAAACAGGCTTATTATTGAGTCCGGCAGAAACTTCTTGCTCTTAATATGGGAGCGTGGGGGTCTCAACAGGGCTATCTGCTCTTGAGCGGCAAGTCCCGCAGAAACCACAGCTGTTTGCAAGGATGAATGAGTAATTACAACCTGACGCATTTCGTAAAATTTATTTTTCTTCACATACACCACCTTAATAGAATCTTCATCAAAAACTGCGATATGGGGTACAATAATGGTGTCTTTAACCTGTTCCAAATGTATTTGACATCTGGCAGACATTCCCGGCGGAATTAAAACCTCAGCGCTGTCCACCGATGCTTCAACCTCAAAATACTTCACTTTGGAGCCGGACTCAACAGGACTTCCCGCAGATGTTTTCTGAATGACTTCACCAAAAGCCTGAACCTCCGACATCGCATCAAAGGTATAGGTCATCCGATTACCCGGATTGATTCGCTTATACTCGCTTTCTGAGGCTTCAAGTATAACTTTTACTTCCTCCATATCCGGAATAATGATAAGAGGAAGTCTCTCCCAAACACGATCACCTTCAATAATTTTTTTTCCGGTTAACCAATGCATTGCCCGGGTCGCCAGGCCACTTACAGGACTTTTAACCGTTAATGATTCCTTACGTTGATGGAGTTTTTCAATCCTTTCCTTGTATCGTTCAATTCGTAATTCGTGCTTTTTAATTTCAGTTTCGTGGATAATATTTAAAGTACGAAGCTTTGTTTCTATTTTATTTTTCTGGATAGCAGCCTGTTGCAATTCAAGCTCCCGAATTTTTCGCTGATTTTCCGACAAATATTGCAATTGCAGTGAATCCAAATTTGCAATATCGGTGGCAGCTTCATTACTTCTTACATCAGCCTCCAACATGGCTGTTTTCAACAGCAAATCTACCTTCACTTTATTGAGTTCAGCCAAAGCACTTTCAAGATTTATCGAAGCTGACTCATAGTCACTGTCTAAATCCTTGTCTTCAATGACGCACAAGATATCTCCTTCTTTGACATAAGTGCCATCTTCAACTATATAAACCACAATGCCCTCAACTTCGGAAGGACAGAACACATTGGTCGTATGGACAGATTCAACAACACCCTCTACAACCAGGTCATCACTAAAATCAGATCTCTGAACCAAAAAAGAAGGGATGCTTCCTTCTTGCGAGGAAGAGCATCCATTCAATGTGAGTAAGATGATATAAAAAAAAACCAAAGAGAATGATCTTTCTCTCACAATGCAAAAATAGTTATTTGAAAAGGGGAAAATTTAAACCGTCATGATTTCGGTTTCCTTGGCAGAGACCATTTCCTCTAATTTTTTTACATATTTATCATGAAGTTTTTGAGCTTCATTCTCACCATCCTTTGAAATATCTTCTGACAATCCGTCTTTCATCATTTTCTTGAATCTTTCTATAGCATCACGGCGGGCATTGCGGATGGAAATCTTGGCCTCTTCGCCTTCTGCCCTCACTTGTTTGGTCAACTGCACACGCCTTTCTTCGGTCAAAGGTGGAATGTTCAAACGAATGATCTCTCCATTGTTCATGGGAGTAATTCCAACATTGGAATTTTGAACGGCTCTCTCAATCACCGTAATCATATTTTTCTCCCAAGGCTGAATGGCAATAGTTTTTGCATCCGGTGTGGTTATGGTGGAAACGTTCGATAGGGGAACTTGTGAGCCATAATAATCCACCCTGATACCATCTAAAATGCGCGGATTTGCTTTCCCTGCACGTATCTGTGCAAAGGTTTCATCCAAATACATCAAAGCGGCTTCCATGCTCTCTTCCGCCTGATCCAATACTTGTTTAAATTCCTGTACCATAATATGTTGATTTTGAATTATTTACTTTTTAGAATAAACTAAAGTCCCTATTTTCTCTCCCATCATTACCTTTTTCAAATTACCCGGAGTGTCCATATCAAAAACATAAACCGGTAAATTGTTTTCCCTGCACATCGTTATGGTTGTCAAATCCATCACTTTCAAATTCCTGCTGTAAATTTCATCAAAAGTGATTTCATCGAATTTCGTGGCAGCAGGGTCTTTCTCCGGGTCTGCCGTATAGACACCATTCACACGCGTACCTTTCAGCATCACATCAGCCCCAATTTCAATGGCTCTGAGTGATGAAGCGGTATCTGTAGTAAAGAAGGGATTTCCTGTGCCTCCTGCCAAAATAGCAATTTCACCATTCTCGAGTGCTGCCACAGCCTTTTGCTTGCTGTACAACTCACCTATGGGTTCCATGCGTACGGCAGTAAACAAGCGTGACTGAACACCTGCGCTTTGCAATGCTGAATGAACGGCCAATGCATTGATAACGGTCGCCAGCATTCCCATCTGGTCGCCGAGTACCCGGTCGAAACCTTTGGCAACACCACCCAATCCCCTGAAAATATTGCCACCGCCTATCACGATGCCAATCTGCACACCGGCAGTTGCAATTTCTGCTATCTGACGGGCATATTCGGACAAACGGCCTTCGTCTATGCCATGTCCCTTCTCTGCCGCCAGGGACTCTCCGCTGAGTTTCAGTAATATCCTTTTAAATATCATGTGTATAATTTTTAGCAAAAATAGATATTTCGAGTTGATCTCACAAATAACTATTAGCTTGTAAGTAGCTATTAAATCTTAAAAATTTGTGAGAAATAATTATTTGACTTAATTTTGCACACATTAAAACAAATTGTGCAACACAATTTATTATCGTAACTAAAAAAATATTATCAATGAATCCCATTCCCATTAGAAGTCACGCCGACTTAGAAAAATTTATCGGAAAAGAAATCGGAGTATCAGATTATTTAAAAATTACCCAGAAGCAAATCAATCTTTTTGCAGATGCCACCCTGGATCATCAGTGGATACACATAGATGAAGAACGCTGCAAAACCGAAAGTCCTTTCAAGGCTACCATCGCCCACGGTTACTTGCTCTTGTCTGTACTTCCCTACTTATGGGAACAAATTGTGGATGTGCAAAATTCGAAGCTTACCGTAAATTACGGCATAGAAAAATTGAAGTTTGGTCAGGCAGTAACGGTTGACAGTGAAGTCAGAGTTCGCTGCAAGCTCAAATCATTGGTTAATCTACGTGGAATCACCAAAGCCGAAATCAGCGCAACACTTGAGATCAAAGACAATCCGAAGCCTGCTTTCGACGTGACAGTAATATTTCTCTACCATTTTAATCAGTAAAATTTCCTTCCCTGTCATAAAAACCTGCAAATTTGTCAGTCATTTTTGTTTTTATCCGCATGGCATATGCTTTGTGAAATGGGGGTCGTCTGAATTAAATTTTATTCACAATTCAGACGATTTTAAATTTTAATAAAATAGAAACTAACAAATTATATTAAACAACGACATGGGAAAAATAATTGGAATTGACTTAGGAACCACAAACTCTTGTGTTTCCGTGATGGAAGGTAACGAACCAATAGTTATCACAAACAACGAAGGGAAAAGAACAACCCCTTCGGTTATTGGCTTTGTGGACGGAGGAGAACGCAAAGTAGGTGATCCCGCAAAACGTCAGGCTATTACCAACCCGGTTAACACAGTATCATCCATCAAGCGTTTTATGGGTGAGACCTATGACAGGTTGGCAAAAGAAGTGAAACGTGTACCTTTTAAAGTAGTAAAAGGCGAAAATAACGTACCGCGTGTTGACATTGACGGAAGACTTTATACACCACAAGAAATATCTGCCATTATTCTTCAGAAAATGAAGAAGACAGCCGAAGAATATCTTGGACGAGAAGTTACGGACGCAGTAATTACCGTTCCTGCTTACTTCAACGACTCTCAACGTCAGGCTACCAAGGAAGCCGGTGAGATTGCCGGTCTGAATGTACGCCGCATCATCAACGAGCCTACTGCTGCTGCATTGGCTTATGGTTTGGACAAGGCTAATAAAGACATGAAAATCGTGGTGTTCGACTGCGGTGGTGGTACACACGACGTTTCCGTATTGGAGTTGGGTGATGGTGTATTTGAAGTAAAAGCAACCGATGGTGATACGCACTTAGGGGGCGATGACTTCGACCAAAGAATTATCGAATGGCTGGTACAAGAGTTCAAGAACGAAAACAGCAACATCGATTTAAGTAAAGACCCGATGGCATTGCAGCGTTTGAAGGAAGCTGCCGAGAAAGCTAAAATCGAACTTTCCAATACCACATCTTCTGAAATCAACTTGCCGTATATCATGCCGGTTGACGGAATTCCCCGCCACCTGGTGCGCACCTTAACACGTGCAAAATTTGAGCAGTTGACTGACGATTTGGTACAGCGAACCATCGAGCCGGCTCGTACTGCTTTAAAAAATGCAGGATTATCAACCAAAGACATTGACGAAATCATCCTGGTGGGTGGTTCAACCCGTATTCCTGCCATACAAGCTGCCGTTGAAAAATTCTTCGGAAAAGCTCCTTCAAAGGGTGTGAATCCTGATGAAGTAGTAGCTATCGGTGCTGCTATTCAAGGTGGTGTATTGTCAGGTGATGTAAAGGATGTACTGCTACTGGACGTAACACCGTTGTCCTTGGGTATTGAAACCTTGGGTGGTGTGATGACCAAATTGATTGATGCCAACACAACCATCCCTACCAAGAAATCTGAAACTTTCTCTACCGCTGCCGACAACCAGCCTTCTGTTGAGATCCATGTATTGCAGGGTGAACGCCCGATGGCCAATCAGAACAAATCATTGGGACGCTTCCACCTGGACGGCATCATGCCTGCCCGCAGGGGTGAACCGCAGATTGAAGTAACATTCGATATTGATGCCAACGGTATCCTGCATGTATCTGCCAAAGATAAGGCGACAGGCAAAGAACAACATATCCGCATTGAAGCTTCTTCAGGCTTGAGCGAAGCTGAAATCAAACGCATGAAGGATGAAGCGGCTGCTAACGCAGAAGCCGATGCCAAAGAAAGAGAAAAGGTTGACAAGCTCAACCACGCCGACAGCCTGATTTTCCAGACTGAAAAGCAACTGAACGAGATTGGCGATAAGATCCCTGCCGACAAGAAGGGACCCATTGAAGCAGCTTTAACCAAGCTGAAGGATGCACACAAAGCACAGGACATTGCTGCCATTGATACTGCAACTAATGAGCTGAACACTGCATTCCAGGCTGCCAGTCAGGAAATGTACAACGCTCAAAATGCACAGCAAGCCGGTCCGCAAGACTTCGGCGGCGGTGCCCAACAACCGGGCAGCGACCAGGGTGGTGGTAGCCAGGATGGCGATGTGACGGATGTGGATTTTGAGGAAGTAAAATAATGTAGATAAACAACCGTTTATCAAAAATAACCAAATGGGTGTAGCACAATGTGTTATACCCATTTTTGTTGATAAATATTTTTCGTTATTTGTGCTTATATATGGGATTTTTATTGTATATTTGCAACATATTTGTAACGCGACTTAATTAGCGATAAGGTGCGACTTATCAGTACTTAATGCTACTTAATTCGACTAAAAACATACGATATATGCCTGCAAGCAAGTACAAATTAGAACGAAAATGCGAAATGTGCGGGAGTACATTTCTTGCCAAAACGGTTTACTCTAAATACTGCTCTCGCCATTGTAGTGAGGCTGCATATAGAGCAAAAAAGCGTGAAGAGAAAAAAGAGCAGCACAAGCAGGAACTTGCAGACAAAGTTCCGCAAGAACGCCCATACATTTCCATTGCCGAAGCCGTTGCCTTGTTTGGTATCTCTCGCGATACCATTTACAGGCTAATCAGAAATGGCAATCTGCCAGCCGTAAATTTGGGTGAACGACTTACACGCATCAGCCGCGCCCATATCGAAAGTATGTTTCCGTTGGTAGAGCAAAAACAGCAAGCAACGCCAACACCTCAACCTGCGAAACCATACAATTTTGATGCTTCCGACTCATACACTATTGGCGAGGTGTCAAAGAAATACGGCGTTTCCGATTCCACCGTTTACAAAACTATCCGCAAGATTGGCATCCCCACTTGTCAAAAGGGGAAATATGTATTTGTGCCGAAAGCAGAAATCGACAAAGTGTTCAACCCAAGCAAATAAGCCGCCATGAAGAAAGCCCTCGTCAATACAAAAGTTACGGTCAAACTTCGTAAATCAGAATATCACAACGAGTGGTATCTGATAATTGAGAGTTATCCAGTGTTCAAGCCAGGCAGCACAAAGCCAAGCCGTGTTATTGAGGCAATCAACCGCACCATCACAACCCCAATTTGGGACAAGTCACGCACAGCCCGAACCACCGAAACCAGCAAAACGTTCAAGCCCAAGCGTGATGCGAACGGCATTATCCAATGCAAAAGCGAGAAAGACCAAGAATCTTGCATCTATGCCGATAATGTTCGCAAAATTCGCCAACGTGAATATGATAATGCTGCACTTTATACCGATACGGAGGCAGAACAAGCCGAACAGAACGAGCGTTCGCAATGCAATTTCATCGAGTATTTTCAGAAAACAGCAGTGCAACGACACAAACGCAGTTCGCAGTCTATCATCGTCAATTGGAATCGGGTTTGCGAATTGCTCAAACTCTTTGCCGAGGGCGATAGCATTCTGTTTTCGCAAATCAACCTCAAACTGATTGAGGATTTCCGTCAGTTTCTTATTACTGCCCCCTGTGGCGGCAACAAGAAAGGTACGGTGTCGCAGAACACCGCCGCCACCTATTTCAGCATTTTCAAAGCCGCCCTCAAACAAGCCTTTGTCGATGGCTATCTGACGATAGACCTATCCGCCAAAGTCAAGGGCATACAGGAGCAGGAAAGCCGCCGCGAACATCTGACCGTTGAAGAACTCAATACCCTTGCCGCCACTGATTGCGACCGCCCCATTCTCAAACGTGCTGCCTTGTTTTCCGCCCTCACAGGGCTTCGCCACTGCGACATTCAGAAACTTCGCTGGAGCGAAGTTCAGAAAGATGGCGAAAACTACCGCCTCAACTTCACACAGCAGAAAACCAAAGGCGTTGAATATATGCCCATCAGCGAACAAGCCTATTCGCTTTGTGGCGAGCCGCAAGCACCCGAAAAACTTGTTTTCGAGGATTTGCCCGACCCGTCATGGATTTCCAAGCCGCTGGAACGTTGGATAAAATCAGCCGGTATCACACGCCGCATCACGTTTCATTGCTTCCGCCACACATACGCAACATTGCAATTGGCTGGTGGTACCGACATCTACACCGTCAGCAAGATGTTAGGTCATACCAATGTCCGCACCACCCAAGTTTACGCCAAAGTGGTTGATGAGAAGAAAGAAAAAGCAGCCGATGTAATCAAAATTGACAATCTCAAAATCAAGGAGGAATAAGCGATGAATCTTACCATTATACAAAACATTTATGATGGCACTTTACGCCCGAATCTGACAAGCGATTTGAAATTTCGAGAGTTGGCAAATATTTTCTCAAATTTGCCTGATAACTTGCAAGCCATTGAAAAATTGTTCACGAACAATTTTCCAACACTTCAATTTGACTTTGAGGAGGAACGACCAAATTCTATTGATGAGATTGCCCCCGATTCATATACACCAATTAACGAAGATTTCATTTCCAAGAAGTTGGAACTTTCCTTACCAAAGCCGTCATCACCCAAAGAAAAGTTTTATCAAGCAATAGTAAATGCCGAAATGCAAAGAGTTAAACTTGCTATTATCGACTACGCACCAAAGCAGCGTTCTGACATTGACACACGCAAAATGATAACCAGCACATTGAAAAGTATTCTGCATTTTGCCAAACAAGACAGTCTTGACAATGAACCAATAATATCAGCACTTCGCATACAGTTAGTATGTTTTTATGTCGAGTTAGTTTCCATCGCCTCACCGCTACTAACCCAATACAAAAACTATCTTTCGTTTGATGATTTGATGTTTGAAGTATTCCAGCATTATCCGCAAGATAATGAATTAACTGCATATCAAACTTTTGTTTCTTCTCTTAAAACAGAAAATTCCATTTTCCCTGCTGTGAAAACCGAATTGCCATCTTCCGAAGAATACGAGAAAGAGCAGATGCAAACCAACTACGAGATATTTGTTCAAGAGGTTGAGAAATACAAGTTTGCAGAACTTGACAAGATTAAATGTTTGAGCAAATCCAAGCAGAGCAAGTTGATATATCTGATTACAATCAATGATTCTAATTATGCAGTTCCTATGCTCATTCATATAGGGTACTTCGATAAACTGAAAAAGGAGTTCAATATGAGTAATGCTAAGATTTTCAAACATTGGAGCAAAGCACTAAACAAAGCAGAAAGAGCAATCAAAGGCAACTATAACGCACTTAACCCAAATTCAAAGGAAGACAAATACAGATACAATTCCGAAGATTTCGTTGACAAAGTGGCTTCTGATTACGAAAATTTGTTGCTGTAACTTATTGATAATCAATATTGCCCCTATTTGCCCCCATTTTAGGGTAACACATATCCAAATTCGGGGAAAATATCGCCCTAAAAGCCCCAAATTCTTTTGCACCACTACTTCAGAACGAAGCAGTGGTTTTCTTTTTTAGAATACGCCCCTGATTCTGAAAACCGCCATAAGGCTTAATCAAAAAATCGGATAAAGATTTCGTTCCGATTGGGCGAGGAGATTTTCACAATGTTTCAGCAAGAAACAGATATTTCATTCAACGATATGCCACAAGCATTGGCGTATCTAATTAGCAAGGTGGACAAATTGGAAACCTTGTTAAGTGTTCAAACAACAGCAAGGGTCGAGCCTTCCGACCGTTGGTTCAACCTGCAAGAACTCTGCGAGTACTTGCCCGACCACCCAGCCAAGCAAACCGTCTATGGCTGGATTGGTCAGCACACAGTTCCGTACCACAAAAAGGGTAAGAAACTGCAATTCTTGAAGTCCGAAATTGATGCGTGGCTCAAATTAGACAAGCGCAAAACTGCCGCCGAACTTCACACCGAAGCCGTTCAGTTTGTTAACTCTAAAAAAGGAGGTGCGTTATGAGCGAGCCTAAAACTATCGGACAGATAATGTGCGAAATGGCGGCTAACCCCGCAGAGCCGATGGGCAAATTGCTTCGTAAATGCCCTGTGATTCAAGCCGAACTGCTAAAGCAAGGCAAAATCTCACTTGACGACCTTTCAGACGAGGAACTCGACAAACTCATAGAGCACACGTTTCTCGAAGATTGGATTGACAATCAAGACGTAATGCAATTGCTTCACATCAGTGTCCGCACATTGCAAACGCTACGCTCAAACGGCACTTTGCCGTATTCGCGTATCAACAACAAAATCTATTACCGCCGTCAGGATATTCAAAGAATCCTTGCCGACAACTACACTATGTACC